>WNFC01007801.1_pt1 | contig 16563 bp, 13 predicted proteins | sample 5400541 | NCBI WGS metagenome assembly WNFC01 (sample SAMN13153342, study PRJNA577476) | soil metagenome | isolation source: 120 cm saprolite under Douglas fir tree site 2 hole 2 replicate 1 | place: USA:California | collected 2015-04-18
GCCAAAGCTCCTCCATGACCGTAATTACCGGCCTTTGGTTTTTCAGCGCGCTCTTCGGTTTTCTCGCCGTTAAGTCGGTTCACGCGCTGGAACGCCTTTGGCGTTGGTTGCGCGCCGCAACGGCGATGAAAGCTGTCCCGCAGCAAACTGGTGCACATTCGGCGGACGCCTCCGCCGAGATGCTTGCCGATCCCGGCCGCCGCTACTTTTTCCGCGCCGCCACGGCGGCCGCAGGCGCCGCCCCATTTCTTACCACCATGTATGGCTTCGCGGCCGAGCGCCTCAACTATCAGGTCCGTCGCGTCGAAATTCCCATGCCCAACCTGCCGGCTGCTCTCGATGGCATGAAAATTGTGCAAATCAGCGACATTCACCTCAGCGGCTACATGTCCCGCGCTCAGGTCCGCCGCGCCGTGGATATGGCCAATGAACTCGGCGCGCATCTTGCCGTTGTCACTGGTGACCTCATTACCGGCATGGGTGATCCCATCGCCGATTGCGTCGACGAAATTCGCCAGTTGCACGCTCCTCTTGGCATCTGGGGTTGCAATGGCAATCACGAAATTTACGCGCGCGCGGAAGACCAAGCCGCTTATCTTTACTCCCAGGCCGGCATGAAATTGCTGCGCCAGGAAAATGCGGAGCTTACTTTCAAGGGCGCTCGATTCAACCTCATGGGCGTCGATTACCAGCGCGAACGCTCTCCTCGCGGCCAGCGCCAGCAAACTCTCGCCCGTCTCGAGCCCCTCGTCCGCCGCGACATGCCCAACATTCTCCTCTCCCACAATCCCAATACTTTCAATCGCGCTGCCGAGCTCGGCATTGAACTTTCTCTCGCCGGGCACACCCACGGTGGACAGATCCAGGTGGAAATCCTCGACCATCGCCTCAGTCCCGCGCGCTTCATCACCGACTACATCGCCGGCCTTTACCAGCGCCCGCTCTTCGCGCCCGCTCCCAATGAACGTGCTGCTTCAAACGCAGCCGTCACTCAGCCGTTTATCCCCTCGCTCTTTTCCTCACCCTCATCCCCAACCGCGCACCTCTACGTGAATCGCGGCCTCGGCACCGTGGGCGCTCCAGTACGCCTGGGCGTCCCTCCCGAAATCAGCCTGATTGTCCTCCGCACCACCTAGCTGGCCTTTTCTCGGCTAGCCGAGTCCGGTCCCCGCAACATTCCATTCGTCGAAGAATTCCTCCATTCTTCAGTATCTATTTCGATTCTTGGATTCAGTTTCTTGGAACCTTGACCAACTTCCCCGCATCTTACCCACTGCAAGTCCATTGTTCCCAGGCACCGGGCTCCGCGGCTCACGGCCGTTGACCTTGGAATTCGGCTTGCACAATGCCTCCCGAGTCCAACCGGTAGAAGTTCGTTCGCGAACGCCTGGGACGTGTTTCGCTTCGAAAATCTCGCTTTGGAAGGATTCTCAAATGGTAGCAACAATAAAGTGCTGGAAGTTTCTCCCAGTTCTTGCGCTTTCGCTTTTCATACTCCCCGCCATAAGCCAGGCGCAACACTACAAGCAAACGAACCTCGTCTCCGATATCCCCGGGATGGCCCCAACGGTCGACCCCAATCTGAAGAATCCTTGGGGGCTTACCCGCAGCTCCGGGAGTCCCTGGTGGATTGGTAACAACAACTCGGGTACTTCCACTCTCTACGACGGCAAAGGCAACATCGTTCCCCTTGTCGTCACCATTCCGCCTCCTGCGGGCTCGACGGCCGGCACTTTAGCTACTCCCACCGGGACCGTTTTCAATGGTAGTCCAACCGACTTTCTCCTCGCTCCTGGAAAGCGGGCCATTTTCATCTTTGTCACCGAGGATGGCACCATCTCCGGCTGGAACCCCGGCATCGACCCCACTAATGCTGTTCTGAAAGTCGACAATTCCGACGGAGGCAGTGCCAACGGTGCGGTCTACAAAGGCGCGACCATCGGCGAAATCGACGGCAAGAAATTTCTCTACGTCACGAATTTCCGCTCCGCCAAAGTCGAAGTCTATGACACCAACTTCAAGCGCGTGTTCCCTGGCGTAGATGCCTTCGAAGACCAGGGACTTCCGCGCGGCCTTGCCCCCTTCAACGTTCAGAACATCGGCGGCGCCCTCCTCGTCACTTACGCGAAGCAGAACGCCGCCCGGCATGATGACGTCGCCGGCCCGGGTCTGGGCTTTGTCGAAGTCTTCACACCGGCCGGAAGACACCTCGCCAACCTCGAACATGGCGACTGGCTCAACTCACCCTGGGGAGTCGTCTGGACCACCCGCGATTTCGGCGAGTTCAGCAACGCCATTCTTGTCGGCAATTTTGGAAGTGGCTGGATCGCCGCCTTCAACGGCTTCACTTACAAATTCATGGGTTTCGTGAAGAATCCTGACGATTCCATCCTGACCATCGATGGACTTTGGTCCCTCACCTTTGGCAACGACGCGACCGCCGGACCCGCGAACACGCTGTTTTTCACCGCCGGCATCAACGGTGAGCAGGACGGTCTCTTCGGTACCATCACGCCCGTCGATGGCCTCGACGGCGACGAAGAATAGAACCGCAAGCTTCGCACTCCAAAAACTCAGTGTCCAATGAGACGGCAGTGTCCAATATCTTCTGCCGTCTCTTTCTTTTTCTCCGTTGATTCCGTTGATTTTCTCGCAGCCTGCCCTTAATGCTAGAATCACACCGTGTCAATTCAACTCATGCCCATCCAAGAGAATAATTTCTGGGCGACTACTGTTGATTCGCCGGCCGTCGCTGCCTCGCCTGAGCTTCTCAATTCTATCGACGTCGCCGTTGTCGGCGCGGGATTCTGCGGTTTGTCCGCCGCGCGCACGCTCGCAAAGCGCGGCGTGAAAGTTGCCGTGCTGGAAGCCGAAACTTTTGGCTGGGGCGCAAGCTCCCGCAACGGCGGCATGGTTCTTACCGGCATGAAGCTGCCTGTGCCTGCGCTCATCAAGCGCTACGGCAGGGAAGCCGTGCGCAAAATGTACGCCGCCTCGCTCGAGTCCATCGATTGCGTCGAGCAGATCGTCCTCGAGGAAAATATCGATTGCAGTTTCTCGCGCTGTGGCCACCTGGAAGTCGCTTGCAAGCAGTCGCATTTCGATGGCTACGAAGAATCCGCAGCGCTCATCAAACGAGAATTTGACCACGACCGGCGCATCATTCCCAAAAGCGAGCTGCACGCCGAAATCGGCTCCGATATTTATTTCGGCGGCATGGTGGACGAAACTAGCGCTGGCCTGAATCCCGCCCGCTACGTTGCCGGACTCGCCCACTCCGCTCATCGTGCCGGCGCGTGCCTCTACGATCACATGCGTGTCATATCCGTCGAGCCATCCACAAAAAACGGTGCGCGCAACTTCCGCTTGCAAACTTCAAGAGGCGCCATCATCGCGCGCGAAGTGCTTCTCGCCACCGGCGCTTACACTACCGAAGCCACCCCCGCCCTGCGAAAAAAAATCATTCCTATCGGCTCGTATATCATCGCCACGGAAATTCTCGCAGCGAATCTCGCCAGCCAACTCAGCCCGCGCAACCGCATGATCTACGACTCCAAACATTTTCTCTACTACTACCGCCTCACGCCCGACAATCGCATGCTCTTCGGAGGCCGCGCCGCCTTTTTCCCGGAAACCGAAAACACCGTTCGTCAGAGCGCCGAAATCCTCCGCCGCGGCATGCTCCATGTGTACCCGCAGCTGCGCGACGCCAAAGTTGAGTTCGTCTGGGGCGGCACTCTCGATTTCACTCTTGACGTGATGCCGCACGCGGGAAAAATCGACGGCATGTACTTCGCCGCGGGATTCGCCGGCCACGGCGTGGCCGCAGCCACCTGGTTCGGCGCGAAACTCGCTGCGCGGATCTGTGGCGATCCCTGCGACATCCCCTTCGACGGCGTCAAGTTCCCCGCTGCCCCACTCGGCCTGCGCAGCGGCCATACCTGGGCGCTTCCTCTCGCCGGCGCCTGGTATCGCCTCCTCGATTTCTTTACGTAGTGCGGTCTTCAGTTTTCAATTGTCAGTTTTCTCTAAGCCAAGAAACCAATGATCTTCAACTTTTTCTCTCCCCGCTGAAAACTTAGAACTGACAACTGACAACCTTCCTTGTTTCGTCACCTACTTGCCCCCTCTTTTCATCATCTTCATTCCTCCATACACCACCGGCCCCAGCAGCACTGTCACCGGCCCCCACTTCCGCGCGAACGGATCGCTTCCTGCCAGCGCCACCACGCTCATCACTAGTGGCGCCGCCACCGCGTAAATCAGCCCGGCGCGTCCCCAGGGAATCCGGAAGGGCCGCGCCAAATCCGGCTGCGTTTTCCGCAGCTGCCACGACGCCAGCACCGTCAGCATCGTCACCCCAATCCGCAGCACCGCGTAGACGGTCAAGAGTTGCTCGATCGTCTTCTGCGCCAGCAACCCATAGATGACGCAAGACGCGATGATGGCGATCCACGGCGTGCCGTATCGCGGATGGCGTGCTGCGAACGCCCGCGGCAGGTAGCCATCCTCCGCCATCGTCGAAGGCATTCGCGTGCTCGTCAGCACCGTGGCATTCAGCAGCGAAACATTGCCGATCATCGCCGCCACGGTTATCGAAAAGCCCAGCCACGATCCCCCAATCAACGCCCCTGCGTCGGAGAAATATCTCGTATGCCACTTCTGCCAGTCTCCCAGCGCGGCCAGCGAGAGCAGCGTCGGCAGAAAGTACGTGACGATCGAAACCGGCACCACCACGGCCAGCGCTATCGGATAATTCCGCTGCGGGTTTTCCACTTCCTCCGCGACGCTCGATACCTGCTCGTACCCCGAATACAGCCACAATCCCAGCGCCAGCCCCACTCCGAAAACTTGAAAGGGCGGAACGTGCGGCGGCACCAGCGGCGTGAATGGATTGTGATGCCAATGCGTCGCCGCCATCCCGCACATCACCACCACAGGCAGCAGGATCAGCGTCCTGAATGCCCCGCACGTTTACGTAGCCGATCAACGCCACCAACCCCAGCGAAACCGCGTAGTGCTTCCAGCCCACAATCGCCGGGAAGAAGAACGTCAGGTAATCCGTGAACAAAACGGCGTACGCCGCGGCCAGCAAAAACGACGAGCTCCAATTCCACCACCCTGCCAGGAATCCCCAGAAGTCGCCGAACGCCGCCCGCACCCAGCGGTAAAATCCGCCCTCCACGGGAATCGCCGTGGTCAGCTCCGCCGCTACCAGCGACACCGGAATGCACCAGAACAGCGGCAGGAACAGAAGATAGAGCAGCGTCAGCCCCGGCCCGCTCGTCGTCACCATGTCCTCGAGCCCAAACGGCCCGCCCGTCGCGTACGCGTACATCACGAACACCAGCGGCAGCAGCCCCGCCTTCCTCACCGCCGCTCGCGTCCCGCCCGCCAAATTTTTCTTGCTGTTCTCGCCGGAAATGTTTGCTGGCCTCGTTTGAATCCAAACGGCGGATCTGTTGGGCAGAGGGTAGCGCATCGCACCATGGAAGGGAATCGCCTAGCGAAGAATCACATGCCAGTCGTTCCCAACAATTCACTGGCCATCTCCGTGTCCTGGCGCTTGACGGCGCCAACACCATCGAATAAGCTCCGCAACAATTCCAGGTGTGGTTTACCGCACCTTCGATTAGGCCCCTACACTCAAGTTTCACCCGCACACGAGGAGGTTTGCGTCCATGAATAAATTCAGTCGAGTTTTGTTCGCGGTATCACTCGGGATTAGCTGTAGTTGCATCGTCACGGCGCAAGATAAGCCCGCCATCCCCAAGGTGTTGGCCATCACCCGTGAATTTACCAAGCCCGGCAAGTCCGGAATGGTGCACGACAAGGCAGAGAGCGCATTTGTCCAAGCCATGACCCGCGCCAAGTGGCCCACTCATTACACAGGAATGACTTCCCTGTCCGGCAAGCAGCGGGCGCTGTTTCTTACCCAGTATGAATCCTTCGAAGCTTGGGAAAAAGATACTCAGGCTACCCAAAAGAACTCCGCGCTTTCCGCGGCACTCGACCGCGCCTTCATGGCCGATGGCGAGCTGCTCGATTCGCTCGACCAGGGCGTCTTCGTTTTCAATGAGGAGCAGAGCCTGCGGCCTAGGCCGGACTTGTCTCAGATGCGTTATCTGGAAATCTCCGCCTACCGTGTTCGTCCCGGCCACGACGGGGAATGGCGCGAACTCGTCAAGATGGTCAAGGCTGCCTATGAGAAGGCCGTGCCTGAAGCTCACTGGGGCACCTTTGACCAAGTCTACGGGGGAGAAGGCGATGTCCATCTCGTGCTCATCTCACGCAAATCGCTCGCCGAAGTCGACCGCGGCTTCCAGGAAGACAAACAATTCGAGACCGCCATGGGAGAAAAAGGGATGAAGAAGCTGGACGAGCTCGTTGCTGCTTCCGTCGAATCGTCCCAGCACAATCTCTTCGCCTTCAATCCGGCTATGAGCTACGTTTCTGACGAGTGGATCAAGAGCGCTCCGGATTTCTGGAAGCCCAAACCCGCTGCCATGCCTGCCGCCAAGGCCAAGCCGTCAACGGAGGAGAAACCCAAACCCTAGGAGAAGAAACAGGCACCCCTAGCTTCGCTTCTCCTCTTCAGCAACGGGATCGTGCGAGCGGCTCCGGCAACCCGGAGCCGCTTCCCATTTGATCGGGCTCTATCGGCCACAGCTCATGTTCCATCCGGTTTCGAACGCGACTTTATGCCCTACTCGCATGAGATGGAAAAAGCCGGAGGGGTCCTTTTCGAGTGCAAGGCGGATGGCATCTTCGCCGGTATCGGCTAGGCTGGCGTCGCCGTTGGTTACATTGATGGCGATGAATTTTCCAGCGGGATTCTCTTCCAGCTTCGCGCGGTATTTCTCACCGTAGAATTGTGCCGCCGTGGCCAGATGTCCCATCTTTCGCGGGAGCACGGCTTGCGTTTCCCAAAGGAATCTAAAAGTCGTGCCATTCTACGTCGATGGCGTTTCCGTGCGGAGGCGAGCTATGACGAGGCGGATTTCTTCATAGGGGATTTCGGGTGGGAGGGCTTCCTTGAGGGGTTTGAGACGGTCCATCCCCAACTGTTGACAGGCGGCGGCGATCTGGTTGTAGCGTTCGGGGGCTAACCAGCGGGGTTGGAACACGGCTTCTCCTCGCTCTATCAGGTCGGCGACCAGGGAGACAACGGCGCGCAAAGTTCGTGCGCGAATTTGGGCAATTTCTTCAAAGGTGCGGCCTTCTTCGAGCAGGCGCAGGGTTTCTTTGGCGGGGGAGGAGACTTTTGGTTTGCCCTCGTTGGTAGCGCGCTCGCCCTCGCGGAAGCGGCGGATGGCGTCGAGAATTTCCCTTCCGTACATTTCGACGCGTTTTTCGCCGAAGCCGGACACGCGCCGCAACTCCTGCAAATTCGATGGTTCCACGAGGCACAAATCCTCCAGCGCAGAATCGTGCAGGATCACGAACGCGGGAATCCCCTTTTTCTTCGCGATGTTCCGCCGCCACTCGCGCAAATACTCATTCAACTCTCTATCGACCGAGGAGTTAGCGAACGTCCTCGAGACCTGCTGCTGTCCCGAACGTACTGGCTGCGTCAGACGCGAAACGGCGCTACTTCGCCGGCCTTGGTCTCCATCCAATTCCAGCCACTCCGGCGGCGCCGCGCAGGCATCACAATTGCCGCAGGTCTCCCATTTGGGGTTTTCGCCGAAGTGCAGGCAGACGTGGCGCTGGCGGCACTCCGTGGATTGCACGAAACGCTCGACTTCGCGATAACGCTGCCAGGCGCGTTCTTTCTCGGCGGGATCCTCGATTTTTCCGTTGAAGTAGGCGTGGAGGCCAAAATCTTTCTTTTGCCAGAACAGGAAACAATCAGCAGGCAGGCCATCGCGGCCCGCGCGGCCTGCTTCCTGGTAATACTGCTCGACGCTCTTTGGAAGAGCGAGATGAATGACGGCACGCACGGCGGGTTTATGGATTCCCAGGCCGAAGGCCATGGTGCCGACCAGAATGCGCACTTCGTCGGCCATCCATTTTTCCTGATTCTCGCGCCGAGCGGAACTTTCCATCTGCCCGTGATAGCCGATGGCCGCTATGCCGTTTTCCTCGAGGAAATCGACGGTCTCTCCAACGCGGGCGATCGTGGGTGCATAGACGATCGCGCTTCCGTCAGAGACTTGCCGCACGGCGCGAAGCAGCAGTTCATCCTGCGTTCTCGCGTTGGACTGACGGACGATGTAGCGCAAATTGGGGCGCCGAAAGCTGGCGATATGTTTGTAAGGATCCCGAAGCTGAAGCTGCTCGATGATGTCGTGGCGGACACGCTGTGTGGCGCTGGCGGTAAATGCCGCGATGGGGCGGTCGGGAAAAATCTCGCGCAAACGGCTGAGCTGCCGGTACTCCGGGCGAAATTCGTGGCCCCACTCGGAAATGCAATGCGCCTCGTCGATGGCGAAGAAGGAGATGGGGAGTCCCTTCAGCCAGTCCACCGTGCCGCCCAGGGCGATGCGCTCCGGCGACAAATAGAGCAACTGGTATTTGCCGGTGGCGGCTTGCTGGAGGATGTGGCTGCGCTCTTGAACGGGCGTTGCGGCGTTCAAGCAGGCGGCGGAAATTCCCATTTGCAGGAGTTGGGCGACCTGGTCCTGCATCAAAGCGATAAGCGGGGAGATCACGATTGCGGTATTTCCGGCAGCGAGAACCGCAGGCAGTTGATAGCAGAGCGATTTGCCGCCGCCCGTGGGCATGACCACGCAGGCGTCGCGTCCCGCGGAGATGCTTCGAACGATCGCCTCCTGGCCCGGTCGGAACGTTTCGTAACCCCAATAACGATGCAAGGCTTCGGAAAAGCGGCCGGGCGCTCGCTCGGGAGGGTCTTGTTCAGCCATCAGTGGCGCCAAGGATGCCATCGTTCTCTTCTCCGCAAGGGAATTGTGGCGGTGCGGTGTGAATTCCGCAGCCTGGAGCGGATTGAAGTATTCGCTTTTATTTCGCCCTCTGTCAAGTACAATTTGTGGCATCCGGGAAAGAATTGGAAGGAACAGCCGCAATCAGGCCAGCGAGGATTTTGCCGCGGCGGTGCGGCCAGGTTTGCCGGGCGAGAGCCGCCGCCTGGGCCTGGGCGCGCGCGGAAAGAAATCCGCGAGCAGGGGGCTTTCGGCAAGTACGCGAATGAATTCCTGAACGTAAACCGGCGGGTGATTGCCGCGCAACTGAGCGACCGACCATTCCCAGCGATAGCCTGGCGGCTGCAGCGGCACACCGATCAATGTGCCGGCGGCGAGCTGCGGACCGACGGCCCAACGGGGAAGCGCGGCGATTCCGAGTCCTCCGATCACCATCTCGAGAATCACTTCGGTCAACATCACCTCCTGGATTTTGCGCGGTTGAATTCCCGCAGGCTCGAGAATTTTCGTCAACAGCGTGCTGTCCGTTTTCGGAGGGTACAGCAGGATATTTTCAGTGGCAAAGTCTTCCGGGGCGGCGCAATTCTTCGCGGTGAGGCGATGTTTTGGGGGAACAATGATTACGACATCATCCTCGAAAAGCGGAGTGTAGTGAATCTTGCGGTTTCGAATGGGTTCGCAGATGAGCGCCAGATCGAGCTTTCCTTCGAGGAGCGCCTCGAAAGGATTGTTCGTCGCCTCGATAACCAATTGCACTTCCACGCCGGGAAATTTCTTTTGAAAGAGAATCAAGCGGGAAGGAAACCAGTGATACGCGGTGTGGCATTGCGTGGAAATGCGAATCAATCCCTTCGCGTCCGTGCCGGAGTGGCCGTTTTTTTGGATGTCCGATTCCGCTCGATCAAGCTCCGCAAGCACAGTGCGAGCGGTCATCAAAAGGCGATCACCGGCTGAGGTCAGAATCATCCTGCCATTCTTGCGTTCGAAGAGCGGCGCGCCGAGCTGCTCTTCGGCATCGCGAAGCTGATGGCTCAAGGCGGATTGCGTGAGATGCAAGCGATTCCCGGCGCGCGTGACGCTTCCAGTTTCTGCCACAGCCGCCACCAGCTTCAAATGCCGGATCTCCAGATCCATGGGGGCCCTCCGCAATCAGGGGCATGAATGATTCTCATTTAGATGATGAAATCATGCCATTCGATTCATTTAGTTGACGGCTCTAAACTGGAATCGTTTCAAATGCGCCTGGTTGCTGAGGCCAAATTGGAAGCGAAATTTGGCTGGGCGGGAAACTCCATAGATTCGCGCGAAAGGCTATCTGGCGTTGCGTTTCGAGTTTGAAGAGCGCGGCCAGATAGATTTGATCTCGCGCGCGCCATAGAGTTGGTTCGAAGCCGCCGGAATAACTACCCGGCGGCTGTTGACGGTCCGTTGAGATCTCGATTTGAGCGCCCTTCTCACGCCCGAATTCGCACTAAGCTCCCCGGGCAGCCGCGCCATTTTGGCTGCCGAGGTGCACAGACGAGTGCGCCGCCCCGCGCGCGACCGTGTGAATGGCACAGTTTTTCGCGGACTGATGTTTCTCACTCTCCTCTTAGCGCCGCTGCAGGCGTTAGCCCAGCCGCGCGTTGTGACCGTGCCGTTTCGTTCCGTGGATTCGTTTATCCTGATTGAGGCGAGTATCGACGGCAAGCCGGTGACGCTGCTGGTGGACACCGGAGCGAACAAGACCATCCTCAACGCGAAATCATTTGGCAGAGCGTCGCTGCCGGTGAGCCAGCCGGTGAATCAGGGAGCGGGCATTATTGGGAATGCTCTGCGCTTGCGAGTTGACCTGGAGATCGCCCATCAAATTTTGTTTTCGCAGCCCGTGTCGGTAATGAACCTCGAGGAACTTTCCAAGCGCTTTCGCATCCCCTTTGACGGTTTGCTGGGCCAAGACATCCTGAATCAATTCCGGTCCGTGCGCATCGACTACAAGAGCCACGTGATTGAGTTGGAGCTGTAGAAACGTTCCTGCCAGCAAGAGATATTTTCCTGAACAAAACATGTCATTCACAGGGCGGCGTGAACTGTACTTCAACGGAAACCGCGCCTATGAGCCAGTAAGTTGCGACACTCCTTTCGCGGTGCCATAATTTGATTTCACACCGAAGACCGTGTGCCCAAGCAGGGGAAATGCAACGGCACAAATGGCAGCATCTGAGGGGGGTTCTATGGGATTGCGCGATAGCTGGATTGAGCGGCGAGAAACGGCCACAGCCGGGGCGCACGGAAACAGAAACGTTTCGCAAATGCATCTCGCGCGGCAAGGCGCGGTCACCGAGGAGATGGAGTTCGTTGCCAGGCGCGAAAAGCTGCAACCGGAGCTGATTCGCAGCGAAGTCGCGCGCGGGCGGATGATCATTCCAGCGAACGTGAATCACCGCAACCTTGAGCCGATGGCCATTGGCATCGCCAGCAAATGCAAAATCAACGCGAACATCGGGAACTCCGCGACCAGCTCGAATATCGATGAAGAGCTGAAGAAGCTGCATCACGCCGTGCACTACGGTGCGGACACGGTAATGGACCTTTCCACCGGTGGAGACATTCCCGTAATTCGCAGAGCCATCATCGAAGCATCACCAGTGCCCGTGGGCACCGTGCCCGTGTACGAAGCGATCTCGCGGGTGCGGCGGCCGGAGGATTTAACCTTCGAATTGATGCGCGAGGTCATCGAAGAGCAAGCCGAGCAGGGCGTGGATTACATGACGATTCATGCAGGCGTGCTGCGCGAGCATGTGCCGCTGGTACGCAAGCGGATTACCGGGATTGTGAGCCGCGGCGGTTCGCTGATGGCGCATTGGATGGAGCATCACAAGAAGCAGAATTTTCTGTACGAGAACATCGAAGAGATTTGCAAGATTTTCAAGAAGCACGATGTGAGCTTTTCGTTTGGCGATGGCTTGCGGCCGGGGTGCATCGCCGACGCCAGCGACGAGGCGCAGTTCGCCGAACTGAAAGTGCTCGGTGAGCTCACCAAAAAAGCCTGGGAGCACGATGTGCAAGTGATGATTGAAGGCCCCGGGCATGTACCGCTGGACAAGATTAAGGAGCAGGTGGACAAGGAAATGGAATGGTGCCACGAGGCGCCGTTCTACACGCTCGGGCCGCTGGTGATCGATATCGCGCCGGGGTACGACCATATCACCAGCGCGATTGGGGCGGCGATGATCGGCTGGCATGGTGCGTCGATGCTGTGCTACGTCACGCCAAAAGAGCACCTTGGACTGCCGAACGCTGACGACGTGAAGCAGGGCGTGATCGCCTACAAGATTGCCGCGCACGCCGCGGATGTTGCCCGGCACCGCCCCGGCGCGCGCGACCGCGACGACGCGCTGTCGTATGCGCGCTTCCTTTTCGATTGGAACAAGCAGTTTGAGCTTTCGCTCGATCCGCCAACCGCGAAAGCCATGCACGATGAAAACCTTCCTGACGACTTTTACAAAGAAGCCAAGTTCTGCTCCATGTGCGGGCCGAAATTCTGCTCGATGAACATCACGCAAATGGCCGACGCCGAAGGCGGCCACGATCAAGCCGAACGCAAACAAAAATTCGTCGAACTCCTTGCCAAGGTCCAGGGCGTCTGACAAATTTGACGGAGATTCGCGATGGGCATGTTCGACGTAACAGTGAAACTGGCGAATCTGGCCGCTCCTGGCCGGACGGAGGAAATCTCGTTGTTGGTGGATACTGGGGCCACGTTGTCTTGGATTCCCCGGGCTACTCTGGAAAAACTCGGTGTGCAAGCGTTCTCGCGGTTGCCGTTTACGCTTGCGGACGGCCACCGGCTCGAACGTGACACGACCGCCGTACTCATGATCATTGATGGAAGAAAAGGGGCGGTGCAGGTCGCCTTTGGAGAGGCGGGGGAGGAAGCCGTCCTAGGCGCAACTTCCCTCGAGGGCCTGGGTTTTCTGGTTGATCCGGTCGCTCAGAAACTTGTTCCTCGCGACTTGCGCCAGCTCCGCGTGGCGCATTCTTCAGACTCGGGCCAGTTTCTTCGACAGGAGTTCAACCGTTGGGCAGAGGCGGGGCGCGGCGAAGGAATGGAGCAGGATCACCTGCCCATCACGTTGCCGGTGCTCGAGAAAATGCGCCTGGCGCCAACAGACAATATTCTCGATCTTGGCTGCGGCGCGGGCTGGCTGTCGCGGCGGCTAGCGAAGTTGGTGCCTGAGGGCCGTGTCGTGGGTATGGACATTTCCGACGAAATGATCCGCCACGCGCGGCGCTCCAGCGTGGACTTCGACAATTTAATGTTCGTCGCGGGAGAGGTTGCGCAGATTCCCTGGCAACCGCACTTTTTCTCGCACGTGATTTCAATTGAATCTTCCTACTATTGGCCTGATCCAGCCGCAGGAATCAAAGACATTTTTCGGGTTCTGCGCGAAGGTGGCTCGGCGTGGATCCTGATCAACTATTACCGCGACAATCCGCACTGCCACCAGTGGGGAAGTCTTCTTGCGGTGCCGACGCATCTTTTCTCCGCAGAAGAATGGGCGGAACACTTCCGCGCCGCAGGCTTCGCGAACGTCGCGCACGAACGCATCGTTGATCGCTCACCATCGCCGGAGGTTTACACGGGACGGTGGTTCCGCGACGCGCAGCACCTCCGCGCGTTCAAGTCAGAAGGCGCCTTGCTCGTTCGCGGAACTAAGTAGGAAAAACGGTTTACCTTTTTGTACTAATCGACGTTCGAACAGGCTTTTTCCCCGCGAGCACTGCTAAAATTAAACCCACGCTATCCCTTCCATCGGGCTGACCAAGCATTCCAAGCCGGCAGGGTTGTGTTCGAGAGCGCGAATGACTGAAGCCATTCCAAAATTATCGGTGCTCGTGGTGGATGATTCGCCCTTTTCACGGAAGCTCCTCGAGCACGCGCTTTCAGGCGACTCCTATTCGTTATCGTTCGCGGAAAATGGCAGCGAGGCCCTGCAGCTTTTCAAGGAACACCGGCCCGCGATTGTGGTCACGGACTGGATGCTGCCGGATTCCTCTGGACCTGAGCTCTGCAAAAAAATTCGCGCGGAATCCTCCGGCTCCTACACCTACATCATTTTATTGACCAGCATGACTGAGAAAAAAGACATCGTTAAAGGCCTGTCCTCGGGGGCGGACGATTATCTGACCAAGCCCTTCGATCGCGGTGAGCTGCTGGCGCGCATTGGAGTGGGGCGGCGCATGATCGATCTGCACCGCGAAATCGACGCCAAGAACAAGCTGCTTGAGGAATTGGCGCACACGGATCCGCTCACGGGCTTGCCAAACCGCCGGGCGATCGAAGAGTGGGCTAACCGGCAACTCCGCGGGGCGGCAAGGCATGGCTTTCCGCTGTGGGTAGTTCACGTGGACCTGGACTGCTTCAAAAATATCAACGATAGCTATGGCCATGATGCGGGCGACCAGGTCTTGTGCAGGGTAGCCGCGATCCTGAAAGAACACACGCGCGCGTCGGATATCAGCGGGCGAATGGGCGGCGATGAGTTTCTTCTGGTGATCACGCATGTGGAAGAGAAGTACGTCCCGCTTACGATGGAACGCCTGCGCGCTCAAATCCTCTCGCAACAGTTTTCCTTTGGCGGAAAGACCTTTTCAATAACGGCGAGCATCGGAGTTTGCGGGTTCGCGGGTAAGCAGCCTCCGGAATTCTTGAAGCTGGTGCAACGAGCGGACAAGGCTCTCTACTGCGCGAAACACGCCGGCCGCAACCAGATCAAAATCGAATCTCTTTCCATTCCTTGTGATTGATCCCGCGCATTCGCCCCATTCTGGTGGCATCGTTCGAACTGTGGTATGAGTGGCCTGCGGTTGGCTGCTCGCGGAAGGAAAACGGCTTCCCCATTTTTCCAGCAGAGGCGGCACGCCATCCGCGTGGCGAGGTCTTGAATGTCATTTCTGAGCAGCGGCGTGGGCGTGGTGACCGGAGCGGGGTCCGGCATCGGGCGCGCGCTGGCGCAGCAACTGGCTGTCGCGGGCTCAGCGCTGGCGCTAGCGGACATTGACGAAGCAGGACTTCTGCAAACCGCGCAATTGCTGGAGAAGAAGAGCGCGTCGATTACCACGCACGTCGTGGACGTTGCCGATGAGAAGGTGGTGCAGTCGTTCGCGGAGGACGTGGCCAGGCGGCATGGGCGCGTTACGCTGCTGATCAATAATGCGGGAGTGGCTCTCGAAGGGACGTTTGAAGAAATTTCGCTGGATGATTTTCGCTGGCTGATGGACATCAATTTCTGGGGCGTCGTGTACGGCGTGAAGTATTTTCTGCCCATGCTGAAGCAAGAGAAGCGGGCGCACATTGTCAACCTATCGAGCGTTTTCGGATTGATCGCTCCTCCGGGCCAGCCGGCATATTCCGCCAGCAAGTTTGCGGTGCGGGGATTCACGGAATGCCTGCGGCATGAACTCGCGGGCAGCGCCGTGTGTGTATCCTGCGTGCACCCCGGCGGGATTCGAACGCAGATTGCGCGCCGCGCGCGCATCGGGGCCGGCGTTGCAAGAACGGGATGCGAGGAGAGAATTGCTCAGTTCGAGCATCTTTTCCGGACTTCTCCTGAAGTGGCCGCGGCGCGGATTCTGCGTGGAGTCTATCGTTGCGAGCCCCGCATTTTGATTGGCTCTGACGCGTACAAGATTGACATTCTGCAGCGCCTCCGTCCCGCTTCTTACTGGAAAGCTCTCGCGCGCATGGCGAAATCCTGAGTCTTTGCGTTCCATCTCATACAGTTTTAGTTGAAATTCTTGCAGAAGTTTTGACGGCGAGAAGGGGATCAGTTTCCGATTACCCGACTTCACTGCCAAGCGGCTTGCCTAACGACAGTCATGCAGGGATTCTCGCGGCTGTCAGGTCCTTCGAGGTGTCGCTAAGTCGGCGTCTTGCCCACCACCAATTAGCTGCGGCCAGCAGGGCGGTCACGCCCATCAGCAGGACTTGCCGAAATTGCAGGCGGCTCAGCAATAGTACGCAAATCAAGATTCCGATCACAGCCACCGCATTGCCCCAAGGCACTCGTAAGGCCGGGGCCGATGGATTGCTCCGGCGCAAGCGAATTAGCGCAGCACACATGCCAGCATATTGCACCGCCGTCGAACCCGCTATTACCGCCGCCACCCAGAGAAAAGTCCCTGTCAGAGCAAGTATCCATACGAGTGCAGCGTAAAACAGGATCGCCACCGAAGGAGTGTGATACTGCGGATGCAGCCTTCGAAAGTACGAAGGGAGGTCGCCCTGCTCGGAAAACGCGTACGGTGCCCGCGGCGCATTCAATAGCCCGCCGGCGATCCAACCATAAGTCGAAATCATGATTGCGACAGTGACAAACATGGCGCCGCCGCCGCCGAGCAACACCGAAGCTGCCTCGGCCAGAGGACGGTCCGTCGCCTTTGCCCCAATTGTTGCCACAGTCACAAACTGCAAAAGCGCATACACGATCGTGCTGACTAGCAATCCCGCGGCCAACCCGACGGAAACGGTTCGTCTGGGCTCTTTGATTTCCCCCATCGGCGCGAGCGCGTTCTCGAAACCGCCATAGGCCATGAGAAGTAAGAGGAACGCATTCAGCCACGGCGTCCAACCTGGACTAGTTATTTCCGAGAGGTGGATGAACTGGAACTCGTGTCCGAAGCGCGTCCCTCCCAG
>WNFC01003708.1_pt1 | contig 16560 bp, 17 predicted proteins | sample 5400541 | NCBI WGS metagenome assembly WNFC01 (sample SAMN13153342, study PRJNA577476) | soil metagenome | isolation source: 120 cm saprolite under Douglas fir tree site 2 hole 2 replicate 1 | place: USA:California | collected 2015-04-18
GATCAGGAACGCGTGGTTCAGGCACTCGGCGGTGACGGGGCAGGCCGCGCATACCCGTTTGGCGGCACGGGAGATGTCGTGACGGCCGGGGTCGGGGAAGAACAACTCCGGGTCAACCTCGGCGCACAGCGCGAGGTCCATCCACAGCCGCCGGCTGGTCTGGTTGGATGCGGCCATGGTCATCGGTCCTCCTCGGGGACTGGTGATCAAGGGCCGCCGCAGCGTTAACGGCGCATGCGGCGGCCCGCCTTACTGGTGAACGGGAGTGCTGGTGCGTCAGCCGTGCGTCAGAAGACGTGCTGACTATGGGGGATGCTGGCGCATCGTGGCGGTTGTCAGGGCAGGTCAGCAGAGTGACCGATGTGACTGCCTGCGCGCTTTCCTTCGTTCGGGACGAAGAGGCCGCCGGTTCAAATCCGGCCACCCCGACCAGTTCACGAGCCTGACAACAGGTCCTTACTACTATTTCGTTCGATACTGAGTAACTAAGCGAGTAACTAGCCTTCACGGCTGCCTGCCGGGAAGATCGCATCCATGGCGTCGGCGCCCAGGACCAGCACGGGCCGAATCTGCTTGCGGTAGATCGTTTCCGTGGTCGTCGTCCCGGTGTGCCCTACCAACCGGGATATGTGCTCGATAGGCACACCCGCGTCTGACAGCAAGGACACGAAACTATGCCGAAGTTCCCGCGGAGTCCACTCACCCGGATCTAGCCCAGCCACCTCGACCACGCGCCGGAACGACCTGCGGATGTGCGATGCGTCAGACGGCGTGCCCGCACGGGACGGGAACACCAGCCCGTTGTCCTGCCACCGCCTGCCCGCAGTGGCCCGGATCTGCTCCTGCCTTCGCTGATGATCATGCAACACCCCTACACAGCGCTCCGGCAGCGCGAGGGTTCGGCGAGACTTCCGCGTCTTGGTGTCTCCCCCAGCTCGGACTGACCGCCAGACCATCACCGAAGGTGGTTGGCCTTCAAGGTCCACGTGCGACCAGGTGAGCGCGCGGAGTTCTTCCGTCCGGGCGCCGGTCAGCAAGGACAACACGATGTAGGCGTGCAGGTCACTGTCCGCTGCGGCTTTCAGGAGAGCTTCTGCCTGCGGCAAGGTGAGCGACTTGGAGGGCCGACCCGGACGGCCTTGCGGGACATCGCAGAGCAGTACCACGTTCCGCTTCACCTTGTCACGGGCCTGGGCACGCGTGATCGAGCGCAAGAGAACCGAACGGATCTCCCGCAACGTCCGGGTGCTCACTGCCTTTGATACGTCGGCCAACCACCGATCAACGTCATCTGCCGAAAGCTCCCGGAGCTTCCGAGAGCCGAGCGCTGGGATCACGTGAACGTTGGCCAAGGCGGCGCCGCTGCGCGGCACCGCACGGCGCGGACCGCGCCGCGCTCAGCCCTAAGGGGCCGCTTGCGCGGACGCGCCTCCCAGCCGGGCACCAGCCACCACAACCAGCACCAGGCCAACCAGCAGCACCGGCCAGGGCAGGCCCGTCTTCCTCGCTCCGGCATTATCCAGCTCGCGGCCACCGCATCAAGGCCGCCTGCGGCGCCGCTACGCGGTCAGCTCCGCTGAGCCTTGACCCGGCGACCACTCCCCAGGGCTTCGCAGCTATGAGGATGACGGGCTCGAACAGTCGACCTGAGCCATCGGACTTGCCATATATCGGCAAGCTACTTATTCTGGGCGGGTGATGAGCCGGGATCCCAGATGAGAGAGCCGACCTACTTCGTCCTGGCGTCCCTGCTGGACGGGCCGCTGCACGGTTACGCAATCATCCAGCGCACCGAGAAGCTGTCAGGCGGCCGGGTCCGGCTGGCGACCGGGACGCTGTACACGGCACTGGACCGGCTCACCGCGGAGGGCCATGTGGAGTTGGTGCGCGAGGAGATCGTTAACGGCAGGGCACGCCGCTCCTACGGGCTGACGCCGCCTGGCGCTAGCGCGCTGCGGGCCGAGGCGTCGCGGATGGCGGAAGCTGCCCGCCTGGTGACGGACCATGGCCGCGGCCTGAAGGCGGTCCCGGGTGCCCGGAAGGCGAGCCCGGCGTGAGTTCCCTGGAACGGCGCAGCCGATGGCTGCTGCGCGCCTATCCCGCCTGGTACCGGCGCGGACGGGGCGAGGAAATGCTCAGCACCCTGCTGGAGGCAAGCACTCCCGGCCGGAACTGGCCCTCATTGCGTGACACGCGGGCCCTTGTGATCGGCGGCCTGCGGGTCCGCGGCTGGGCCTGGCTGCTGACGATGATGTGGATAGCTGCAGGAGCGGTTATCACCGGCTACATCTTCTACGCCACCACCCCGAACTACATCTCGGCCGACGTTCCCGGCACCGGGTTCATCGGGTTTAACGCAGGTCCTGCGGCCGTTCAGATCGTCGCGGTGCTGGCATTGGCCGTGTGGATTGCCCTGTTTTTCCCGGTGCTGGTTGGCGGGCTCTTCAGGCTTCGCGGGTGGCGGCGGGGAGGCCGGCTCCGCGCGGCCGGCTGGGCAGGCGCGTTGATTGCCGGCTACGCATTGCTCAAGCTGGCCCAGGCCTGGGGAAATTCCGCCTCAGGCGTGAGCTGGGGAGAACTGTCAATCTGTGCCGCCTGGCTGGTACTCGGGGCCGTGATGACCTGGATCCTGGCCGGGCCTCCCCGCCGTTCGTATGTACCCGATCCAACCAGCCGTGCTGGCCACGAAGCCAGCCGATGGCCGCCCGGTGCCGGTGATTTGCGAACGTAGGGCCCCGTGCCCGCAGCGTGCCCGAAGCAAGGGTCAAAGACGCGACACCACAGTCGCTCGCGTACACACCGCGATGGCCTGACCTGCATTGGCGCTGGTCCAGCGCACGCAGTCGTAGCCTTCCAAGCTGGGACTGCTCGCCCCTAGGGCTGTCCCTACACTGGCCCTAGGGCGCCCAGGAACTTGGAGGTTACGCCAGGGCAATCGGGTCGGCTACCGAGCAGCCGCGCCAGGTCCCAGGGCAGCGGGCCGGAACCACGAGGCCGAACTGACACCCTGCTAAGGAAGAGATCCTCCGGCGCCAAGACTGCCAGACCGGGTAACCAAGTGAGTAACGACCGCTGACAATGGCACCGGACACGAGCGGACGCTAGCAGACCTAACGGCGCAGGTAGACCCGACGAACGCGCAGACAGAGCACACGTCGAGCAGGCTTCGGGACGAAGAGGCCGCCGGTTCAAATCCGGCCACCCCGACCAAGTAATCGCTGGTCAACACGCTGCCCGGCGATCATGTCAGGTTACCCCGGGGCGATATGCCGGAATTTGGGAGCGCCGGTGTCCGATTTTGGGAGCGGCTTGGACGCGACCGAGGGGTCACCGCGCTGTGAACCTCTTAGTTAGCCTCAGCGCTTCCCTTCCCCTCTGCCTGGTGTCGCGCCCCCTGCGGCGCCATAAGGAAGCAGCCGATCCGTGGACGTCGCCTACGTGGCGACGGACGACAGCGTCGGGGCGACGCCGCAGCCGCGGCGCAGACGGGATTCGCGGTCCGCGTCCTGATCGACCTTGCCGCCGAGATCGGAGCGGCACCACGCCAAAGCCGTTCAGGAGGCGTGCTTCCGGAGGCAAGCTGACTGGGCTGGACTCGCAGCCGCGAGCCCGTGGACGCTCCATTCGCGGGCTCTGCAAGAGCGCACCCACATAAGGCTCGATCTGTATCGGCACGATCGCTGGCCGCCGGGGGGCGCACAGAGTACGTATCGGATGTTCTGGAGCCCGCGGACCGCTCATTCGGGGCAGGGTCGGCGCGCATCGGCGTGCTCGGTGGGATGCGGATGCTGACCACCGCGCCGCCGGTGGCCCGGCCACGATGCGATGTGATGCCGACGGCCGCGGGCCGCCATCATGGCCGGCCCTAACAGTCGCCGGATTCAGCCGAAGAGTTGACCGCATGGCGATGAAGACTCGCGATCGGCATAGTCGGCCTGGTTTGCCAGGAGTGGCTGACCCGCCTCTGGATCAAGCGCGCGCGGAAATAGCGCATGTTTGCGGCACGCCGACGTCGAATGCCAAATGGCCCGGGAAAAGCGACCAGGTCTCCGGCCGCTCAACAGCAGCCACACCTGTCCGGGCGGCGCGTCGAATCCCAGGAACGCCGCCATGCGCCCGGACCTTAGACTGACGGGCCGGACTAAGACCGAGGTCCCCCAAGCGATGGACGAGGCGCGAGAGGAGCTGACCGGAGCGCCACAGTCCACCCGCAAGTACACGGTGAGACTGAGGGATTCGAGCGGCTGGCCCAGCGGATTTTGCGCGAGGCTGGATTCACCAATATCACTGTGATGGGCAGGCCGGGCGACGGCGGTATCGACGGCGTCGCACTTACCCTCCTTCACTGGTTTCGTGGCCGGTCTACTTCCAGTGCAAGCGGTACAAGGGCACCGTCCCGGCGCGTGATGTCCGTGATTTCCGGGGCGCGATGGCGAGACGAGGGGAACAGGGCCTGTTCGGCCCAGTCACCGCGGCACCCGGCCGCAGGGCCATAGGGGCTGCCGTGGCTGGCGGATTCTTGATACTCGTCCTCGCCAACTTCGCATATCTCTATCCAGCGCTCGCAGCCCAGAGCATCCCCTATCACTTCTGGTATCAAAGGATGTGGTTCGGCAGCTGGATCACACCAGCAGCCTCATAGATCGGGCGAGTTCGAGGGGTACCTGCGGATGACGCCAGGCCCATGAGGCGAAGTTGTCCGCCAGGGGAACGCAGACCCAGGGCGTCTGGTCACAGCTTCCTCGCCCCCACGCGAAACGACTCTGTGCGGCCAGGCGAGTCTCCCGGCGTTGATCGGAAGTCCAGACCAGGGCAAGGTCGGGCGTGGTGCCCGATTGTGCTCCGAACAGGGGCCGTAGCCGCCTGCGGGACATTTGCGGGATACGCGAGCCTCGGCAAGCCGCACGGCGAATTACTGCACGTCGGAGGCTCGGCATCGAGCCAGCGTTGATCATCCGTGGGCTTCTGCGTGCAGCCAACAGTGCAGCCAAGGCAACGGACGACAGCGGACCGACAAGAACCTCCGCAACCGCGGCCAGCAGGCCGGGTGCTGGCCGGACTTCGGCCCACCGCGAACTTGTGAACGGCTGGTCTGCTTCCAATGCTGGCTGTGATGCCACGCCTGGCAGGCTGATCCAGCGCCCTGCTCCATCAGACGGCTAGGTCGTCCGGTTTGTCGACCGGGTGATCCCGGTACCATCCGCGCGCTGAAATGCCTCGGACCACGCCACCAGCCTGAAGCCCGCTAAGCAGCCACAACTGGCTGACGCCGTCTGGCAACAGCGGTGCCTCAGTAGGCAAAGGACCACCCAGGGCGAGTCCTTCGTAGACCGGCCAGCTGAAGGCAGACGGTCTCACGAGCAGCAGGAGGTGGCGTTCCTCCAGCCGGCCGCGGCAAGCTTCCTGATCCTCGACTGCATCTTCGGTGTACGCAGGAGCACGGCGAGCTCGCCGGGAAGCGCGGCCAGGCCGGGATCGGAGAGGCCGCCCATCGCGGGAAGTACGAAATAAACTCGCGAACTGGCAGCACTTGTCTCACCAGCAGCGCTGCCGAGAATATTGGCACGTACCCCGACGCCGAGCAGGTCATCGACGTCCTGATCTTCTCCGGCCAGTTCGATGAGATGATCTGCCCCGCTTGCCTCACATCGCCGCAGTACCTTGTCGATCTTGCGCATATCAGCTGGATGAAAGTTCCGAGGAAGCTGGACCAGCCATTTGTGAGCTAGGCCAGCGATGCTCTTACAATGTCCCCTACTGCCGAGATAGTTAATGATCCCGGCTTCGTCGTCCGGGCCGATGGATGATATTTCAAGTGCAGCCGTGCGACCGTCCGGGTAATGCAGGATCGCATCGACTGCACCTTGCCGCCCGCAGACGTCATAAGGTTCAACCGTCACGGCCAAGACGTTTCCCACAACGGCGAAAGCAAGCCGCTCCTCAGGGCGTTCCTGGCTCACCGGCCACCTCTTCCCTTACATCCCAGCACGCACGCTAGCCCAGGCAAAACATGACGACAAATGAGTTGGGCCCGTGGCGCCGCTGAACTGCGAGGAAACGGCGATCAAGAGGGTGTCCGCAACCACGACGAAACACGGCGGCAGTAGAAGTCATCTCAAACAGTCTAGCCGCAGGTCAGAAGGCATATCGCGGACCAGCAGCCGACGCCCTGTAAAACCGCTCCCGTTCCGAGGCGTGCCTGTTGCGTGCCCGATCGAGTGGCGAAACACCGTCACTCGCGGTCACTCACGGACGGCCGCGCAGCCTCGTGACCTCGCCAGACGCAGGTTGCGACGCGAGCAGGCGAAGCCTTCCAAAGTGGGGCTAGCGGAGCTGACCAACGTGCTAACGGACCAGCTAACGAGACGGGCCGAGACGGCGGAGGCAAGACGCCACACCAGAGTCAGCTGCCAACTCGCTGCCCAGCGCGTCTCCTGACAGGCTGCGGTTCACTGACCGATTATCCTCAGCGGGAAGGGTAGGGCAGTGAACATGGTGTGGCTGTGGGGCGTCGTGGCGGGCCTCGCCGTCGGCTTGCCAGCAGGAATGTGGGCGGTGATGAGCTGGAGCCCGGCGCGCCCGTCCCAGTCACCGGCTGGTCCTCGCCCCCGGCTCGACCGGGTGGACCGTTGGCTGTACGACCGGTACCCGCTTCGCGTGACGGAGCGGTGGCGGGTCAGGCAAGCCGTCTTGGAAGGGCGGGAACTCAGCGAGCCCTGGCTGAGGCAGGCCGGTCACGACCTGGCCGCCGCCCTGCTCACGGGCCAGATCGGCGGCATGAGCCGCAAAGCCATGTGGATGATGCTCGCTGCGGACGGCTGCCTAATCGCCGCGATCCTTGCTGTCGCGCTTGTGACAAGCCGCTACAGCATGCTCTCAAGCGTGATCATCGGTCTCCCGCTAATGGCCGTGGGGACCAGAAGCTTTATACGCACCAGGCAGCGCGTAGAACGCGCACACCAGCTCAACCAGTAACGGCCGGATCAGAAGGCCGTGGCGCTGTGAGGCTGCACGGGATATACGCGGGATGCCGACCGGCCAAAACTCGTCAGGCGCAGCCGTTCGCGCAGGTCAACAGGTATCCGCATTGCCGAACGCTCCCGGTCTTGAAAACCGCTAGGGGACGCGAGCCGGTTAAGCCCCGAGCTGACAGTGCAGGAGGCGATCCTCGCGCAGGCTTGGGCTGCGGGCGGCCGGGTGTTCGCCGCCGACGCCGGGGAGATCCTCGCCGATGACGCTGACGACCCGATGCGCATCGCCATGCGGCAGATGATGGGAGTGTTCGCGCAGCTGGAGCGAGGCATGATCCGGGCGCGGATGGCCAGGGGCAAGCGGCGCGCTGGCGTAGCCCGCGAGATCGACCAGCCGAGCTGGCCAGGGCCAGCGACAGGCCGGCCGCGCCTGGGTTTGTGGGGCCCTGTCACCCGCCGATGCCAGGGCCTGAGCCCCCGGCGACACCCTGTTGCAGCGACAGTGCGGGCGCTACCTGGCGATGACGGCCACCGTGGTGCGGCCGCCGTCCACGTCCAGCACGCTTCCGTGGACGAACGCGGCCTCGTCGCTGGCGAGGTAGACCGCGGCGTACGCGATGGCCTCAGGGTCTCCGAAACGGCCGGCCGGGGTGCCCTTCATCATCACCTCACCGGGGTGCACCTCGCCCGGCGCGGGGGTCAGCACCACACCGGGGGAGATCGCGTTGACCCGCACGCCTTGCGGGCCGAACTCCGCGGCCCAGGCCCGCGTCAGGGTCTCCACGGCGCCCTTGGTGGAGCTGTAGACCGCGCTGGGAATGCCCAGACGCGCGATCCAGGAGCCCAGGTTGATGATCGCCCCGCTGCCGGCCTGCGCCATGGCCGGAGCGATCACCGCGGTCAGGAAGAACGGCGCCTTCACGTTCACGGCGTAGACGCGGTCGAAGGTCTTCTCGTCGGTGGCCGCCGTGCTGCCACGGGGGAAGATACCGGCGTTGTTGACCAGGATGTCGATGCGCCCGCCCAGGACGGACGTCGCCTGCCCGGCCAGCGAGTGCGAGGCCTGAGCGCTCCCGTCCAGTTCCGCCATCACGAAGTCCGCGCGGCCGCCGCGCGAACCGATGCTGTCCACGACCTGCGCGCCGCGCTCGGAGCTGCGGCCCGAGATGACGACGTGCGCCCCCTCGGCGGCGAACGCCTCCGCGATCGCGCGTCCGATGTTGCTGGTAGCCCCGGTCACCAGGGCCGTCTTGCCCTGCAGTCGCCCAGCCATGATCTGCTCCCATGCCTTGTCGTATCCACGTGATAACTCTCGCACCGCGCTCTCCCTGATCCGCCAGCGGCGCGGGGCCTCCCGGATCCGGCCGGGCGGCACTGCCACTATGCGAGGAATAAAATGGACTCACAAGTCCATTCGTAGTTTGGAGGGGCGCTCGCACCCCGGCTGCCTCTCGCGCGCGACCTCCGGGGCCAACTTCGAGGAAGTCTTCCCCTGCGACCGCATCCTTACCGCCGCCACCATCTAGTGGGTCAACCAGGCCATCGGCCCGTCGATCCGGTCCTACCTGAATGCCAAGCGGCACCCGTGGCAGCCCAGCCACGATCGGCAGCCGCAGACAGAAGCCCCGGAACGGTTTACGTTCCTGCCCGGCGACGTGTTCCCGCCTGGCGTGCGCACTCCAGACGAGCGCATCGCCGCCGTCAAGAGCAGCGCGATGGCGCCTGGTACAACCCGTCCACATCAACGTCCGCAACAGGGCAGACACTTCGGCCCATGGGAGAACCCCGAGGCGTACGGCACGGGCATCTGTCCCACTTTCGGCCCCTTTGCGGCAAGAACCGGATCGTTACGATGCGGCGAACCTAAAGAAGGCGGACCCGGGACGACATGCAAGCGAGGTGGCCGCGACTTCTTCGCGCTGTCCGGGATGGTTATCGTCTGCAGTCGGCACTCAGGCGGACCGCAGCCGCATGATCCACCAGTCCAGCGCCGCCCGCAGATGGGTGGAGTCACCGGTGGACAGCATGATGGACACGCCCCCCTGGAGCCCAGCGAGCAGCGCCGCGGCGGTCTGGTCGACATCAAGTGACACCGGCAGGTGGCCATTGTCCTGCATCGCCCTGATGCCAGCGGCCAGGCTCGCCTGCCACTACCTGATCAGCTCGGTGACAATGGCCCTGGCGCCGGGCCTGGTCCGGCCGATCTGCAGGAACAGCGAACCAAGCGGGCAGAAATCTCCCTGCGCCTCGTACCGCTCCACCAGGATGTCCCGCCACCGGTACCAGCAATCCCACGAATCAAGGCAGCTCAGATAAGGCTGCTGGTCATCCAGCACCCGGTCGGCCTCGTACTGCGCGACTGCAAGCAGCAGGGCTTCCTTGCCATCCGGAAAGTAGTGAAAGAGCTGGCTCTTGCTGGTGCCCGTCCGCACCCGGATGTCGTCCAGGGTCGCCTCCGCGACCCCAAGCTCCTGAAGGACCGCGGCCGCGCCTTCAACGATGCGCGCCCGCGTGGCCTGCCCCTTCGGCGTCAGAACACCTCGCATTACCGTGCACTCCCAACTGGACCGTTGAGTTCATTTTACGGCCGGCACGGCCTCACCATGTCGCGCAGGTGCTGGGGTTCGTAGCGCGCCGACTGCAGGAGGAGTCTGTCGGTCTGATCTTCGCGAGCCTTACTGCGGACGATGAGGTTGCTGGCTTGCCGGAGCTGGTGGTGGGAGGACTGCTCCCCGCCGGTTGTGGCTGACGGCACCGTGTACGCCGGCGCCCGCCGTGCGAGGCCGCGACCAGCGGAAAGCTGACCATCAGCCACACCACGTGTGAACTGGCGGCAAGACCACCACGGCGCGCACACGCAGGCTCATCGCCGGCCTCATCGCCTGTTCGGGCTGTCGTGCGTGCGCGGAACCCGGAGCCGGTGCGGCGTCCACTAGCGCCCGGCATCGGTTAGAGCAGTTTGTCCGAGGTGGCGGGCAGCGAGCGGATACGCCGGCCGGTAGCGTGGTAGACAGCGTTGGCGCTGGCGGCGGACACTCCACTGTCCTCACTTTCGCCGAGGCAACTGGCCCCGGTCGCGCTGAACTCATCTGGCTCACCGACGAAGACGACGTTGATGTCTGGCAGTCGCCGAGCGTCGCGTTGGCGATCCGGCCGGTGCCGGGGTCGAAGACTGTCTCCCCGAGCAGCGTCATACCGATCGCCATCACCGTGGCGCCGATGATCTGGCTTCGCGCGGTCATCTGGTTGAGCACCCGGCCGCCGTCGATCACCGAAACCAGCCAGGCGAACGCCGCCGATGCCGGGTGCGCACTGGCCTTTCTTCGACATGCGAGTGAGGAGCAGGCAAACGAGCGAGCGCGTGGTACTGGTCACCGAGCCCTGGCCGGCATCGGACGGGCGCCGGCGTGGGTGGTGAGCCTTCAGGCACGCCTCGACGTAGGTCGACCGGAGGGAACCGCCCAGAATCCGACATCGCTTCGCTCATAGCCTGCGCGAAGAAGAACTCGCGCCTCAACCGGAGCTCCTTCTCCCGCCAGAACTGGTGGTTCTGTTCTCGACGCGGCTCCCACTCCCGCATGAGGAAAGCCGCACAAAATCGGCGATTTGCTCAGTTCACGACGGCTAGGCCAAAGTCAGTCCGTCACTACCAGTGAGATGGCGGGCTCGTGACCAGCTAAATCGGTAGCTCCCGACCGCCCGGGCTGGCGACCATGGCCCTGAGTTGGGCTACGTTTCGGGCTTGTTGAACTCTGCGCGGCCCTGACCTGGAGATATGTCGCTCAGATCCGCGAGAACTGCGCACTAACCCAACCCATTCCGTGCGGCACAATGGCCCTCAGCGCCAGGCGGCACCATTCCAGTGCAACATCAGCGTCTTCGTGTCCGCGTTGCCGACCGCCCAGGCGCGGCCTGACCGCGGGATGATGGCGACACCGTCCAAGGTGCTCACCGGGCCCGGCTGGGGGGTGATGACCTGCTTCCAGGTATGTCCGTTCCAGTGCCACGCCACGGCTTCGGTGCCAGAACCGGAAAAGCCCACTGCCCAGGCATTGTCCGCCGATGACGTGCTGACGGCAGCGAGGTTGTCCGGGGTGAGAGCGCACGTCCACCTTCGACCGTTCCAGTGCAGGATCACCCGGCCCCCGACGGCCCAGACATTCTTGGCTGAGGTGGCGGCCAGGCTACTGAGGCCGTAGGGCATTCCGATATCCGGGGTCACGACATCTCCCCATCGCCGGCCGTTCCAGTGCATGATCCGCGGCATCCTGAGCGTCCGGGTGCGCATGACGGCCCACGCGTTCGTCCTGGACGTGGCGGCCACGCTATCGACCGACAATATGCCGCGCGCCATCGCGGCGGGCAGCCGCGCGCGCGTCCACGCCGTGCCGTTCCAGTGCAAGATCCGCGGACCCGAAGGGTGAGGCCGACCGCCACGCGTCCGTCGCCGATGTGGCGGCCACGTCCTCCAGGGCGCTGCCGTAATCCGTTCGCGGGATCGGCACGTGCCGCACCGTGGTGCCGGTCACCCGCACGAGGAGCGGGAAGAAGACTCGTCCGTGTTCGGCCATCCCCTTCTCGCCGACAGCCCACGCGCCGCCAGGGAACAAGACCACGGCGGCCAGCTCACTATCCGGCGGCAGCGTCCGGTTGCTCAGCGTCGTCCAGACCGCGCCGTTCCAGTGCGCCACCAGAGCCCTCAAATGGGGCCGCGTCGGTGAGGAGGTTGCACCGACCGTCAAGGCGCTGCTGGACGACCGGGCTGCGACGTCGCCCAACCCTCCCGGAACCGGCGGCAAGCCCAGCCGCGGGCGCTGGCCGCTTGTCCCGGCGGCGGACGGGCTGGCGGTGAGCAAGGTTGTGCAGGCGAGTTCCAGCGCAGGGTGCGCGTGCCGGGCTGGGGCGAGGCAGTGCACGCAGCCGTCAAGGCAGCGACCGCCAGGATTCCCGCGAGGCGCCGATGCTTGCTACTGGGCTTCATCTGTCCTGCCGTTCCAGGGCCTTGTCACCCCTAAGACGCCAGGTCATTCAGCCAGGTTTACTCACCTGGCCGGACGCGCACAACGATGTACACCCACGGAGGTCCCAATTACAGCGAGACCGGCCCTCGCTGGCTAGCTGACTGGCGCGCCTGACCCAGCCTCCAGCTCACGGTCGCGGTATACCGCCGTGTTCCACTCGGCCGCCTGCCGGAGGTCAGCAAAGAGCCCGCGGGCAGCAGCTCCGTGCGCACTAAGGTGGCCCAACTCAGGTCGCATTGTCGCGCTCGAGCAGAGCGGGGAAGATCGCTGCATGACTCGCCACCAGCTCGACCCGTCACCATCGACGACAGTAGATGTGTTCTCCCGTGACCTGCCGCCGGTACTGACCGTCGACCCCGGTGACACGATCGTGCTGCGCTCACTGATCGCGTCCGGGCACCTGCAGCCGCAGACGTTCCCTGGCGCGAAGGTGCCGACGATGGCCAGCAAGAGGCGCAGCGGCCATTGCCTGACAGGGCCGATCGCTGTTCGCGGTGCGGTGCCAGGCGAGGTGCTTGCGGTGCGCTTCATTTCCCTGCGGCCTGACACCTGGGGCTACACCGTCGCCGCGGGCCGCGACACCCCGCTGACCAGGCGACTCGGCCTGCACGAGGGTCCGCCTGCCTGGCTGCTCTGGCAGATTGACGCGGACGCGGGAGTAGCTACCAGCGACCGGGGACACACGGTGCGGATAGCCCCGTTCTACGGCGTGACGGGTGTCGCCTGGGACGAGCCAGGCGAGCACTCCACCATCCCGCCCAGGGCCGTCGGCGGCGGCAACATCGACTGCAAGGAACTGGTCGCCGGATCGATCCTGTACCTGCCGGTTGCCGTGCCTGGTGCGCTGCTGAGCATCGGCGATGGCCACGCTGCCCAGGGCGACGGAGAGGTGGCGGGTACCGCCTTCGAGTGCGGTATGACGGCCGAGCTTCAGCTCGAACTGGTCATGGACCGGCCGGTTCCGGGAGTGCACGCGGAGACTCAGGCTGGCCAGATCACCTTTGGCTTCAGCCCGGATCTCAACGCGGCAATGGGCGATGCGCTCGACGCGATGCTGACCTGGCTGCAGGCCAGCTACGGAGTTGGCAAGGCAACGGCGCTGGCGCTGGCCAGCCCGGTGCTCGACCTGAGGGTCACGCAGGTGGCGAACCAGTCCTGGGGCGTTCATGCGCTGCTTCCGGCGGGGGCGATCAGCTGACAGGAGGGGTCGTTCGGCGCGGAACTGCCAGCGCGTCGACGGCGACGGCGCCGTCCGGTCCGCAGATAAGCGGGTTGACGTGGAGCGCCTCGATGTGCTCGCCGAGCTCGACGGCCAGCTCGGACACCCCGCGATCGCCCGGGTCACCGCGTCGAGGTCGGCTGGCCGCGCCCCACTGACCCCGGCCAGCAGCTTGCTAACCCGAAGGCCGGCCACCATGTCGGCGGCGAGCCTCGCTGAGACCGAAGGCAGCGCGACCGCGCGGCCGGCCAGCAGCTCAACCAGCACCCGCCGGCTCCGACCACGACGAGCGGGCCCAGTTCCGGCTCGGACACGATGCCCAGCATCAGCTCGGTCCCGCCGACACCGTCTGGCAGACGAGCACCCGCGGGCCCAGCCGCGCGGCCAGGTCCGCGTACGCGGCCGCAGTCGGGTCCCCCAAGCGCAGGCGCAGTTGGGCTGAGCCTGTAACGGCGCAGATCACACGCCGTTCCGGGGAACCAACCGCGGCGCGGCGCTCGACGTCACGGCCAGGCAGGTTCACAACGCCGGGCCACGCGACAGGCACATGCCCCCACGCCGCCCGCCGGGCCCGTACCCGCCATCCGCGCACGCGCCACGATGGCTCGTTCGGTACTCCCTCTGAGGGAGCATGCGGACAGCATCAGTAGCACCGAGCTGGCCGATCTGTGCGGAGCCACTGACCATTCAGGTCCTGCGGGCCGCCGACCGCGTGGGCGACGGGCTGCACGCCCGCCGCCGGCGCCGCCAACTTTCCGCGCCACCAACTTAGCGCTGGCCTGTTGAGTAAGTTCAGTTCACTGACCGCCTAGCGTACCCGGCACGACCAGCCGGAGTGGAGAGCCGTCCGGCAAACCGATGCCCGCCTAGTCAGTGACCTCGGCGGCATCGTCGAGATCCAGGTAACCATCGGTCGCGGCTCGTTCGCTGCCCGGCGATCACCAACTCTTGCTGACCGACCGGGAGCGGTGCCTCGCCGATTACCGTCCCGGCAGTATCCGTAACGCCGAAGAACACGACGCCTACTTGGAATGGTTCCTTGAGAGCCAGGCCCGGCTGCGTGATGCGCTCCAACGCCTCGGCGGCCTCTCCTCGCTCCGCGACCAGGCGCTCACGTGAAGTCTGGCTGTGCACTCGGACCGGTTGGGCATCGGATGTGCCGCCGAGATCCGTGCCAGGAGTCAGGCAGTTCCGATGCAATCGGCACCTATGGGATGACGAGGAGACCGTTGCGTTCCTGGCCCTGCTTCCGACGGACCTGGCGCGCTGGAGCCCGGCGTGGATACGGGCCACTGGCTCTGCCACTTACGCGGGCGGGCGTGCGCATGGTTTTCCTGGCTACTTTGCTGACCGCTCGGGCCCCACGAATCCGGGCGGTACCCGGCCAAGGACGTGGCGCAAAGGGGCGCACGAGTTAATGTGTGCGCCGCTAGCAAGACGCGCTCCTGATGCTCCCCCTACTCATACTCGGCAGGCAATCGCAGCAGACATTGGGCCGTGCGAATGGTCAACTCACGATCGACGTAGCTCAGGTCGCGGAGTTCGATGCCGTCGTTGCGGAATCCGCAAGGCGAACCGGTCCGGCCTGGACACCGGCCCTGAAGCGACTCGATCATCACGCCGATAGCGGTGCGCACGTCATTAGGGCAGGCATGCCTGAGGTCTTTCCAGCGTTCTGAAAGACACGTAGCTAGGCCGGCTCGCGCCCAGCTCCACTCTCCTGGGCTCGGGCGGTCCAGCCGACGCGATGCTGCTGGCGCACGTGCGGCGGACAGCCGCGCAGCCACCGTGACGGGAGCTAACCTGCTGGCCCGCTGAATCAGGAAAGACAGGCAAAGGACAACAGTGCCGTGGAGCGGGCTGATCCAGAGGGCACCCGCCTTCCAGGGTACGTAGTCGTCCTGCGGGCCGATGATCTTCATTCGTTGCTCGCATCCCCGCGCCGCGTCCGAGTCCGGCAACTGCGGGTCGGGCGGCAGCAACAACTGGAATGCATCCCATAACGTCACCGCCACGCTCCACTCCTCGCCAATACTTCTGGCCGCCGCAGCACCACCCCTCGATTAGGAAGCTTTTCCCGTTCGCCGAAGGGTCGTTCGTCAGTTCCTATGCTGAGACGCGCAAAAGATCTGAGCCATTATCTGCCGGCTTGCGCAGAATCAGATCACCAACATGCTTCCTTATCGGCTGCCGGAAAGCTTCTCGCCCGGTGCAGCCGGTTCCGCACCGGCTCGGTGCCAATGACCGTCCAGGCTTCGGGACCCACGCATAACGGCATCTCCCCGTATTTGTCGCGGTAACGATCGGATTCACGGTCCCGCCTGCTCGGCGCGCACCGGGCGCTGTCGACCCCCGGCCAGCGGCCTCGGCACTTGAGTTCGCTGTCAGAGCTGGCTCGTACGCTCTCAGCATGACGTAACGACCGTCGGCAGCGCGCATGCTGACCCACGGGTCAGCCTGATGCCGGCCTGCGGCCGGCGTCGCTGAGACCGGGATGGCCGAGCTGCTCGACGCCCACCAGTTCAACGGAGGCCGGCAATGCGAAGTACCTACTGATCGACCGGCTGGGCTGCTACGCCTGCTTTACCACCAGCCCGATGGGCGCGAGCGCGAGCTCCTCGATGCCGTCGCAAACGCGAGCGAGCAGTCCCGGGAACCAAGCATTCACGGACCACGCGTCCTACCTGGCCAATATCTGGATGCCGCGCCACCCGGTCCGCGCGGCTATCGAGTCCCGGCTGCAGGAGCGCAAGGACCGGCAGGCGCGCCGACCAGAGCGCGAGCTCGAGGCGGGGTAGCGGTCGGCACGGCGAGCATGCACGGTGGTGCGCCAGCTTGCAGGCTCAGGTGTCGGCCGAGCTGGCCTATGTCCCTAAGGACACTGGCGATCCAGGCCATCAGCTCATGTGCATGATCTGCAACAACGTAAGCCCAGCGACGGTGGCGGCAACCCTCAGTGACCGCGGTTCTGCACCCGGCGCACGCCGAGGGCTCGTTCTGTGCTTGGGCGGTGCGCCCCGCAGCACCGCCGGCCGTGTACGAGAACCGCCGATATAGGTGGCTTTTGACCGAGTCAGCTCTTCAGGCTCACACCGCCATAACTGGGTGTTCGGATTGCTTATCTGGTCTTGCCGCCTGGGATTTGACCCGGGGCGAAGCGACTGGGTCTCTGGTTTGACGGTCGGAACCGTCAGATTCCAGCCCGGCTAGTTACGGGCGCTGGGCGCCGCGCGGGCCGGTCGCGCCCGCGGCTTCCGCCCGGCCGGGAAGGCCGCGTCGATGAGTGCTCGGGCGGCCGCCTTGGCCGCGGTGGCGGCGGCAGGGCCACGGTCGAGACGCGACTGGGCGA
>WNFC01003709.1_pt1 | contig 16559 bp, 13 predicted proteins | sample 5400541 | NCBI WGS metagenome assembly WNFC01 (sample SAMN13153342, study PRJNA577476) | soil metagenome | isolation source: 120 cm saprolite under Douglas fir tree site 2 hole 2 replicate 1 | place: USA:California | collected 2015-04-18
GCGAGCGGTTCCGCGTCCTGCCGCTCCGCAGTCCTGACCTGGACCTGACCGGCCGGGCCGACGTCGCGAGCGTGGCCCGGCGGCTCGCGAGCATCGAAGTTCGGCTGTGACGCCGCTGGAGCACGCCCAGACGGCACTGCGGCGGCTCGGCGGCGTTGCGGCGACGACGTGCGGCTACTATGTACCCGGGCGGATCGAGGTCTTGGGGAAGCATACCGATTACGCCGGCGGGCGCAGCATGCTGTGCGCGGTGGAGCGGGGCATCCGGCTGGTCGCCGCGCCGCGCGCCGACGCCCGGGTGCGGATCGTGGATGCCGGATCGGGGGAGCTGGTAGAGTTCGAGCTCCGCTCCAACCTCGCCCCGCGCCCCGGGCACTGGAGCATCTACCCCCTGACCGTGGCGCGGCGGATCGCGAGCAACTTCCCCGGTCCTCCGTCGCTGCGCGGAGCGGACCTCGCCCTCGCGAGCGACCTACCGCCCGCCGCCGGGTTGAGCAGCTCGAGCGCGCTCGTCGTGGCCGTATTCACGGCACTTGCCGCCGTCAACGCCCTGGACCGACGCCCCGAATACCGCGCCAACATCCGCAGCGACATGGACCTCGCCGGCTACCTCGGCACGGTCGAGAATGGTCAGTCGTTTGGTACGCTCTCGGGAGGAGGGGGGGGAGGTGGGGGAGGGGGGCGAAGCGACAGCGGTGTCGGGACCTTCGGCGGCAGTGAGGACCACACCGCGATTCTCTGCAGCCAGGCCGCCGTGCTGCGCCAATTCGCCTTCTGCCCCGTACGGCACGAGCGCGACGTGCCGTTCCCTCAGGGCTGGCGGCTTGTTATCGCCGTGAGCGGCGTGGTGGCGGACAAGACTGGTGGGGCGCGCGAGCGCTACAACCGTGCCGCCGCTCAAGCAGCCGCTCTCCTCGCGGCGTGGTGTCGTGCGACCAAGCGGTCCGATGCAACGCTTGCCGCAGCTCTGGCCTCCGCGCCGGACGCGCCCGCGCAGATGGGTCGGATCGTCGGAGGATCCCTGCGCCAGCGCCTCGAGCAATTCTTCGCCGAGAGTACGGAGATCATTCCGGCCGCTGCCGAAAGTCTGGCACGCGGTGACATCGCAGCGCTTGGCCCACTGGTTGACCGCTCGCAGGAGCTAGCCGAGCGCTGCCTTGAGAATCAGGTCCCGGAGACGATCGGCCTGGCGCGGCGTGCGCGCGAGCTGGGGGCCGCGGCGGCCTCGGCGTTCGGCGCGGGGTTCGGCGGGAGCGTGTGGGCGCTGGTGCGCGAGGAAGCGGCCCCGGAATTCCGCGCGCGGTGGGCGGAGGTCTACGGGCAGGACTTCCCGGCCGTAGCGCCTCGCGCGGAGTTCTTCGTCACGGGGGCCGGGCCGGGACTGACGCGGGTGAGCATCTGACCCCCCCTCCCCCCTTGGGTCACTGCCGAAGCCGCGGCTCGGCGTCACCCGCTGAAGCAGCGCTTCGACGCCCGTTATAGGGGCCGATGCCGAGCCGCGAGTGCTTTACGGTCCCCCTGCCGCCGCTTGAATCAACTCCCGCATCGCGGGCAGCACCGTAAACCGCAGGTGCGCTTGCGGGTGTTGCAGGCGCTCGAGCAGAGCGGCTCGAGCCTCGCGCCAGGCTTGAGGCGCCGGCGACGCGGAGGCCACGTAGGACAGCGCCTCCTGCCCGGCCGCGCCCAGGTCGGCGAGCTCCTGGGCGAGCGGCACGCCCTCGCGCGCTGGCACGGCACGGACGGCGATGGCTGCGACTCCTGGCGCAGCGTCCCGCCATGATTGAAAGATCAGGGAGAGCCGCTCGCGGGCGGCCGCGGCCCTGGTAGGGTCCCCTCCCCGGAGGTCGTGGATCAACCCGGCGAGGTCGCGCCGCAACGGCGGATCCGGTCGCGCTGCGTCGGAGAGCGCGGTGAGCGGAGTCAGCTGAGTGGCGGGATCTACGTTCATGCGGCCGCCCAGGTTCACCGGCTCGAGGGCCGCGAGCAGCGTGCGCAGCGGCGCGAGATCAACCCCCGGCGCGATGCGCAGGAGCATCCGGTGCGTGTGGGTCTCGGTCGAGAGGCCGAGCTCCTCGAGCCGGGCCGAGAGCACCCGCAGCCGGCGGTACAGGTCTTCCACGTCCGTGACCGTTCGCGGCGACCAGAGCCGCTCGGCCACCGCGGCGGTGCGCGGCCAGACGCGAGAGTCGATCGTCTCAGGCGTGACCACCTCGCCCCACATACAGATCTCGCCGCCGAGGATGCGCTGCGCCTGCTCGGGCGTGAGCCCGGCGCTGTCCGGAACCGGGTCGACTCCGTAGTGAGACTCGGCCGGGGCCATGGCATCGAGATAGTAGCCCGCCGAGAGGAGGCCCTGGAATCCTTGCCTCGCGCTTTGGCCGAGCGATTCCGGTCCGCGCCACGTCTGCACGACCACGCTCTTGGGCAGGTCGGGGTGGAGGATCTCGTCCCAGCCCACCATGCGCTTGCCGTGTCGGGTGAGAATCCGCAGGAGTCGACGGTTGAAGGACGCTTGCAGCGCGTCGTTGTCCTTCAGACCATGGGCCCGCATGTAGGCTTGGATGCGCGGGTTGGCGCTCCACTGCTTGCCGTTCGCCTCGTCCCCCCCGATGTGGAAGTAGGCGTCGGGGAACAGCGCCGCCATCTCGCCGATGAAGCCCTCGATGAAGGCGTAGACCTCCTCGCGCGTGGGATCGAACACGGCATCGAGCACGCCGTAGCCGCGCTCGATCTGGTAGGGCCCCGGCGCGGCGGCGTACTGCGGGTACCCTACGAACCAGCTGGTGGAGTGGGCCGGCATGTCGAACTCCGGCACGACGCGGATGCCGCGATCGCGAGCGTAGGCGATGACTTCACGGATCTGCGCTTGCGTGTAGTACAGCCCGTCGGACCCCAACTCCTGAAGCCGCGGATAGCGGCGGCTCTCCACCCGAAACCCTTGGTCTTCGGAGAGGTGCCAGTGGAGCACGTTGAGCTTCACCGCGGCCATGGCGTCGAGCGTACGCTCGATCACCGCGACCGGCTCCCAGTGGCGGCACACGTCGAGCAGCAGCCCGCGCCACGCAAACCGCGGGTGGTCCTGGATCGTCACGGACGGCAGATACGGCCCGGCGCTATCGGCGTCGGCGAGCTGCAGCAGCGTCTCGAGGCCGCGGATCACGCCAACGACCGTCGGGGCATGAAGCTCCGCGTGTCCCTCGTTGACGGTGAGCGTATATGACTCGTCCTCCTCCACTCCCTGCACCGGCATGCCGGGTCGGTCGGCGCGGACTACGAGCGTCGTCGTGGTGGAATCGGTGATGGGCCGACGCGAGAACGTCAGCCCCGTTCGGCCTTCGAGCCGGCGCAGAGTCCGGTCCAAGGCGCGCCGCAGGCGGGCGTCAGCAAAGCCCCGAACCGCAACCGTGAAGGCCGTGTCGAAGCCGAGGCGTCCCGTGCGCCACTCGAACGCGGCAGGCACGGGGAGCAGGTTGCGGGTGGACTGTGCCGATACGACGGCCGCGGCGAACACACTCATCGTCAGGACAGCCGAGCCGAACTTACGCATCACGGATTCCTCATCCGAAAAGGGCGAGTATCATAATGCCGAGGACCACTGCTGACGCGCCAGCGACGCGGCGGGGGCCGAACGATTCACCCAGCCACCGCCAGCCGACCAGTGCAGCGAGGACGACGCCCACCTCGCGCACTGCGCCCGCGTAAGCCAGACGCTCAACCTCATATGCCCGCAGCACTAGCGTGTAGGCGAGCATCATCAGGACGCCCGCCGCCACGATCCGAGGCCATTGCCGCCGGAATTCGGCGAGCAGCGGACGCGGGCGGAATCGTAGCAGCGCCCGTGGTGCGAGCAACAGCCCGGTGAGCCCGAGCACCGCCACCTGGTAGGGGGCCGGTGACGCGCGCCGCACGGCGATCCCATCAATCAGCGAATACACCGACGTGCACAGCGCTACGCCCAACGCGACGAGCACCCCGGCTCTTCGGCGGACCGCGGCGCGGTGCCTGTCGTCCCCGGCCCTCGCCCCCGGGTCAGCCGAGGTGCCAATAACCACGAGCCCCAGCACGATCCCGATGATTCCCGCTGCGCCCCAGACACTGGGATACTCCCGGAGCAGCAGCGCCGACCACACCGCGAGCAACGCCGGCGCAGCGCCACGTGCGATCGGATAGACCTGGGAAAAGTCCGCCTGGCCGTAGGCATACGCCAGGAGGATGTAATACACCGCCTCCACTGCCGCACTCGCCACCGCCAACTGCCACACTGCGGCGGGGAGCGGTCCGGCCCAGAGGAGCACAGGAAGAAACAGCACCGACCCCGCTACGAGCGCCCACCAGGTGACCACGTCGCGGGCCGCCGCGCTCTTGATCAGCAGGTTCCAGGTGACGTGCAAGCACGCCGCCGTGAGCAACAAGCCGAGGGCGAGAGCGCGCAATCAGGGCCGGACGTCGAGCGTCAGGACTTCGTAGGGCCGCAGCGCGACCTGGACCGGCAGGCCCGCGTGCAGATCGAGCACCGGCGCACCGTGATCGACCCGCCATGGGCTACGGGCGCGGTAATGCTGCTGCGCCCGCTCGGGCAGCTCGAACGCCCCTCCCACGTCGAGGGCTATGGACTGCGGGGTGTCCTTGGGGTTGCGGAGCACCACAATGCCGCGGCCGTTTCTCCAGGCCGCGTGGCCGTACACCTCCAGCTGCGCTGGATCCCCTCCGATCCAGTGCGTGTCCACGAGCACGTCAGCGTTGCGCCGCGCCCAGCGCGCCGACTCGGCCAGCGTATCCCAGTCGTCGCTCGAAAGCAGGGACGGCGTGATATACATCTCCTGCAACTGCGTCCCGGTGCCGAAGTAGGCACGTATTTCCGAGGCGAAGTCGTGTTGCGTGTCGGTGTCGAGGTTGTGAGCGTGGCGGGCGTAGATCAACCCGTGCAACATCAGCGCGTTGAGGGGAAAGAGCGGCCCCTGCTTCACGATGCCCCGGTAAGTATCGGCGTCGCGGTAGGTGATCCAGCGTTGCCGGTTCGAGCCGACGCCAGCGAAGTCGTGGTCTTCCCCGCCCCGCCAGATCGAGTCCGCATACCGCAAGAAGAACGGCGAGGGATACGTGCCGGTCGTCAAGTTCACAAACAAGTCCGGCTGCTCGGCGCGGAGTCCGCCGATCAGTGCGATCATGGCATCGAAGTCGCTGTCGAAGGCGCTGCCGGGGATCGCATGCGCCACGTTGCCAGTGCCGTCGAACTTGAACTGGTTCACGCCGTACGTGCGGATCATATCGAGGCACGCCTCGCGGAAGTGCTGGTAGTATTTCGGCCCCGACAGCGCAAATCCGCCTTCATTGGTCTCGAACCCCTGGGCGCGGCCGCCGGCCAAGCGCTCCTGCCGCGGCCGGCCGTAGCCCCCCCAGGGCGACAGCCACACTCCGATCCCTGCGCCCCCCCCGGAACGGGCCGCGGCCTCGCGCAGCGGCGCGAAACCACGAGGGAAGCCGGCGTGGAAGTGCCACAGCGTCTGAGGATCGTCCCAGCCGTCGTCGAACAGAAACGAGTCGAGTGTGACCCCGCGCTTGGCGTGCAACTCGGCGCAGACGGCGTTGATGGCGGCGAGCGCGGCGGCCTCGTCGTACTTGCCGAAGTAGCCGATGTCGTACCACGAGTTGTAGTGCAGGAAGGGCCTGTAGGGATGCGCCCGCTCGCGTTCGACGTATTCGAGAAATCCGCGGCGCAGCTGGCTCCACCCTCCCGGCGCCGTCACACCGATCACCGACGAGCAGGCGAACGGCGCACCGGGCCGGAGCGGCAGTTCGCGCGCGAGCGAGCACCGCACCCGCGTTCCTGTAACGCTGGCATCGGCGAGAGGGTGCTCGAATCCCAGGAAGAGCGTCCCGGCAGCAACGGGCGAGCCACGCACGCTCCCCGACACCAGGGCGCTTGGCAGCTCGAGGTCGAGCAGCCGGATCTCCTTGATGGGCACTGCCGTGCCGGCGCTTGCGAGGGTCAGCTCTTGCCGGACGTAGTGGGATCCGTCCCGGAGGACGGCACGCCAGGTGGCGCGCAGGCGGCCCGCAGGGTCGGCGAGCTCGACGCTGATCTGGCGGCCGCCGAGCCGCTCCGCGAATCGCGCCGCGCCCGGCGTTCCGGCCAGTCGTTCGACGCGCGGGGCCCCCTGCACCTGTAAGGCGGCGCTGCCTAGCCCGACGCCGTCCGCAAACTCGAGAGCGAACGTGTCGGGCGGGAGATCGAGCGTACGGCCGCCGAGGGTATCCACGATGCGAACCGCGCGGAGCGACCCGTCCGTCACGGTCCATGTGGCGCTGATGGCCTCGTTGCCGAGCGTTAGCTCCCCGGCATCGCGGCGAGCCCAGGTCCCCCCCCCCGCAAGCAGCCGCGGTAGCGCGAGCCCAGCGCCGAGCGCGGCGGCTCCTCGCACGAACTCGCGTCGGGAGGTGGAGCGGGGGGGGGCCACCGGCCTTACCAGATCTGTGGGACGGCTTCCTGCGGCCGCACCATCACGTCGCCGCTCTTGCAGCCGAACGCGCGGGCGAAGGCCGGCGTGTTCGATAGCGGCGCGTTCACGCGCCACCGCTCCGGTGCGTGCGGGTCCACTGTGACCCGGGTGCGGAGTTGCTCGGGCCGCACGTGCACGCGCCAGCTCTGCGCGTAGGAGAGGAAGTAGCGTTGCTCCGGCGTGTAGCCGTCGATCGGCCCCGGCCTCCTGTCACGCGCCAGAGCGCGCTCCAAGGCATCGTAGCCTGTCAACACGCCACCATAATCGGCGATGTTCTCCCCCAGGGTGAGCCGGCCGTTCACATGGAGCGTATCCACCTGTACGTACGCGGTGAACTGTTTCACGACCAGCTCGGCCTGCTGAGTGAAGTGCACGGAGTCGGCCGGTGCCCACCAATCCCGCAGGTTTCCCGCCGCGTCGTAGTGGCGCCCTTCGTCGTCGAAGCCGTGCGTCAGCTCGTGCCCCGCCCAGCTGCCGCCGAGCGAGCCGTAGTTGGCGGCGTCGTCGGCCGTGGCATCGAACGTCTGGGGAGCGAGCGCCCCGGCCGGGAAGACCATCTCGTTCTTGGTCGGATCGTAATAGGCGTTGACGGTGGGGACCGTGATACCCCACTCCGTCGTGTCCATCGGGGCTCCCGGGCGGTTGACCACGCGCCGCCATTCGAACGCGTTCGCACGTGCGACGTTGAGCACGAACGGTCCGTCCGCCACCTCGAGCCGGGAATAGTCCCGCCAGTGCTCGGGGTAGCCGATCTTGCCACCCATGCGGGCCAGCTTGCCGAGCGCCCGGGCGCGCGTCGAATCCGACATCCAGGACAGACGCAGCAGCCGCTCGCGGAAGGCGGCGCGCACGTCGTCGATCACGGCGCGCGCCCGCGCGCGCGCCGTCGCAGGGAAAGTCCTGGCAACGTACGCTTCGCCCAGGGCCTCACCCAATTGGCCGTCTGTCTGGCGCAGGCAGCGTTTCCAGCGGGGCAACAGCTGCCTGGCACCGCTGAAGCGGGAGCGAAAGGCGAAATCCTCCTGTACGAACGGTGTGGAGAGCCATGGCGCCGCCGTGGCGAGCACGTGGTAGCGCAGGTAGGCACGCCACTGGGGCAGTGGCGCTGCGGCCACGAGCGAGTCGACGCGGCGCACGAACGCGGGCTCCGCCACGTTGACCCGCCCGACCGGGGCGATGAGCCCGACGCTCCGGAAGTAGCCCGGCCACGACACGCGGGGGGCGAGCGTGTCGAGTTGCGCCGCGGACATGGGATGGTCGGTCGCTGCGGGATCGCGCCGCTGGACACGCGTCAGCGCCGCCTGCGCCAGCGCGGTTTCGAGCACCATCACCTGCCCAGCGTCACTCGTCGCCGACCCACTGTCCTGCCCCGCGAGACGCAGCAGCTTCGCGACGTGCTCCACGTACTGACGCCGAATCGAATCCGCCGAGGCCCCGGCGTTCGTGTAGTAATCCCGGTCGGGTAAGCCGAGACCGCCCTGGGAGATCCAGGCAAGGTAGTGAGCCGCGTCGTGTGGGTCGGCCTCAGGCGTGTAGCGGAAGGCCACGTTGACGCCGCGCATGTGGAGCGCCGCGATCTCGGGCACCAGGAGGGAGCGGGCAGTGATCGAGTCGACCTCCGCGAGCCAGGGACGAACGGGGGCCGGACCCGCCGCCTCCACCGCCGTCGAATCCATGCACGAAGCGTAAAACGTGCCGAGCTTCCGGGACGTGCCGTCCGGCGGGAGTGTGGGGCGCCTCGCCACAGCGTCGTCCAGCACCGCGCGCACCACAAGCTCGTTGCGGTCGCTCATGTCCCGCGTGACGCCAGAGGAAGAGTACGCCGCGGGAATCGTATCGTGCGCCAACCAGGCGCCGTTCGCGTACTGGAAGAAGTCGCTGCAGGCGCTGACCGTGGTGTCAATCCAGTGTGGGTCGATCACGCGCAGCGGCTTGAGACCGGAGAGCGTGGGGGCGGCGCTCGTAGGGGAGGCCCCCTGGGCGACGATGCGGGCTGACAACAGGACCAGCGCCGCCAGAAGACCGAGGAGCTGACGCGTTCGAGCGGCGAACGAGAGAGCGAGCATCGGGGGAGACTCCGAGTGGCGTGAGGGCAGGAAGCGTAGCCCGCCCAGTCGATGCCGTCAATTCGGGGCCGGACGGTTTTCAGTACGGTCGCAGGCTCGGATCGACCTCCTCGCTCCAGCGGGCGATTCCCCCCGCAAGGTTCGCCACACGGCAGAACCCTGAGTCGGCAAGGTAGGACGCTGCCACGCGACCGCGCGTGCCGCCCTTGCAATAGACAACCACTGCGCAATCGCGATCGAGGGTCTCGAGAGCCCCCGGCAGCGTGACAAACGGCACCAACCGCGCGCCCGGCAACCGGGCGACGTCCCACTCGTACCGCTCGCGCACGTCGATCAGTTGCAGCTTTTCGCCGCGTTCGAGCCGCGCCTGGAGGTCCCGAGGAGTGATCTCGACGAAGGTCACGGCTCAGCCCCCCGCGATCGCCGGCACAACGATGATCTCGTCGCCGTCCCGCACGCTCGCTGCGAAGCCCCCCTTGAAGCGCGCGTCGTCATCGTTCAGGTAAAAGGTGACGAACGGATAGGGTCGGCCGGCCTCGTCACGCAGGCGCGGCGCGAGGCCGGGGTAGCGACGCGCGACATCGGCCACGACGTCGCCGAGTGTCGCACCCTGCACATCCAGGGTGCGCCTCCCGTCCGCGAGCTTCGCGAGCACCGCGGGGAGTTGCAGCGTGACACTCATGTGGTCTCCAGTGGTGCGGGGTGCGTGGAGTGCGGGGCATGCAGGACGCTGGCTCCGGCGGCGGGTCGGGAGAACCGCAGCAACTCCGCCGTGATGCCGACGGCGCGCCAGGCATCTAGCAGCGCCCGACCCACCTGGTCCGCGGCCGCGCGCGGCGCGATGGCGAGCACGCCGGACCCGGCGCCCGAGAGGGTCGCACCGTACGCACCGGCCGCTCGCGCAGCGCGAACGACATCGTCGTAGCCGGGGACGCCCCCGCGGCGGTAGGGGACGTGCAGCACGTCCTCAAGCGCGAGGGCCAGCAGCGCGCCGTCGCCGGTCGCCAGTCCCTGGACCAGCGCGGCCGCGCGGCTCACCGCGAGCGCCGCGTCCTTGAACGGCACGGTGGCAGGGAGGGCGGCCCGGGCCGCTTTCGTGTCGGACGGAAACGGCGGCAGTGCGATGAGGAACTCGAGCTGCGGCGCGACGACGAGCCCGGCTACGTGGAGGCCCCCCCCGGGCATCCGCACTACGAGCAAGCAACCACCGTACAGAGCTGGCGCGACATTGTCAGGGTGTCCGTCGATGCCAGCGCCGATCGTCACAAGCCGCTCCCGCGGCAGCGCGAGTCCCAGCGTCGCGTTGGCGAGCAACGCGCCTGCCACCACAGCGGCAGCCGAGGAGCCGAGCCCATAGCCTACCGGGATCTCGGAATTGGCGTCGATCGTGAGGTCCCCGGACCACGAGACGCCCGCGGCGTGGCACGCCGCTTGGAAGCCGCGATACAGAAGGTCCTGTTCCGACGGCAGCGTCACCACCGCGAGCCGGCCGGCTCGATTGACGACGACGGATTGACCCGACCCCTCCCCCCGCCCCTCCCCCTCCCCTCCCCCTCCCCCAGCCTGCCGGACGGTGGCGGATGCGGTGAGCCAGCGGTCCACCGCTAACCCCACGCAATCGAATCCCGCGCCCAGGTTGCTGGTCGACGCGGGCACGCGAACCCTCGCGTGGCGGGTCGTCATGCGCTCTTCACCAACGCACGCACCTCGGCGAGGCGCGGGGCGATGAGCGGGGCCGCCGTCAGGACCGGCGCCACGGCCTCGACCGTCTTGAGACCGTTGCCGGTGATGCATAGCACGACCTCGTCTTCACGTGTGAAGCGCCCCTCGCCCGCCAGCGCGAGGGCACCGGCCACTGTCACGCCCCCTGCGGTTTCCGTGAAGATCCCCGTCTCTTCCGCGAGTAGCCGGATGCCGGCGACGATGGCGTCGTCCGGCACGGCTGCCGCCCACCCGCCCGACTCGCGGATGGCGCGACCGGCAAACACCCCATCCGCGGGATTCCCGATGGCGATCGAGCGCGCGATGGTATTCGGCACGACGGGCACAATGGCGTCCGCACCCTCCCGTACCAGCCGGACGATCGGCGCGCACCCTGCCGCCTGAGTACCGTAGATCCGCGGCGCAGAGCCCGACACGAGGCCCGCCTCCGCGAACTCACGGAACCCCTTCCGCAGCTTGGTCACGAGTGAGCCGCCGGCCATCGGGGCGACGACTGCGGTAGGAAGCCGCCAGTCCAACTGCTCGGCGATCTCGAAGGCCAGCGTCTTCGACCCCTCGCCGTAATAGCCCCGCAGGTTGACGTTCACGATGCCCCAGCCGAACTCGTCGGCGACCTGCGCGCAAAGCCGGTTCACGTCGTCGTAATGCCCGCGCACGCGCACCAGCCGCGGCCCGTAGACGGCGGTGCCGATGATCTTCCCCGCCTCCAGATCGTCGGGGATGAAGATCCACGCCGCGAGCCCTGCGCGGGCCGCCTGCGCTGCCACGGCGTTGGCTAGGTTGCCGGTCGAGGCGCAGCCGATCGTGTCCAGTCCGAAAGCCGCCGCTGCGTTGATCGCGGTGGCGACCACGCGATCCTTGAATGACAGCGACGGGTGGGAGACCGCGTCGTTTTTGACCCACGCGCGTGCCACCCCGAGCCGGGAGGCGAGCGTCGGCGCCGCCACGAGCGGGGTCCATCCGGTGTCAACGGACAGCGAGGGCTCGCCGTCGAACGGCAGCCACTCGCGATAGCGCCATAGGGACGGCGCGCGCGTGGCGATCTCCGCCGCCCGCGGGAGTCGCCGGCCGGGATCGAGCACGGGATCGAGCGGGCCCAGGCAATGCTCGCAGACTGCAGTCGGCGCAGGCTCGTGTAGGGCGCCGCAGGCGCGGCACACCTGGGGACGCGGTCGCAGCGTCGCGAGCGTCGCCGTCACGGCGTCGCCTCCACCGCCTGCGCCAGGCGCAGCCGCGCCTCGCGGATATCGGCCTCCTGCTCGGCGTCGATCGGATAGCAGTGCTCCGGTCCGGGGAACCGCCCGGCGCGGACGTCGGCGGCGTACTCGCCGAACGCGCGCTCGATCTCGGCCCCGACCTGGGCGTAGCGGCGTACGAATCGCGGCGCGATGTCGCCGACGAAGTTGCCCAGGATGTCGTGTGAGATCACCAGCTGCCCGTCGACGAGTGGCCCGGCGCCGATCCCGTACACCAGCAGATCCACGCGCTCCCTGATGTAGGCCGCGGCTTCAGCCGGCACGGCCTCGAGCAGCACCGCGAAGGCGCCCGCCTCCTGCAGGGCGAGCGCGTCGGCGGCGAGGCGCTCCGCGGCCACACGCGACTTGCCTTGCACACGGTAGCCGCCCAGCTGTCCCAGGCTCTGCGGTGTGAGTCCCAGATGTCCCATCACCGCGATCCCCGCATCCACCATCGCGCGCACCCGTGCGGCGACCCGAGCACCGCCTTCGCACTTCACCGCGTCGCAGCCCAGCGCGACGAAGCGGCCGGCGTTGCGGATCGCCTCCTCATCCGACGGCTGGTAGGAGAGGAAAGGCAGGTCCCCGATCACGAACGCCCGGCGCGCGGCGCGGCACACGGCACGCACGAAGACGCACATCTCCTCCATCCCGATGCCGAGCGTGCTCGGCAGTCCCAACATCGTCATCGCCGCTGAGTCGCCGACTAGCAGCATGTCGACGCCGGCGCGCTCGGCGAACGTGGCGGTGGCGTAGTCGTAGGCGGTGACGAACACGGCCCGCTCACCGCGGCGCTTCAGGGCGGCGAGGGTGGCAACGGTAACCTTCGGTGCGGGCATACGCGGCTCCGGAAAGCACAAACGCCTGCAAAGGCTGCCGCAGGCGTGCGCTTTTTAGCGAGTTATTTAACGTGGCTGCAATACGCGGCAAATCACCACGGGCCAACGATTGTGCAGAAATAGATACGCGCGGCACGAGGGCGTGTCAACACCCCGCCGCGTGGCGGACGTGGGCGCCGCGGGATAGCTTCGCTGGGCGATGCGACCCACCGTGGGGCAAACGGCCTGCCGCAGCCTGACCCTGACGGCCGAGCACGTCGCGACGTATGGGCGGCTCACGGGCGACCACAACCCCCTGCACTTCGACGAGGCCTTCGCCGCCGGCACGCGGTTCGGGCGGCTCGTCGTCCAGGGTGGCCTCACGACCGGCCTGCTCCACGCCCTGGTGGCGATGGACCTGCCCGGTCCCGGTACGGTGTTCCTCAGCCAGCAGTGGCAGTTCACGGCGCCGGTCTACATCGGCGACACGATCACGGCGGAAGCGGAAGTGCTCAGTGTTCATGCGACCAAGCCGGTGTGCCAGCTCAAAGTGCGCGTGACGCGGCAGACGGGTGAGCCGGTGCTCGAGGGCGAAGCCTGGTGCTACACGTTGGCGCCGGGCCAGCACCGAGCGTAGTTTCACCCGCCACGGTCTCCAACCGCGAGGTGAGCAAGCGCATGCGGATCCAACCCCAGCAAAAGGTCTACGACGTCTGCATCGTCGGCTCGGGGGCCGGCGGCGGCATGGCGGCGTACGCGCTCACGCAGGCCGGCGCCGACGTCATCATGCTCGAGGCCGGTCGCCCCTGGGACAACAGCACCGACTCAGCGATGCTCACGTGGCCCTACGAGTCACCCCGGCGGGGATCGTCCACGCGAGAGCGCCCCTTCGGGGAGTTCGACGCCTGCATCGGCGGGTGGGATCTCCCCGGCGAGCCCTTCACTCGGGCGCTGGGCACGGAGTTCAACTGGTGGCGGGCCCGGATGGTGGGTGGACGTACGAACCATTGGGGCCGCATCTCGCTGCGCTTCGGGCCGTACGACTTCAAGCGCAAGAGCCGGGACGGCCTCGGCGACAACTGGCCGATTACCTACGAGGACGTCGCGCCGTACTACGACAAGGTCGACCGGCTGATCGGGGTCTTCGGGAGCAAGGAAAACCTGCCTAACGAGCCGAACGGGGTGTTCCTGCCGCCGCCCAGACCGCGCTGCCACGAGCTCCTGGTGAAGCAGGCAGCGGACCGCTTACACGTCACTTGCATTCCCTCCCGGCTCTCGATCCTGACCCGGCCGCTGAACGGACGGGTCGCCTGTCACTACTGCGGCCAATGCAATCGCGGCTGCAAGGTGAATGCGAATTTCACTTCCACCAACGTCCTCATCGCCCCCGCCCTGGCGACCGGCAAACTGACCCTCGTGACCAACGCCATGGCGCGCGAAGTGATGGTGGACCCGAGCGGTCGCGCCAGCGGCGTCGCCTACGTGGACAAGACGACCAGGACCGACCGCCACGTGCGCGCCAAGGTGGTCGTGCTGGCGGCGAGTGCGTTGGAATCCGCGCGGCTGCTGCTCAACTCCCGGTCGTCCCTCTCCCCCAACGGCCTGGCGAACACGAGCGGCACAGTCGGCAAATACATCACCGACACGACCGGCACCGACGTGGCAGGGTTCATCCCGAAGATGATGGACCACTTGCCTCACAACCACGACGGCGTGGGCGGGATGCACCTGTACATGCCCTGGTGGCTCGACAACAAGACCCTCGATTTCCCGCGCGGCTATCACATCGAGGTGTGGGGCGGGACGCACCTGCCGGGGTACGGCTTCATGGGCGGCATTCACCGTTATCCATCGGGCGGCGGCTACGGCAAGCAGCTCAAAGACGACTACCGCCGCTATTACGGCGCCACGATCGGGTTCTCGGGCCGCGGCGAGATGATTCCCAACGACGACACCTACTGCGAGCTCGATCCGCACACCGTGGACCAATGGGGCATTCCGGCGCTCCGCTTCCACTGGAAGTGGACCGACCACGAGTACAAGCAGGTGAAACACATGCAGGAGACGTTCCGCGCGCTCGTCGCCGAGATGGGGGGCGAGGTGTTCTCTCCGATGCCCACAGCCGAGCGGGGCTACGGGATCGCTGCCGGCGGCACCATCATCCACGAGCTCGGCGGCACGCGCATGGGCGACGACCCCAAGGCCTCGGTGACGAACCGGTGGGGCCAGGCGCACGATTGCAAGAATCTGTTCGTCGCCGACGGCGGGCCCTTCGTGTCTCAAGCGGACAAGAACCCGACCTGGACGATCCTCGCGCTATCGATGCGCACCAGCGAGTACATCGCCGATCAATCGAAAAAGGGGGCGCTCTAATGTCGGACAGTCGGACGGTCGGACGCTCGGACGGGATGGAGCGGCGAGAAGCGGTGCGGATCCTCGCCATCGCGCCGCTCGCGGCGGCGTTCCGGTGGGCACCCGAGTCCGTGCGCGAGGCAACGGCGCTGGCACGCGAAGCGCTCGCCCAGGGCACGCCGTACGAGCCCAAGAACTTCACCGCCCACGAGTGGGAGACCGTGCGCCAGCTCGTGGACCTGATCATTCCCAAGGACGAGCGCTCGGGGGGCGCTACCGAGGCCGGCGTGCCCGAGTTCATGGACTTCATGCTCGGCGACGATCCCGACCTGCAGACGCCGATCCGCGGGGGACTGGCCTGGCTCGACCGCACCTGCGACGACCGCTACGGCAAGACCTTCGTCGCCTGCGCCGAGGCCGAGCGCGGCGCGGTGCTCGACGCCATCGCGTGGCCGAAGAAGGCGAAGCCCGAGCACTCCGCCGGCGTCGCCTTCTTCAACAGCTTCCGCGACTTCACCGCGTCGGGCTTTTTCTCGAGCAGAATGGGGGTCGGGGACCTGCGCTATATCGGCAACACGTTCGTCACCGAATGGAAAGGGTGTCCTCCCGAGGCGCTCGCCAAACTTGGCGTCAAATATCAAGACTGACGGGAATCGGGAAAGGTGAAACGGGAAACGTGACGGCCGCGAAGCGTCTCGGGATCGGGATCGTCGGCAGCGGCTTCAACGCGAGGTTCCATCTGCAGGCGTTCGCGGCCGTCCGCGATGCCGACGTGCTGGGCGTGTGGAGCCCGAACCGCACGCGCGCCGAGGAGGCCGCCGCCCTGGCGCGCCGGCTCGACGTCGGCCAGGCGAAGGCGTTCCCTTCGATCGCCGCCATGGTCGCCGACCCCGCCATCGACGCCGTGTGGCTGTGCGGCCCGAACCACGTCCGCATCGCGAACGTCGAGGAGATCAGCGATTCCCTGACCCGCGGTAAGGCGGCCTTGCGGGGGATCGCGTGTGAGAAGCCATTGGCGCGCAATGTGGCAGAGGCGAAGCGGGTGCTGGAGCTCGTCACGCGCGCCGGCGTCCCCCACGGTTACCTGGAGAACCAACGGTTCGCGCCGCAGGTCGAAACGGGGCGCGCGCTGATTTGGGCCCGCGGGGCGAAGCTCACCGGGCGACCCTACCTCGCGCGTGCCGCCGAGGAACACAGTGGCCCGCACATGCCATGGTTCTGGCAGGGCAAGCTGCAAGGCGGCGGCGTTCTGAACGACATGATGTGCCACTCGGCCCTGGTAGTGCGGCACCTCCTCACCGAGCCGGGGAAGCCGTCATCCTCCATGCGGCCGGCGCGGATCACGGGGCACATCGCCAGCCTCAAATGGACCCGCCCAGCGTACGCCAAGAGGCTGGGACAGATGATGGGACCCGACGTCGACTACACCAAGTCGCCCGCCGAAGACTTCGCCAGCATGATGATCGAGTTCGACACCAACGACGGCCACCGTGTGTTGGGCGAGGCCACGACCTCCTGGAGCTTCGTGGGCGCGGGACTGCGACTTTCCGCCGAGCTGCTCGGGCCCGAGTACTCGATGTCTTGGAACACACTCGACACTGGCCTGAAACTGTTCTTCAGCCGCGAGGTACAGGGGAAAGCTGGCGAGGACCTGGTCGAGAAGCAGAACGCCGAGATGGGCCTGATGCCGGTGGTGGCGAACGAGCCCGCGGCCTACGGGTACGAAGCGGAGGACCGGCACTTCGTCCGCGTCTTCCTCGGGCTCGAAGCACCGGCCCTCGACTTCACCGACGGCCTGGAGGTCGTGCAGATCCTGATGACCGCCTATCAGAGCGCCGAGCAGGGCAAGACGCTCACGTTCCCGCC
>WNFC01005787.1_pt1 | contig 16548 bp, 18 predicted proteins | sample 5400541 | NCBI WGS metagenome assembly WNFC01 (sample SAMN13153342, study PRJNA577476) | soil metagenome | isolation source: 120 cm saprolite under Douglas fir tree site 2 hole 2 replicate 1 | place: USA:California | collected 2015-04-18
GTCTGTTCATGGGTATCCTCCCTGAAGTCGGCCGAGCTTGTGGTCACTGGGGTGCGGCAGACTTTTCGCTTCCCGCCTACGACCCGCACGCCACTTCATCTTCGGACTGATTGCCAAAATCAATGAAGATGGCCTGCCAGGCGCTGATTTCCTGGCATGTATCCTTTTCCTCGCCGCCGGCCATACTGCCAATGTTAAGGCCTCCACTATTGGTGGCCTTTGTCTTCAGACCGACCTTTTCCATGCTTGCCTGTGCGATACGGCGTAGATAGGAGGAGGACGATACCCGTGTGCCTTGTGTCGAGTAAGCAGCGCCGGACGATTTCTGAAGGGTGCCCAGCGCAAACACCGAAACGATGCCGATGACAATCATAGCGGCGATGGAAATAAGAAAAGCGCGCATGTTGAACACCTCCCTATGCGAGCCTTGCGGGCTCGTCTCGGAGAAATATGGATGATTGCGGCGCCGATCTCAAGACGATTCCGCAATCGCAGCATCCGTGATAAATCTGCCCACGAACGGAGCTTTCGAGTTGCGCAATGAAACTTGGTATAATCGTTTTTGGCATTATTTTTTGCCTTTTCACCTTCCTGGTTGCTGACGACGCGGCGCACGCCCAACTACGCGGCCATGGCGGCCCAGTGCGAGCGCTCGCCATTTCGAATGACGGCAGTACGGCTATTTCGGGAAGTTTCGATAGCTCCGCCATCCGCTGGTCGCTCGTGCGCAATGCCGCTGAGCAGGTAATGCGCTATCACGATGGAGCTGTGAACGCCGTCGCGGACCGCCACAAGTGCTCAAAGGCCATCAGCAAAATGTCAACAGTGTCGCGTTCACACCGGACGGTAAGTCCGTGGTTAGCGCCGGCTACGACGCGACAGTGCGGATCTGGCCGCTCGCGGGCAAAGGGTCGCCCGTGATCGTGACGTTGCCGGCGCCGATGAATACCGTTGGCATCGCCAAGGATGGAGAGATCCTTGCCGCGGGGGCGGACGGAAGGATTTATTTTCTTTCGCCGCAAGGTGAGCGACACGGCGATGTTGAAATCGGACCGTCGCCGATTATTTCCCTTGCGATCTCGGGTGATGGCAAATTGATCGCGGCCGCGGGCATCCGCGGCTCCGTCGGCATCGTCGAACGCCGAAGCCGGAAGCTGGAACGTACGCTCGTTGGCCCCGGCCTTCCGGTTTGGTCGGTCATTTTCGCGCCGGACAATCACACACTGATCACGGGCGGCACCGACCGGCTTGTGCGCCGCTGGGATGCTTTGAGCGGCGATCATCTCGGCTCGGTTTCGATGGGCGGGCCGGAAGATCCGCTCACGGCCTACGCGGGCGACCGCGGAGCGGAAGTGTTTCGTGCCTGTGTCGCCTGTCACACGCTGACGCCGGACGAGGGCAGTCGCGCGGGGCCGACACTTGCCGGAATTTTCGGCCGCAGGATCGCAACGCAGCCGGGCTACAATTTTTCACCCGCGCTGAAGCAGCTCAATATCGTGTGGACGCCGGAGACAGTCGCAAAATTGTTCGAAGTCGGTCCTGCGGCCTACACTCCCGGTACCAAGATGCCGGAGCAAAAAATAGGTGCGTCGGAAGATCGCGACGCGCTGGTGCGCTTTCTGCAAAAAGCGACAAAACCGAAATAACCCTTTTGTCATGCCGGGCCTTGTGCCGCGCAACTACGCCTTAGTCCGCTGCAAAGACGTGGATGGCCCCTCGGGAAAAGCCTGGCCATAAGGGCAATTAACTCTTGCGCTCGCGCTCTTCACGTTCGCGCAGATAATCCTCGGTCGTGCGCACGTTGGGGCGCGGCGGCCCGCCGTACGGGTCTAGCGAATCCTTGGTGACCGCAATCACGCGGCAGTTGTCGCACATCTTCAGCACGTCGAGCCGCTGCGGCGCATTCGTGAACATCCAGTGTTTGCCTTCGAGCTTGGCGGCGACGCGCTCGATCGTACTTTTGGTGCCGAACGGTTTGCCGCAGCTAATGCAGTAAAACGGGTCTTCTTGCTTCAGTAGACGCGCCGCCGCGGTCGCGGCGCGGAAATCGAGCTGCGGCACTAGGCTGATCACTTTTTCGGGACAGGTCGCTTTGCAAAGTCCGCATTGCACACAAGCGTCTTCCGAAAATTTGAGCAACGGCCTTTCTTGGTCGTCGCCCAAAGCCCCGGTCGGACAGGCGGAAACGCAAGCAAGACACAACGTGCAGCCCTCGACATTGATCTCGACTTTGCCGTAAGGCGCGCCTTCTGGGAGCGCGATAACATCGACAGGCGCTGGAGCGGCGCGCTGCAATTCGCGCAAGGCAAGGCGCTGCACGTCGCGCTTCGCGCCCATTGGCTGGAAGCTTGCAGGATTTTTCACGGCATCGCCCGTTTCGATTTCGCGCAACGCTTTTCCGAGCCCGTCGGGGTCGTCGGTCTCCACCGTGGCAACGCGGCCCGCGCCAAAACCGAGGCCCGCGAGTATGGGTTTCGCGAGCGCGACCGTTTTCGCGATCCCGCTCACATCGTGGCGCGGCTTCGCACGCAGGAGAAAGCGTAACGCCGTAGCGCCGTAAGCGAAGGCTGCGGCAACGACCTCGATTCCGATTTGCGTCACTTCGTTCACGGCGAGCGGAAGCACATTCGCGGGCAATCCTTCGCCGTGGCGCGCGAGCGTGTCGATCAATTCGTCACCATGCGCGGCGTCGTGCAAAAGCAGAATCGGCCGCGTGCCGCCCGCTTCGCGATAGACCGTAAGCAGCGTGCGCAATTTGCGCATCAGCGCGTCGGCGGGCGGCAGCGCGTAGGAGGCGGCGCCCGTCGGACAGACGGCGGCGCAGGCGCCGCAACCGGCGCAAATATTTTCGTCGATCCGGACGTGATCGCCGTTCGGCACGATCGCGCCGGTCGGGCAGAGATCGAGGCAGCGGCGGCAACCGACGATCCGCGAGCGCGAATGCGCGCACAGATGGTCGGCGAAGGTGATGTAGCGCGGCTTATCGAACGTTCCGACAAGATCGGCGGCCTTCAAGACCGCACGGAGCACGGCGGAAGGATCGCCGGGATCGGCACGCAAATAGCCGTCGCGCAAATCGGCGGCCGGGAACAAAGGTGTACCGCCCGATAGATCGAGCACGAGAACGGATCGTACCTTTCACGATCGGAAATTCGCTAACGCGCGGCGGCGCGATGTCGCTCGGCTTCGACAGCAACACTGTGACGTCGAGCCGGTCCTTCAGAAGTTTTGCCGCTTCGATCGCGTGCTCGTCACGGCCATAGACGAGGATCACGCCCTCGCTATTCAAGCCGACGAGCGGCGTCTCCGGCATCGGCTCGGCGGCGGCAGCGAGCAACGCTGCCATTTTCGGCCCGGCTTTTTTGGCGTCCGGCGACCACCCCGCCGTTTCGCGAATGTTTGCGAAAACAATCGGGCCACTGTTTGCGGTTTCTCCGGCGATCTCGGAAAAGAGCGGCGCTTCCTGCGTGCAGCCGACAGTTATGGCTTCGCCTGTCGCCGCGGCTTTTCGAAAGCGCTCGGCTTCGGCGCGGCAGAGATGATCAGCCGTTTCGACCTCCGCGCCGCGGCAGCCTTTGCGTATCGCATTGGCGTCGAGCGGCATCGTGCCTTCGCACGAACAGACAAAAACTTTCCGCGATCGAGGCGTCATCGAACCTCCAGGCACCGGCAAAAGCCCTATTTTCGTGGGGTCTCGCTAGCTTGCGGCGCAGGCTATAGTTATAATCGTCATAAAGTAAGTCCCGGGAGTAGAGTGGAAATGCCGACCGACGTGCGCTCGCGAATTCGTGAGAAGTTCGGGGCCAATCTCGATCTGCCGCCGGCCTTCCGCCTAGTGACGCTGCGGGAGGCGGGCCGCGCTTTCGAGCATGCGCAAAAAATCGCGCGCAAGGAAGGCGCGGGCACACTGGTATGGGTCGGACGTTTCGATCTCGTCGAATTCGCTTTGGTGCTGGAGCCCGACGAACCGTTAACTTCCGCCCGCCGTGCGATCTATGCGGGGATGAGCGCGCTCGCCGACGCGCTCGCGGTTCACGCGCCGCCCGAGACGCTGATCAATTTCGAATGGCCCGATGCGATTTTCGTCGATGGCGGGTTGGTCGGCGGCGGGCGGCTCGCTTGGCCAAAAAAGAGCGAAGAGAACAAGCGGCCGGAGTGGCTTGTGTTCGGCGCAATGCTACGGACAGTGATCATGGACCTTGCCGAGCCGGGGCTGAACCCGCATCTCGCGGCGCTTGAGGACGAAGGCTTCGAGGAGCTGGGGCCGGGCCGCCTGGTCGAAACTTTCGCGCGCCATTTAATGGCGACGGTCAACGCCTGGCAGCAGGATGATTTTGCGCAGGTTGCCAGATCCTATCTTCCGCGCCTTCCGGCCGAAGAAGGAGTCGAGCGCATGATCGACGGCGTCGGCGATCTGTTGATCCGGAAGAAAGGCAAGGCGGACGTCGCGAAGAAAAAACTTCTACTCGCGCTCGCGAAACCCTCATGGCTCGATGCGGAATCGGGAGAGATGCTCTCGTGAAGTTGTTGCGCACCATTCGTCTCGATCCTTCGGACACGTTCGTGTTCGAGCGTGCGGCTGAGCCCGGAGAGTGGGCTGTATCCGGTGCCTTTGCGTTTTGGAATACCGATCCCGCAAAACTTGAGGGTAAATCGCGCGCGGCGTTTCGTGGCGGATTTCTCGGCATCGATTCGTTCGGCTGGTCCACGCTCGTGCAGATCGTCGAAGCAAAGCCAAGCGACCGGGCGAATGTCGTCGAAACGCTTGCGCAGCAACTGGTCACGCATTTCGGCGCCCCCGATCTGGTCGTTGGCCGTACTGCGGCGGAGGAAGAAGTTACCTTCGCGCAATCGCTCTGCGATCATCCGGCCGATACGCTGATCGCCGTCCGTCGCGTGCACGAAGACGGCGCGATCCGCGAGGCATTCCGCTCTTTGCAGCCGCGCGGCGGGCCGAAGCCGCTGCGCGTTTTCTCTTTCCTCGAAGTCGAAGGCGAGGATGAGAGCCCGGGCGAACGGGTCGATCTTGTCAGCCTTGCCGGTGAGAAACGGAAATGAAGGATTTCTGGCTCTCCTGCGGGCATCATTTGCTCGACCGCGGCGAGGGCGGCGGCCTTGTCCTCACCGACGAGTTTCTCAAGGTCTATTTCGCGCGGCCGGAGCTTGCGCCGCCGCCAGAAGCCTGTGTCGTCGAGAAGACACTGCACGCGGCACTGCTCGCGGACCCGCGCCGGCCAGTCGGCAAGGATGACATCGCGGCGATTGCCGATGCGGACGCACGCGAGAATTGGACACTGGTAATCAATTTCCGCGATCATCTCCTGCGCCACCCGACGATCGAGGCCGCCTATCTTGCGCTCGTGCGCGGCGGGATCGGGCGCACGCCGCCGATTTTCTTCAATCAGCTCGTTCACGTCATCCTGCGAAACGCGCTCGACGATTGCGAGGATGTGTTTCAACTGCGCGCGGCGGAGCTGTTTTTCCGGCCGCAGCGGCTGACGCTGCACGAAGGCTCCCTGCTTTCGGCCGACGAGGAGAGAATCGCGGGCTCCAACCCCGCGCCTACTTCGCCGCTCGTCGCCATGTTGGGGCTCGAGGTGTCCGCCGAAATCGACGTGTTGTCCGAGGAAAATGCCGAAAGCTATTTCGAGCGCAGCGATCAGTTCGACATGGCGCTGGATCTGACCGCCGGCCGGCGCGGGCAGGCGGCGCTGGGAGAGGTGATCGCCGTTTGGATCGAACATCTCATCGCGGTCGAGGTCGATGTGGCACCTTTCGTAGAGGTGAAAAACGCCAATTTCACCTGGTATGTGGGCCTCGACGCCGAAGGCACTCAGATCGGCGATTTGCTGTGGAACGGCGAAGAGGTCGATAGCCGCACCCGCGAGCGCATCGCCGCGCTTCACACACTGCGGTTTCGCGATCCGAGGGCAGCCGCCGAAGCAGTCGGCGGCGAACCGGTCTATCTCATTCTCGCCATGACGCAGGAGAAAGTGCTGCGCATGAAGCCGCAAAACCTCGTGACCGGTCTACCGGTCCGGCATCTGGAGGCGGTCAGTTGAGCGCCGCCCCGCTCGTCCGCATTCCGGTCGGCGTCGTCGTGGAACGGCGCAAGGCGAAGAATGCATGGATCGATTTCGTTTGGCGTCCTGTCGCGGTGCTGCCCGGCGAGCCCGCAGCCGGGCCATGGACGATGCTCAAGGAAGACGGGGACAGCGCGACATACTACGCGGGGCATATGGACATCGAACTGCATGTCTCCGAAACGACGCAGTATCGCGACAATCTCGCAACCGGCGTGCCCGCCTTGTGGGTTGTCCTGCGCCCCACCGGCGCCACACCGCCCTATGAATTGCTCGTCGTGACGGCCGATCCGTCGGAGGGCGAAGCGATGACCGAACCCGGCACCGATCTCGTCGAGCCGGTCGCGATGCCCGAGACGATCAAGGAACGGATCGCCGCCTTCGTGACGGAGCATCACGTCGAGCGGCCGTTTTTCAAGCGCAAGCGTGACCGGGCCGACCCCGATTCGATGGGCCGCAAAAGCCGCGTACGAGGAAGCGACGAATGAGCGAGCAGGAAAAATTTCTCAAACGCTGGTCGCGCCGGAAACAGAAAGCAGCGGAGCCCGCGAAGGATTCTGTCGAGAAGCCCGCCGATCGGGAGGAGGCCGATGTAAAACCGCACGTCGAAGGAAGAAGCCACACAACCACCGCCCCGGCGAAACGCGAAAAAGTGACCGAACCCGTTTTCGATATCAAAAGTCTTCCGCCGATTGAATCGATCGTTGCCGGCACCGACATCCGCCCGTTCCTGGCGCCCGGCGTGCCGGAGGAACTGACGCGTGCCGCCCTTCGACGGGCCTGGACCACCGACCCCGCGATCCGCGACTTCATCGGCATCTCGGAAAATTCCTGGGATTTCACGAAGCCGGACAGCATGCCGGGCTTCGGCCCGCTGCAAATGACCGATGAGCTGCGAAAAATCGTGACGCAAATGTTCGCGCATATCGCGCCACCCGAGGCGGACAAGGCGAAGGAAGGCAAGGAAGATCATATCTTGCCGAAAGTCGGCACTGCCGAGCGAGTTGCTGAACTCAGTGCTCCCGAGAAAATAAATATTCAGCCTTCACGGAATTTTGGGGCGCAAGCGGACGCGCAGCGCGAGCATATTGCGGCGCAACACGAGACTGCGACCAAAAAGACCAATGATCCCAGTCCCCGGCGCGGGCATGGCGGTGCGCTGCCCAAATAGCACGAAGGCTTCCGACGAAACGCTATAGCGGGAACCTATTGACCTATTGCGGGAGTGGAATACCATTTTGTTTGGAACGCTTCCGAACGACGCGGTTTGAAAACGTTCCGATCTAGGGGGCGAGCCTAAGAACAAGGAGGTCGCGTGCGCGACCCGGGACTCAACGAAGCGTTTCGCTCCGCGGGCGGCGTGACGGAACTTGCCCGCCGTTTAGGCATTTCCCAGCCTTCCGTTTCGAATTGGGTTCGAGTTCCCGCCGAACGCGTGATCGCGGTCGAGACCGCGACCGGCGTTTCGCGCGGCAAATTGCGCCCCGATCTCTATGGCGACAGCCAAGAAAATTCCGCGGAGGTCAATGAGATCGACGCAGCCCGTGCGCGCGAATACGCGCTTATTGCAGCAACGCTGGCGAGAACGCCCAGCGCCGATCTTTTGAAACGCATCGGTGATTTGCGCGCCGACCCCAGCCCGCTCGGGCTCTTGCACGCGGAACTCGCCGAAGCCGCGGGCAAAACCACCGTCGAAAATGTCGAGCGCGAGTTTTTCGATCTCTTCATCGGGCTCGGCCGTGGCGAATTGCTTCCCTATGGGTCTTTTTATCTGACCGGCTTCCTGCATGAGCGGCCGCTCGCTCGGCTGCGCGGTGATTTGGCCGCGCTCGGCATCGAGCGCGCAAAAAACATTTATGAACCCGAGGATCACATTTCGATTCTGTTCGAAGTGATGGCAGGTCTCTCGAGCGGACGCTTGCCAGCACCGGCAGGAACGGACCGGAAGATTTTCGAGCGGCATATCAAGCCCTGGGCCGCGCGTTTCTTCCTCGATCTTGAAAACGCCAAGGGCGCGAAATTCTACCGCCGGGTCGGAACGCTCGGCCGGGTGTTCGTGGAAATAGAAGCTGAGGCTTTTGCGCTGGCGGCATGAGCCGGCGCGAAGAAATTCAAGGAGGAAGACGGCGATGGATAAGGAAAAGAAAACCAAGGTAGGCCGCCGCGAATTTTTACGTGCGATGGGAGCGGGTGCCGGTCTCGCGGTCGCAGCTCCGCTCGCAACCGGGGCCAAAGGTGATACCGAGAACAACGATGAAAAGCGGAAAGCCCGCTACCAGGAAACCGATCACGTGAAGACCTTTTACCGGGTCAATCGTTATCCGAGCTAAGGGAGGCAGCCGTGCTGATCAAGAGAACGGAACGCGAAGCGCGCCGCGGCAACCTCGCCACAGCGTTTGGAATTCACTCGGGCGGCGGCCTCGATCGCCGTACCTTTCTACGCCGCTCGGGCTTGGCGGCCGGCAGTTTAGCCGCGTTCGGTGCGTTGCCGCTCGTCAGCGTGCAACGCGCGGAAGCGGGTCCCCCCGCAGCGCCCGGCGCCGTCGTCACTTCGACCAAGGCTATCTGCACACATTGTTCGGTCGGCTGCACGGTTGTCGCCGAAGTCTCCAACGGCGTATGGATCGGTCAGGAACCCGGTTGGGATAGCCCGATCAGCCGCGGCTCGCACTGCGCCAAGGGCGCTTCGGTGCGCGAACTCGTGCATGGTGACCGCCGCCTCAAATATCCGATGAAGCTCGTGGACGGAAAGTGGACGCGTGTCTCGTGGGATACGGCGATCAACGAGATCGGCGACAAGCTCAATGAAATCCGCGCGAAGTCGGGCCCCGATTCCGTCTATTGGCTCGGCTCGGCGAAATTTTCCAACGAAGGCGCCTATCTCAATCGCAAGTTCGCGGCCTTCTGGGGCACCAACAATTCGGATCACCAGGCGCGGATCTGCCATTCGACCACGGTTGCCGGCGTAGCCAATACCTGGGGCTACGGTGCGATGACCAACAGCTACAATGACATCCGCAACTCCAAGACACTCATGTTCATGGGCGGCAATCCGGCGGAAGCGCATCCGGTGTCGCTGCAGCATCTGCTCGAGGGCAAGGAGCTGAACCGGGCGAACTTTATCGTGATCGATCCTCGCCTCACCCGCACGGCTGCGCACGCGACGGAATATGTCCGCGTCCGCGGTGGAACACACATAGCGACCATCTACGGCATGCTCTGGCACATTTTCGAGAATGGTTGGGAAGACAAGGAGTTCATCAAACAACGCGTCTACGGCATGGACCAAATTCGTAAGGAGGCCGCCAAGTGGAATCCGGAGGAAGTTGAGCGGGTCACCGGCGTACCCGGCGAGCAGTTAAAGCGCGTCGCCGAAAAATTCGCCAAGGAAAAGCCATCCTGCCTGATTTGGGCGATGGGCCAAACGCAGTTCTCGGTCGGCACGGCGAACGTTCGCGCCAGCTGCATTCTTTTGCTCGCGACCGGCAATGTCGGCGGATTCGGAAACGGCGCCAACATCTTCCGTGGCCATTGCAACGTCCAGGGCGCGACCGATCTCGGTCTCGATATCGTGACGCTGCCGCTTTATTATGGTCTCGTCGAAGGCGCGTGGAAACATTGGTGCCGCGTCTGGGAAGTCGACTACAACTGGATGGCTGCTCGCTTCGAGACGTCCACCGCGCCCGACGGCAAAGTCATCAAAATGATGGAGACCCCGGGCATCCCGTCGACGCGTTGGTTCGACGCGACGACGCTGCCGAAGGATCAGGTCAGTCAGAAGGACAATCTCAAGGCGATGATGGTGTTCGGCCATGGCGGCAACACCGTCACCCGGATGCCGAAGGCGGCCGAAGGCCTCGAGAAGCTCGAGCTTTTGGTGGTCGCCGATCCGCATCCGACCACCTGGGCCGTGCTCTCCGAGCGCAAGAACGGCACCTATCTCTTGCCGACGGCGTCGCAGTTCGAAACGAAAGGCTCGCGCACGGCTTCCAACCGTTCGCTGCAGTGGTACGAGCCGGTCGTGAAGCCGATCTTCGAGTCGAAAGACGACTATGAGATCATGTATCTGCTCGCGAAGAAACTCGGCTTGGCCGATCTGATGTTCAAGAACATCAAGGTCGAGAACAACGTGCCTGTGGCCGAAGACATCCTCCGCGAGATCAACCGCGGCGGCTTCTCCACCGGCTATTGCGGTCAGTCGCCGGAGCGCCTGAAGGCGCACATGAAGAACCAGGCGAAGTTCGATCTTGTGACGTTGCGTGCGCCGAAAAGCGATCCGGAAGTCGGCGGCGACTATTACGGCCTGCCCTGGCCGTGCTGGGGCAAGCCCGAATTGAAGCATCCCGGTACCCACACTCTCTACAACACCAATCTGAATGTGATGGATGGTGGCGGCACCTTCCGTGCCCGCTTCGGCGTGGAACGCGAAGGCGTCAATCTTCTGGCCGAGGGAGCTTACTCGAAAGACTCGGAGTTGAAGGACGGCTATCCGGAATTCAACTACGGCGTTCTGAAAAAGCTCGGCTGGGACAAGGATCTGACGGCCGACGAGCTTGCGACCATCCAGAAGATCGGCGGCGCTAATCCGGATACGGTCTCTTGGGCGATCGACCTATCAGGCGGCATCCAGCGGGTCTGTCTGCAAGTGCACGGCGTAATGCACTACGGCAACGCCAAGGCGCGCGCGGTGGCGTTCGGTCTGCCCGACGCGGTCCCGGTCCATCGCGAGCCGATCTACACGCCGCGGCCGGATCTTGTCGCGAAGTATCCAACCCTGCCGGACGCGCGGCAGTTCCGCGTGCCCAATATCGGCTTCACCGTACAGAAGGCGGCGGTGGACAAGGGGATCGCCAAGGAATTTCCGATCATCCTTTCGTCCGGCCGTCTGGTCGAATTCGAGGGCGGCGGCGAAGAGACGCGGTCCAACAAATGGCTCGCCGAACTTCAACAGGACATGTTCGTCGAGATCAATCCGGCGGATGCCGCCGAGCGCGGCATCAAGGACGGCGGCTGGTGCTGGGTGCTCGGCCCCGAAGGCGGCGCGAAAGCCCGGATGAAGGCGCTGGTCACCGAACGGGTCGGCAAGGGCGTGGCCTGGTGCCCGTTCCACTTCGCCGGCTGGTTCCAGGGCGTCGATCAACGCTCGAAATATCCGCAAGGCGCCGATCCGATCGTGCTCGGCGAAAGCGTGAACACGCTCACGACTTACGGCTTCGACCCGGTGACGGGTATGCAAGAACCCAAAGCGACCCTCTGTCAGATCAGAGCGGCGTAAGGAGGCGGCACATGGCTCGGATGAAATTTCTCTGCGACGCCGACCGTTGCATCGAGTGCAACGCTTGCGTCACCGCCTGCAAGAACGAACACGAAGTGCCCTGGGGCATCAATCGCCGGCGCGTCGTCACCATCAACGACGGCAAGCCCGGCGAGCGCTCGGTCTCCATGGCCTGCATGCATTGCACCGATGCGCCCTGTCAGGCCGTGTGCCCGGTCAATTGTTTCTATACCACCGCGGATGGGGTGGTCCTGCACTCGAAGGATCTTTGCATCGGCTGCGGCTACTGCTTCTACGCGTGTCCGTTCGGCGCGCCGCAATACCCGCGCGTCGGTAACTTCGGCTCGCGCGGCAAGATGGATAAATGCACCTACTGCGCGGGCGGCCCGGAGGCCGACGGAACGGCCGCCGAATACGAGAAATACGGCGCCAATCGTCTTGCCGCCGGCAAGCTGCCGCTCTGCGCCGAGATGTGCTCGACGAAATCGCTGCTCGCCGGCGACGGCGAGATCATCGCCCAGATCTACAAGGAGCGGGTGATGAAGCGTGGTTACGGCTCCGGCGCCTGGGGCTGGCAGACTGCCTATAGAGAGACGATCGCGGTTTGAGCGAGCGAAAGAAGCGGGAGGAGCAGATGACGAAGTTTCTTTCGAGAGTAAGCGGCATGGCCGCGGCGCTGGCGCTTCTTTTCATGCTGGCTGCTGTGTCCCCGTCGATCGCCCAGCAGCCGACCCCGGTGAACCCGACTGCGAGCTCCGTAAAAGAGCAGCAATTGCTGCAGGAGCTTAACCGTGTTGAGGGCCGCATCAGCATTCCCGACACCAAGGAAGGCGTGCTCATCCAGCCCGCGGGACGAGGCTGGAGATTTTTCCACGAAGTGGTCCTGCGCTGGATCGGCGCCATCGCGCTGATCGGCATGCTTGCGCTGCTCGCGATCTTCTACCTCGTTCGCGGCGCGGTGAAGATCGCGGGAGGCCGTTCGGGGAGAACAATTCTTCGCTTCGATGTTTTGGAACGTGCGGTGCACTGGATGACTGCCGTGAGCTTCATCATCCTTGCGCTTTCCGGACTCAACATCACCTTCGGCAAGCCCTTGATCCTGCCACTGGTCGGACCGGAGGCGTTTACCAGTCTCTCGATCGCGTTCAAATATGCGCACAATTATCTGAGCTTCCCCTTCACCCTCGGCGTCATCTTTATGCTGTTTCTCTGGCTCAAGGACAACATCCCGAACGAGCTCGACTTGAAATGGCTCAAACAAGGCGGCGGTATCGTCGGCGACAAGCACCCGCCTGCGCGCCGCTTCAATGCCGGACAGAAAGGCGTGTTCTGGATCGTCGTGCTCGGCGGCTCCATCATGGCGATTTCTGGCTACATCCTGATGTTCCCGTTCTACGGAACGAACATCGCCGGCATGCAGTGGGCGCAGATTTTCCACGGCGTCGTTGCCGTTCTCTTCATCGCCGCGATATTCGCGCATATTTACATCGGCACACTCGGAATGGAGGGTGCCTTCGAGGCCATGGGCTCGGGCGAGGTCGACGTGAACTGGGCGAAAGAGCATCACAAGCTCTGGGTAGAGGAAATGGGCGGCAAGTCCACGCTGACGCCAAAGTCCCGTATGACCCCCGCGGAATGACTAATCTAGAGCGGAACAGAATTTTCGTGACGATGACCGCAATGTCGATGACGATCACCGGCGCTTTTTTGTGTTGGTAGGTTTTATGCCGGCCGCTCATAGCATACATACAAAAGAATACGCGATTTTCGTCGAGCTTCTCTCTGAAGTTCGACAACGACTTGGACTCAGCCAAGATCAGTTGGCCAAACGCCTTCCCTTTCAACAGGTGGGGATTAGCAAAATGGAGCGCGGTCGGCGGCGCGTTGATATCATCGAGCTGAGGATGATCTGCGGTTCCCTCGGAATCGATCTCAGTGACTTTATTACAGAGCTTGAAGGCCGGTTGACGAAAAAATATGTCTGATAAGGTTTCGGGCCAGCGTTTCGAAGCGTCTGTTAGCGCGTCATCACATGGTGGACTCCCAGAAGCCTTCATCGGTGTTCTCACCTCGACACCGATTTCCTCGCGACCTAAGAATCGCTTCCCTAAAGCAGTTGCCCCTTAATCAGGCTCCCGGCGAGCTGGCGTTCGGGAAGAACAGTTGTCTCCCTTCGATCTTGAAATCGGCGATCGCCTTCTGGCCTTCCGGCGAGATCAGCCAATCGACGAAGGCCTGGCCCCATTCCTTCTTTACGTGTGGGTGCTTCTGCGAATTTACCAGCATCACGCCATATTGATTGAACAAGCGATGGTCGCCCTCGACCGCGATGTCGAGATCACCGCGGTTCTTGAACGACAGCCACGTGCCGCGGTCGGACAGCACATAAGCGTCCATCGCAGACGCCGTATTGAGCGCGGCGCCCATGCCCTGGCCGATATCGCGGTACCAGGGGCCTTTGTCGGCGGCGATGTCGATGGCGGCGGCTTTCCAGAGATTGAGCTCCGCGATGTGCGTGCCAGAGCGGTCGCCGCGCGAGACGAACGGCGCCGCCTTCTCCTTGATTGTTTTTAGCGCCGCGACGATGTCCTTTGCGCCCTTGATGTGGGCCGGATCGGATTTCGGGCCTATGAGGACGAAGTCGTTGTACATCACGGGGTAGCGCTTCACACCGAAGCCTTCGGCGAGGAATTGCTCCTCGGCTGCTTTGGCGTGGACGAAGACGAGGTCGGCATCGCCGCGGCGGGCGGTGTCGAGCGCCTGGCCGGTGCCCTGCGCGATCACCTTCACCTCGATGCCGGTTTTCGACGTGAAGATGGGCAGGAGGTGGCCAAAGAGTCCCGAATCCTGCGTCGAGGTGGTCGAGGCAACGACGATCGATTTGTCCTGCGCTACAGTTTGCGGCGCTGCGAAGACCGCGGCGGCGAGCGCCACGGCGACGATCAGTGTGCGGCATATCAGCATGATGAATCCTTCGGATGTTGTTGTGTGTTAAACCAGCAAATCGCCGTCGATGAATCTTTTTGCTTCGGCGGTGCTTGGGTTCGCAAAGAATTCCGTAGCAGGGCCGGTTTCAATCAGGCAGCCGCGATGCAACAGGACGATCTCGCCGCCGATGCGTTTGGCTTGGCCGAGATCGTGCGTTGATATCACCACTTTGATGCCGCGCGCGGCAACCGCGCGCACCACGTCCTCGATCGCCTTGGTGGCGTAGGGGTCAAGACTAGCCGTTGGCTCGTCGAGAAACAGCACGGCCGGGTCGCGCGCCATCGCACGGGCGAGCGCAAGCCGTTGCTGCTCGCCGCCCGAGAGCCGTCGTGCCGGCCGGCGCTCCAGACCGTCGAGCCCGACCAGCGACAGCAACTCGGTGATGCGCCGATCGTGTTCGGCGCGCGGTACGCCCGCTGCGCCAAGCGCATAACGGGTATTGCCGGCAGTGCTGCGACGGAGCATGACCGGCCGCTGGAACAGGATCGCGCGCCGCGTCGGAGGCGACACCTCGCGCCCGCCCCAGGTGATGCGGCCGCGCGAGACGGGGATCAGTCCCATCGCCGCGCGTAGCAGCGTGGTTTTGCCCGAGCCGTTCGGTCCGATCAAAACAGTAGGCGCGCCGGGCCTGAGCACGAGAGATATTCGATTGAGGATCGTCACCTCGCCGGCAACAATTACGGCTTCTATGAACATGATTGGCAAATCGGAGGCGGGTGCGCGCATGGTCATCCCGCGTAGCGTTCGCCGGCGCGGCGTACGCCCCAGGCCAGCGCGTTGATCAAAATGATCATAAAAATGAGCACCATGCCGAGGCCGATCGCGAGCGGCAGATCGCCTTTCGACGTTTCCAGCGCGATCGCCGTGGTCATAGTGCGGGTGAAGCCGTCGATGTTGCCGCCGACGATGATGATCGCGCCGACTTCTGCTGCTGCCCGCCCGAATCCCGCAAGTAGCGCTGTCACAAGGGAAAATCGCGCATCCCAAATGAGCGTTGCGATTCTGCGCGCCGGTCCGACGTTCATCGCCGCGAGTTCGTCCTGATATTCGACCCACAAATCCTCGATCGTTTGTCTTGTCAGCGCGGCGATTATCGGCGCAACCAGAATCGTTTGCGCGATAACCATCGCCTGCGGCGTAAACAAAAGTCCCCAAGAACCAAGCGGTCCTGATCGCGACAGCGCCAAAAACACTGCCAGCCCCACCACTACCGGCGGCAAGCCCATCAGCGCATTGAACACGACAATCACGACCTCGCGACCGGGAAATCGGATGAGCGCAATCAGCGCACCCAGCGGCACCCCGATGACGCCAGCAAACAGCACGGCGCTCAGGCTGACGACCAGCGATAGCCGCACAATGGCGAACAGCCCGGGATCACCGGTGAGCACCAGATGGAGAGCGGAAACGTTTTCCGTCATGTGTCAATCGATAGGGAGAGAGATTCTTTAAGTCAATATTTGATCGATATCGTGCGATCGATCAAAAATTATCTCGCTATAGCGAGAGGCTATTTCTAATAAACTCTAGGCTAGGCGATTGAATAAATCTGCAGTCCGGGACAGACGGGATCGAGTGGACATTAAACGCAGTGTACACCCATTTCCGCCTACACTGCGGCATCGAGGTGGCATAGGATGGTTGCGTCGAAACGAGAGATACAACGAGCGGAAGGTGATGTTGCCGACATGAAGGAGGCCAGCGCACAGATCGGCCAAACGAATTGGTGAGGGCAAATGACGTAATGCAGATAAGGTCGATCGAAGGATCGGGGGAGCCCGTTTGGGTCAACGCATCTTCGAGTGCTTGCTTTCGATTGGGACTCGATCCGCGAAAGGCATTATGGCCAGCGGCCAACAAATCCGTGCACTAGCTCGTTCGACTCCTAGTGCAACCCGTTTAGTCGATTCTATCTTTGCGACAGTCGAGGACCTGACTAAAAAACCCAAAGAAAAATAGCTTCGCTTCGAAAAATTCAGACGACAGGCGGCACGCCGACGGATAATTTGGCCAAGCAGTCGAAGATTGAACGGGTCTCTGATTTACGTCTCCGAAAATTTGGGAACATCGCCGAAAGCATCCGGAGATTTTCGGCAGAACTACCGGCCGACTTGATAAATTGGGAGTCCAGAGACTGCCCCTTGTCGCCAAATGCTCCGCAACGGCGCGATTAACGCCGGTCCGGTCTCACCACATGCAGAG
>WNFC01003716.1_pt1 | contig 16547 bp, 15 predicted proteins | sample 5400541 | NCBI WGS metagenome assembly WNFC01 (sample SAMN13153342, study PRJNA577476) | soil metagenome | isolation source: 120 cm saprolite under Douglas fir tree site 2 hole 2 replicate 1 | place: USA:California | collected 2015-04-18
CCAGATCGCCCGCGGCCTCGATGACTCGCCGGTGGACGCCGCGCCGTACCTGGCCAGGTCCCGCAGCAGGGAGACCACGTTCCAGCAGGACCTGCAGGACTGGCAGCAGGTTCGCCGCGAGGTGGCGCGGCTGGCCCGGCAGGTCGCTGCCGACGTGGCCGGTGACCAGCGGCCGGTTGTCCGTGTCGTGGTGAAGATCCGGTACGCGCCGTTCCTGACTGGTACGCACGGGCGTGCGCTCCCGGTTCCGGTCCCGACCGCGGACGCCGAAGCCATCGGGGCGGCGGTCGAGCAGGGCGCCGCAGCGGCCCTCGACCTGTTCACCGCGCGGCGGCCCGTGCGGCTGGTGGGCGTCCGCGCCGAGTTCGAGCACTGACCAGGCGGCGAGCCGGACGCCCGGCGCGGCGGCACGAACCCGCTCGGCGGCTTCCTTGCTCAGCATCTTCGGCATCACCACGTCGGTCAAGGGTGGCGGCGGCTAGCTCCTGGATCGGGCCGTCGTGCAGGAAGTCGGCCAGTTCCTGGCGCTCGCGCGCGCAGCCGGCGGACAAGTCGCAGTGACTGCCAGGCCTGAAGCTCACTGCACGCCGGCCAATGCCGGGGCATGACCGCCTGAATTCCTCATCGGCCTGGCCAGCCTCACCTTTTCCGCGGTCCGGCCTGGCGTATTTGCAGCAGGCTTCCCCGGTGCGCGGCACTCCACGGCCGGCGGCGCATCCACTCGCGGACGACCAGCGATATGAACGTCATGCTGGTCGCCAGGCGCTGGCGGCCGGGCCGGGCTGGCTCCTGACTGGCCAGGTCGCTGCCCTGACTGGCCAGCTCGCTGCCCTGACTGGCCAGGTCGCTGCCCTGACTGGCCAGGTCGCTGCCCTGACTGGCCAGCCCGCTGCCCTGGCCGGGGGCAGCCCGCCGGGCTGGTCCGGCCAGCGTGCCGGCCGGCGCTCCGCCGCCGCGCACCTCGCTCGCTCGCGTTCTCTTTCCCGACTGGCTCACGAGCAACTCCTTCGTTGTGCCCCCGCCGCGCCGAGGCCATCCTGGCGACCGGCGGTCTCCGGCGATCTTGGCCGCTTGTCCGCGGCTCTCTTGTAGGCCGCCAGAAGTTCCGGAACCTGGAAGTCCCAGCTCAGCGTGGTCATCAGCCGCTGCAGGCCGAGCTGGCCCATGCGGGCACGCGCATGCGGATCATCGACGAGTGCCGCGATGCAGCCCGCTAGCGAGGTCGCGTCGTTACGAGTGGCGTACAAGCTCGAATCGCCGGCCGAGATCCTGCCCTCGTGCAGGTCAAACTGGACTATTGGCTTAGCGAGCGCCATGTACTCCATCACCTTGTTCATCGTGGAGATATCGTTCATCCGGTTGGCCGCATCGGGATTAACGCAGACGTCGGCAGTCGCGAGCACCGCGCCGAGATCTGCATCCGGTAGCCGCCCGGTGAACACGACCTGATCGCCGATTCCCAGGGACCTGACCCGCTCACGAAGCCGGGGGAACTCGGGGCCGGTGCCGACCAGCACGAACTGGATATCCTGGCGGCGCCACTGCAGGATAAGCACCTGGGCAGCATCAATGAGGTAGTCGAGACCGTCCTGCAGGCCCATCACGCCCACGTAGCCCACCAGGTACTTTCGCCCATACCGCCACTTCTCGTCCGGGCGGGCGCTGGCGAACCTGCTGCTCTCCGGCGCGGATCGCACCACGAACACGTCCTCGCCGGACATCCCGCCGCGCCCCAGGGCGATATCGCGGTAGCTCTCGTTGGTCTCCACTGACACGTCAGCGAACCGGTAGGTGAGGCGCTCGAGCAGCCGGAGCAGCCGGACCTGCCAGCCATCCTCCCGCTGACCCTTCGCGATCATCAGCTCAGGACAAGCGTCATGGTGGTCATAGACCAGCGAGGCCCCGAGCGCGACCAGCGGCAGCGCCACGAGGAAAAGAAGGTCAGGCGGGTTGCAGATGTGCACTATCTCCAGGCGGTGCCGGAGGCGGATCCTGACCGCGATGCGGAGCTGAGCCAGGATCGCGATCAGGTACTCCGCCAGGTAGGCGGCCGGCCGGCGTGCCTCCGGGCCGGGCGGGTAGCGGTAGATCCGGACGCCATGGAGCGTTTCGCGGCGCCGCGGATGCTCTTTCGTCGCCGGGCAGATGACATGCACCTCGTACCCGGCCCCGGCGAGCGCCAGGGCTTCCTGCCAGACCCGGCGGTCGAACGGTACGGGAAGGTTCTGGACGAGGATCAGAACATGCGGCCGGCCGTTCCGGGGTCCTCGCCCTCTCACCACGACAGTCCCTGGTAATTGGCCGCCGGGATGGCTGTCCTGGCGACGCCGGAAAGGTCGAGCACAGGGCGGTCGGTGACCAGCTCGCACAGGTCGGCGTACGCCGGGTTGGCCTGCGCCACAATGACCAGGTCAGCATCCTTGAGGACAATGTCAAGGTCGTCGCTGAGCAAGGCAACGATATGCGGGTGCATCGTCTTCACGTATTCCTGATTTGCCCCCACGAGGCGGTCGGGATTCACGTACTCGTCGTGAATGGCGAGTTCGTAGCCCTTTCCTAGCAGCAACTCAGCTAGCTCGAGCATCGCGCTTTCACGGAGGTCATCTGTTCCGGGCTTGAACGCCACGCCGAGCAGCGCGATTCGCCTGGCGCCGAAGTTCTGGATGATCCGCAGTGCCGCGTCGATATGCGAGCGGTTGCTCGGGAGCACGGCTTCGAGTACGGGGACGGCAACACCGAGCTGGCGCGCGCGATAGACTAAGGTGCGGAGGTCTTTCGGTAGGCAGGACCCGCCGAAAGCGAATCCAGGACGCATATAGGCGGCGGAGATGTTGAGCCGGGTGTCGGACGTGAATATGTTCATCACAGCCTGGCTGTCAATGCCAAGCGAAGAACAGATCCGGCCGATCTCGTTAGTAAAGGTGACCTTGAGCGCGTGCCAGGAATTGTCGGTGAGCTTCGCCATCTCTGCCACCGGTATGCTGGTTGGCGTAATGTTATGCGCGTAGCAGCGGAAGATAGCGGCCGCGCAGTCAAGCGCCCGTGAGTCACTAGCGCCAACCAGGATTCTGGCCGGATTCCGGTAGTCATCGAGCGCGGATCCCTCCCGGAGGAACTCCGGCGAGAACGCGACGCCGAAGTCCCGGCCGCATGTCTTTCCGGAGACTTCCTCCAGCCGGGGGATCACGCGTTTCTCGGTTGTCCCTGGGGGGACCGTGGACGTGAGCATGACGAGGTGCCAGGAAGCCGAATTCCGCAGCGCGTCGCCAAGCTGATCCACGACCCGGTCGAGATCCATCAGCCGGACGTCGCCAGACGGGCTGCTCGGAGTCCCGACGCAGATGATCGTCGCCTGGCTATTGAGCACGGCATTGCTGAGATCGACCGTGGCCGAGAGCCTGCCCGCGGCGACATTGCGCTCAATCAGCTCGGCCAGGCCGGGCTCCATGACGGGACTGCGGCCGGCGTTGAGCTCACGTGTCTTTGCCTGGTTAATGTCGACAACGGCGACACCATGCCCGCCCTCGGCGAGACACGCTGCTGCCACGGCCCCGACGTAGCCGAGACCCAAGACGGCAATCTCCACGAGTACCTCCATGAGCTCACTAGCCGCCGGGGAATCACCGCCGGTCCCCATGGGCGCGCCAAGCGGCGCTGGCGGGATGTGCGGCAGCCGTGTCCGGTCAGGGCCGGGGCCGACTGGCGCCGTCGAGCGCCCGCGCTGAGGGAGCGCCCTCGCCGCGTTGCCCGTCCGGGCAGTGCCGCCGCTGCCCGGCCATGCCGCCGTCCCGGCATGCCGCCGCCCCGGTCTGCAGCGACGGCAGCGCGATTCATTGCCTCCGGGAGCCTCGCTCCCGGAGTAGCCCCACCCCTCCAAGTGCCGTTCGCATTTGACCACAAAAGGTAGTTGAATAACTACAATAAGTGAGATCGTAGCGGGCCGGAGTCCGCGCCGCTACGGTTTCCGGATGGACGCGCTCGATATCGAAGGCGCCTGGATCTTCACTCCCCGTATTCACAGGGACAGACGGGGGAGCTTCATCGAATTGTTCGCTAACGGGGCCGTACTGGCTCATGCCGGGCGCAGCCTGGAGGTCGCGCAGGCTAACTGCTCGGTATCCGTGCGCGGCGCACTCAGAGGCATCCATTTTAGCGATGTCCCGCCTGGCCAGGCAAAATACGTCACCTGCGTCAGCGGTGCGATTCTGGACGTGGTCGTCGACCTCCGCATCGGGTCGCCCGGCTACGGACGCTGGGCGGCCGTGCCGCTCAATGCGGAGACCCGGTACGCAGTGTTCATCGCCGAAGGGCTAGGACACGCCTTCATCACGCTAAGCGATGAAGCCACGGTGCTCTACATGTGCTCCACTCCGTACGCGCCCGCCCGCGAGCACGGCGTCCACCCGCTCGATCCCGAGATCGGCATCGCCTGGCCCGCGGACGTGCAGGCGGTCCTGTCCGACAAGGACGCCGCAGCGCCAACGCTGGCGGTGGCGCGGTCAGCCGGGCTGCTCCCCGACCACGGCGCCTGCCTCGCCCATGCTGCGCGCCTGCGCGGCGGCTGACGGCCGGCCGGTGCGGAATGGATCATGCTGGCCGCAAGAGACCCCCGGTCAGGCCCACCGGGGCGGCCCGCCGGGCCAGGCCTCGCGGCCCGGGCTGCCCCGGCCTGGCCGCCGCGAGTACGTAGTCGGACGGCCGGCGGGCAGGGCTACCCCATGGACTTGGCGCCGTCCAGAGACTCGCGGATGATGTCGGCGTGACCGGCGTGCTGGGCTGTCTCCCCGATCACGTGGAGCAATACCCGGCGCGCGGACCAGCTTGCTCCCTGCTCGTACCAGGGCGCCTGCGGCAACGGCTGGGAGACCTCCAGATCAGGCAGCGTCGCCACCAGTCCGTCAGTCCCGCGCGCCGTCTTTTCATACTCATCAAGCAGCCCGGCCAGCGTCTCCCCGGCCAGCATCCGGAAGCCGGCCGACCAGTCATCCGGGCCCGTCGCCTCCGGCTGCCCCATCGCCGCTGGGCCCTCGGTGATGAAGCCGATCCACTGCCGCTCGACGAAACTGACGTGCTTGATCAGGCCGCCGAGGCAGAGCTGGCTCACCGTCGTGCGTTGCGCGGCCTGCTCATCAGTCAGGCCGCGGATCGTGTGGCGCAGGAATCGCCGGTGCTTGGCCAGCGTTTCCAGCAGGTCGGCGCGCTCGCCAGCTCCGGCTTGCCCGGCCTCGGTCGTCGTCATGCTGTCCGCCTTCCGCCTGGTCGTCTGGCAGAACGCTACGGCCTGGTACTGACATCTCGTGCTTGCGGATGCGCACGTTCCGGTCGGCCAACGCGGCGTGACAGCGGGCAGGCCCGCTTTGCCGCGCCCGGTGACCAGCGGCTGCGCGTGGCCAGCACCCGGCCCTATACGCTCGCGACCAGCAGCGTGCGTCACCGCACGCCGCGACGACCGGGAGAGAGCCGATGGAACAGATGCTCGCAGCTGGCCTGCCGCAGCTGGCGACGCTGGGCGGGACCGCGCTGCCGCTGGTCGGCCGGGCCCGGGTGTACGCGTGCGGGATTACCCCCTACGACGTCACGCACCTCGGGCACGCGGCGACCTTCGTGTGGGTCGACACGCTGGCCCGCGTGCTGCACGCGGGCGGTGCCGAGGTGATCATGTGCAGGAACGTGACCGATGTGGACGACGTGCTGCTGGCCGCCGCGAGCCGGGCAGGCTCACCGTACGGCGAGTTCGCCGCCATTCAGCAGTTCTACTTCGACCGGGACATGGCTGCGCTCGGCGTGCGCCCGCCCGCCATCCAGCCCCGGGCGCATGCGTACATCGAGCAGGTGATCGGGCTTGCCGCGGGGCTGCTGGCACGCGGCATGGCCTATCAGCGGGACGGGCAGGTGTACTTTCGGGGTGCTGCCGTCGCGGCGCGGGCGGGCGTGGACCGGCCGACGGCGCTGCGGCTGGCCGCGGAATACGGCGACCGGCCGGATGACCCGGGCCGGGATGATCCGCTTGACGTGCCGCTGTGGCTGGCGTCGCAGGGGGACCAGCCTGCCTGGGCGAGCCCGTGGGGACCCGGCAGGCCCGGCTGGCATGCCGAGTGCGCGGCGATGGCGCTGCATACGTTCGGTCCTGCGGTCGACGTGCAGGCCGGCGGCGGCGACCTGCGGTTCCCTCATCACGCCTTCCAGGCTGCGCTCGCCGAGGCGTTCACCGGCGTCATCCCGTTCGCCCGGGCGCGGCTGGCGGCCGGGGTGGTCCGGGTGGGCGGGGCGAAGATGGCCAAATCGGCCGGAAACCTGGTCCTCGTCAGCGAGCTTCTCGGTGCCTACCCGGCGGCGGTCGTGCGGCTGCTGATCCTGGACCGCAGGTGGGACCGGGACTGGGACTACGACCGCGCTGGCCTGGATGCGGCGGCGGGACGGCTGGAGCGCCTGCAGGCCGCGGCCGGGCGCCCTGACCGCGGCGCGGCGGGCGCAGGCGGCGCGGCGGTGGCTGCCGTGCACGCCGCGCTGGCCAGTGACCTGGACGTGCCAGCGGCGCTCGATATCGCAGAGGATCAGGGCGGACAGGCCGCCCGCGTGCTCGGCTCGGTCCTGGGACTCTGGTAGCCGTCGCGCCAGGGCCCGGGCGCCCGCGCGCCAGGCAAACCGAGATGAGGGGCAAACCGACGATGAGGGGATGGCAAATGGACGACGGGATCACCGCCACGCTGGGCATGCCCTGCGGGCCGGCGATCATGCAATGAGCTGTCCGGGGAACGCGGGCGCATCCGGTGCCCTCAGCTGAGGACCGGCTGCCCCTGTCCGGCCAGGACGGGGCGGCCTCGTCCGGCCCTTCGCGCCAGCAAGCCTCGCGGGGAACGCTGCTCCGGCGGGGTTTCGTGCTTGAAGGCATCACGCTGGCGTGGAACGTTGTCGGCGTCGTCGTACTGGCTGCGGCCGCGGTGCTGGCCCGTTCGGTGGCACTCGGCGGCTTCGGGCTCGATTCACTCATCGAGATCGGGGCGAGCACCGTGGTGATCTGGGAGCTGTCCGGTGCCGGGGAAGAACGCCAGCGCCGGGCCCTGCGCATCATCGGCATCGCGTTCCTCAGCCTCGCCTGCTACCTCGCCATCCAGAGCACCGCCGTCCTCGTCGCCCGCTACCACCCGCACCACAGCCCGCTCGGGATCTCCTGGACCGCGGTCACCGCCCTGGTCATGCTCGCCCTGGCCGCGGGCAAGGAGAACACCGGCAGGAAGCTCGGCAATCCGGTGCTGCGCACTGAGGGACGCGTCACGCTCGTCGACGCGCTGCTCGCCACAGCGGTCCTCATTGGGCTCCTCCTCAATGCGTCGATCGGCTGGTGGTGGGCCGATCCGCTGGCCGGCTACGTGATCCTGGCCTATGGCGTTAGGGAAGGCCGGGCGGCATTGCGCGGCGCCCCGTGACCGCCGGCCCGGTGACGACGGCCGGCCGCTCGGCCTTACCGGCCGGGGGTTTGTTGCCACTGGAGACGAGGGCTGCGGAGCGCGACCGGCGGCGTGGTGCGCGCTGCCGGCCGGCCGGCATTGTGCGCCGGTCGTGCGGGTCGTAGATTCAGCAATGACGGTGCGAGTCCGTACTGTGCGGTGACAGCCCGCAAGTTCTGCCTGTGGCGGAGCAATCCGGTGTGATTCCGGGCCAACGGTGAGAGTCCGACCAGCTGCGTTAGTTGCGCCTGCGGGCGCGCCGGTTGGCGTCGATGGAGGACTGTCACATGTTTAACGGAAAGATTACCGAGATCGGGACTGTCGCCGGCTGCGACGGCGGCTTGGTCATCGAGGGACCCAAGACGCCGGCCGGGATCCGGCCGGGCGGGTCAGTGTGCGTCAGCGGCGTGTGCCTGTCGGCTACAGCGGTTGGTGACGGCTGGTTCCGCGCTGATGTCTCGGCCGAAACGGCCCGGCGCAGCCGCTGGCCCGACTTAGGCCGCGGGCACGGCGCTACGTGGCGCCGGCCGCCGGGTCATGGCGCTGAACGCCAGGCTGGCGGCCGGCGGTCGAGAAAGGCACGGATGCCTTCTTGCGCCTCAGCACTGGCGAATAGCCGCGCGGACAACGCCATCATGTCAGCCCCGCCGGCTGCGAGCCGCTGCCGGCGCCCGGCCGTCAGTAGCTTCTTCGTCTCCGCGGCTCCTTGCGGCGAGGTCTCGCGGATCTGCGTCACGAGCGCCCCCACCATGTTGTCGATCTCCCCGTCTGGTACCGCGACCGTGATCAGGCCGAGCTGCGCGGCGAGTGCCGCGGTGATCGTCTCGCCGGTCAGGTAATAGCGCGCTGCATGCCGCGGATGCATGATGTCCAGCGTGGTGAGCGAGATTATCGCGGGAGCCACGCCGATGCGTGCCTCGGTGAACGCGAACGATGCGCTGCTGTCGGCGACGGCTAGGTCGCACGCGCCCACGATGCCCATGCCGCCGGCCCGCACGTGCCCGGTGACCCGGGCGATGACCGGCTTCGGCAGCTCCACGATCATGGTCAGCACGGCCATGATCGCGGTCGTCGCGTCCGTCATCGAGCCGCTGCTCGCGGCCTTGAGGTCGGCGCCGGCGCAGAACACCCGGCCGGTGTGCGTCAGCACGATGGCGCGCACGGACGGATCCGCGCTGGCCTGGGTGATCCGCGCGGATAGCTCGGCGACGAGCTCCCCGGACAGGGCGTTGCGGTTATCCGGCGAATCGAGGGTCAGCGTGGCGACCTGTTCGCGGACGTCATATCGGACGAGCTGAGTCATCTCAGGTCACCTTAGGTTCGTGGCCGCGGGCGAATCGGGCACAGGAGATCACCCGATGGTGGCAGGAAGACACCCTGCAGGGGAGACGTGCTGACGTAGCGACAAATCTATCGTCGGCTTCGAGTAGCTCGCCGCCGAGCCAGTGTCGCCAGCCGGGCGGATGGCACGGAGTCAAGGGAGAGCCGGATGGGTTACTTCAGCAATGCTGCGCAGGTCGATAAGTACATCGGCGGGATGTTCCGGCACGCGGCCGACCATCCAGAGGTTGGCCCGAAGATGAAGGCCGCGGACATCGTGCTGAAGGTGATCTACGTGTACCCGGCCTGCGAGCTGACCGTGGTGTTCCGCGATCCGATGCTCGTCGCCATGGATGACGCCGGACCCAGCAAGCCGACGACACCCCGTACCCGGGCCCGGGGTCGCAGGGCCGTCACCGGCAGGGTCCGTGGCCCGGGGCCGGGCAGCCGGCCGGGAGCGGAGCGTGCGCGGTGGGCTTGCTGCGCAGGGAGGCGCGGGTGAGGCCGCCGTTCGTGCGGCGTGACGGGGCCGGTGACCGCGCGGCTGGGCCCGAGCCATGGCAGCGGGGAACACTATGTAGCATGTAGTGGGCGATAGACTACATTAAGTGATCGCCAGGGATGCCGTGGGATCACGCGGGACGAGTTCAGGGTTGCCAGGGGCAGGCCGTTCGCGGTGGCTCCGCTGGCGGTGGCGCGGCCGGGGGGTGCGGGCCGGCCGTGAGTTCGAGCTGGCCACGCGGCTGGCGGCCATCGTCGAGTCGTCCGGCGACTCGATCGTCAGCGCGACGCTGGACGGCGTGATCACCAGCTGGAACGATGCTGCGGAGCGCATGTACGGCTACGCGGCCGGCGAGATCATCGGACGCAGCACGTCCCTGCTCATTCCGCCGGATACGGTCGCGGAGCTGATGCCCATTCTCAAGCGCGTGCGGCAAGGGGAGAGAATCGAGCATTTCGAGACCAGGCTACGCCGCAAGGACGGAAGCATCATTGAGGTGTCGCTGTGCGACTCTCCGATCCGGGACGCGAGCGGCGCGGTGGTCGGGATATCCGCCATTACCCGGGACATGACCGAGCGCAACCGTGCCGAGGCTGAGCGCCGCGCGCTGGAGGACCGGCTGCGCCAGTCCGAGCGGCTGGAGAGCCTGGGCCAGCTGGCCGGCGGGATCGCCCATGACTTCAACAACCTGCTCGCCGCCATCCTGAACTTCGCCGCCTTCGTGGCTGAGGAGACGGCCGACCAGCCCGCGGTGCGGGCCGACGCCGAGCAGATCCAGGCCGCGGCGCAGCGTGCCGCCCGGCTCACCAGGCAGCTGCTCATCTTCAGCCGGCGCGAGACGCCCCAGCTGCAGACGCTCGACCTCAACGCCATCGTGGCCGACGTCCACAACCTGCTATCCCGCAGCATCGGGGCGCACATCGAACTGCGCACCGAGCCGGCTGACGACCTGCCAGCCATCGAGGCCGACCGCGGCCAGGCTGAGCAGGTGCTGCTCAGCCTGGCCATCAACGCCCGCGACGCCATGCCGCAAGGCGGCACCCTGACGATCAAGACGAGCCTCGCCGAACTCGGCGACGGCGACGCCCGGCTGCATCCCGGTAGCAGCCCTGGCCGCTACGCCGAGCTGGCCGTCAGCGATACAGGAACCGGCATGAGCCCGCAGACCGCCGCCCGCATCTTCGAGCCGTTCTTCACCACCAACCCCCCGGACCAGGGCACCGGCCTTGGCCTGTCCACCGTGTACGGCATCATCACCCAGGCCGGCGGCCACATGAGCGTCGAGTCCGAGGAAGGCGCCGGCACCACCTTCCGGCTCTACTTCCCCGCCACCGGCGCAGCCACCGCGGCAGCGCCCGCCGCATCCTTGCCCGGTACCCAGGGAAACGGGGAGACGGTCCTGGTGGTCGATGATGAGCCCGCCGTGCTGGAGGTCACCTCGCGGATCCTGCGGCAGAACGGCTACGCCACCCTGGAGGCCGCCACCTACGAAGAAGCGTTGTCCCTGGCGGCCTCCTGCGACTTCCAGCTGCTCCTGACCGACTCCGTCCTGCCCCGCATGTCCGGTGCCACGCTGGCCGAACGCGTCGCCGGGCGGAGGCCAGGGCTGGCCATCTTGTACATGTCCGGCCACACCGAGGGAATGCCGGGCGCGCAGCCGGCCCCCGGCGAGGAAGCAGCGCGTATCCAGAAGCCGTTCGACCAGCAGACCCTGCTGGACACGGTGCGCGCCGTGCTGAGCGCGCATCCGCGACCAGGATCATGACCGCTAGAACGCGGCCCGCGAAGATGATGCCACCGCTCCGCACTCCAAGCGCGCGGAGCCGCCCATTTGCGGTGATCCTGCCTGATGATCTTCACCCGGGCGTAGACGGCCCAGCCGTCATTGCCGGGTTGCCGGGTGACGGGGAAGGGCCGTCGCATTAGCCCGGCCGAACCAGGCCGCCGGGACACGTCGAGGGGCAGCATGAGCGTGCTCGCCGCTGCTGTCACCGGCCCTGATGCCCGGTTGCCCTTCGGACCTGACCGCTGGTGTAGGGAGGGGACGGCCGGCGTACCGCCGGTTACCCGGCGCGGCATCAGACGCGGCCTATAGCCGAGTCGTCTGCTGGCCAGCGCGCGGCACGTCAACGTGCCATTCGCCGATGACGCGGTCCTCGCCTGGCCATGAGTCGGCACAGAGAACGGTCGGCAGAGGCTGCGTGGCTGATCGTCGACATCCAGGGTGGGGTGCCCATCCGGCCGTGCGGCTACTCCTCGTGGAGGACGGCTGTTGTGATCCTGCGGACGCGTTCGGGGTCGGCGATCGTGTCGATCTCGATGATCTTGCCTTCGGCGACGGTGAAACCCATCACAGTGACGGGCCGTCCGCGCCGAGTGACGACCACCCCGGCTGCGCCGTTCACCAGCGCGGGGCGCAGGCCGACAGCCGGCAGGGCGGTCGTGAGCCCGCTGAGTGCCTGCCGTGCTACGGCCGCTGCGCCGCGGATCACCATGGAGGCTGCGGGGCGCCTGGCGCCCGCGTCGATCCGCAGCACGACGCCGGGATCGAGCACGGCGACGAGGGCGTCGAAATCGCCGCCACGCGCTGCCGAGAAGAAGGCGTCGACCACCTCTCGCTGGCGAGCGAGATCGCGGTCCGGAGCGGGTACCTCGGCGCCCTTCACGCGGCGTCGTGCCCTGCTGGCCAGTTGCCTGGCCGCCGCAGGGGTCCGGCCGACCATGGGCGCGATCTCCTCGAACGGCAGCTCGAACATGTCATGGAGCACGAACGCCAGCCGCTCGGCCGGGGCCAGGGCGTCGAGCACGACGAGGAGGGCAAGGCCGACCGAGTCGGCCAGCAACGCCTCCTCCTCCGGCTGCAGCTCCCCGTCAGGCCTGATGACGGGGTCGGGTAGGTGCACCCCCAAGGATTCCTCGCGCCGGACGTTGCGCGAGCGCAGTATGTTCAGGCACACGCGGGCGACGATCGTTGTCAGCCATGCGCCGAGGTTCTCGACCTCGCCCGCCCCCGATCGGCTCAGCCGCAGCCAGGTGTCCTGGACGGCGTCGTCGGCGTCGGTGAGCGAGCCGAGCATCCGGTAGGCAACCGCCCGCAGGTGGGCCCGGTGCTCCTCGAAGCGATCCGCCAGCCACTCGTTCTCGTCCATCTGTCACATCCTCCCGTTGCCGGGTGTCATCCGAAGTGACCCCCCACACACGACGGATGTGACAGGGAATACAGAAAAGGGAGCACACGATGCGAGTCTTCGTTGCGGGGGCGAGCGGTGCTATCGGCACCCGGCTCGTTCCTCAGCTCATTGATCAAGGTCACGAGGTGATCGGCACCTTCAGGTCGGCAGGAAACGCCGAGCGTGTACGGGCGCTCGGCGCGAAGCCGATCGCGCTCGACCTGCTCGACGCGCGCGCCGTGCGCAAGGCCGTCCTCGAAACCGAGCCCGAGGCGATCGTCCACCAGGCGACCGCTCTGGCGAATGTGCGCTTCTCCAAGAACCTCGACCGCAGCTTCGCGCCGACCAACCGGCTTCGGACCGAGGGGACCGACGCGCTGCTGGCCGCCGCGCGCGAGGCAGGCGTGCACCGGTTCGTCGCTCAGAGCTTCGCAGCCTATCGCTACGCACGCGAGGGCGGGCCGGTCAAGACCGAGGACGATCCGCTCGACCCCACCCCGCCGGCAGCGGCGCGCGAGACCAACGCCGCAATGCGCTATCTCGACCAGGCGGTCACGGACGCCGGCGGGATCGCGCTTCGCTACGGCGGCTTCTACGGAGCTCCCAACGACGGGATGATCGAGCCCGTCCGCAAGCGGCAGTTCCCGATCGTCGGCAACGGCGGCGGCGTCTCCTCGTTTATCCACCTCGACGACGCCGCCGCAGCAACCGTGCTCGCGCTCGAACACGACGGAGCCGGCATCTACAACATCGTTGATGACGAGCCCGCCCCAGTCCGCGAGTGGCTGCCAGTGCTCGCGAACGCGCTCGGCGCCAAGCCGCCCCGCCACGCCCCTCGCTGGCTCGCGCGGCTGGTCGCGGGCGAAGGCGCGGTGATGATGGGAACCGAGTCCCGCGGCGCCTCCAACGCCAAGGCCAAACGCGAGCTCGGCTGGACGCTGCGCTACCCCACCTGGCGACAAGGCTTCGTGGCCGCCTACGCGTCAACCCGGAGCGGGTATAACCCAGGTCGGTGAGGGTGAACTCCTGCAGGTGCGAGCGGTCCCAGCGGGCGAACGCGTCGTCGATAGCGTCGGCGAGCTGATTGAAGGTGTGGCTGCGCGCGGCCGCGAAGATCCGTCCTGGCCGCGGCCAGTACTGCTCGCCGTGGCCCTCGATCAGGTCGACCCGGATCGACAACCAGGTCCGCGCCACTTCACACCTCCGGTGCAGTCAAACCCTGCCAGGCTGCCTGGCCTGGTAGCCGGCTGGCCACTTGCGACCCGGTCATCAGGGTGCATCAGCGAAGGCTCATTCGGGCCGCGGGCCGTCGCGCTGGGCCAAGTCCTGGCATACCTGGCGCACCGGCACGCCGACTCGGCCAGCGGCGGCGCGGATATAAGCGACCGCCGCGTACAAGGCGTACTGCCAGAAGTCATCGGTCTGCCACCAGGCGACCTCGTCAAGCAAGTCCGGCTCCGCTCCGCCGCGCAGCGCCGCCGCTGCCAGGATCGCGAACTGAAGCTTCTTGTTCTGCCGGCCGCGGAAGGCGCACTCGGGCAGGAACCGCTCCCGCATCCCTTCCAAGGCCAGCGGGTCGGCGCGGCTGGCCCCGCACCAGTCCAGCACGTCAACTGCGACGCGGAGGAAGACCTCGCCGGGGAAAGTGTTGTTCCGGGGATGCAGGGGCGCTACCTCGCCCACCAGCTCGGATACTTCGCTATCCCGGGCCAGCCCGTCAAGCAGGATCCGGCGGGCGGTGGCCGCGTCCTGGGGCGTGGGCAGGTTCCTGGCAAGCATACCCAGACGGTAGGGCAGAACCGATCCGGCCGTTTGGTCTTCAGGACGCTGGCAGGGCGGGCAGCGGCCACGTCCTGACGGGCGTTCAGTGCGCCGCGCACCCCTATGATCGGCTGGTGATCCTGCGGTGCACGAAGAAGCTGCTGGCTGTCCTCGGCGCGGGCCGTCGCGCTGGGCCAGGACCCACACCAGATGCCGGGGACTGGTACGCCAGCCTGCTCTGGTTTGACCGGCGCAAGTGCCTGCTGCTCACTCACGCCGCCACCCTGTTTTCGATCTTCGAGGCCGATGTGCGCGCAGTGGACCTGCGCGCAACCCACCGTCTGGTCACCGAGCTGGTCGAGCGGGAACTCCGCCGCGAGGGCCTGCCGCCTGCAACGTTCGGCAACCTGCGCTCGCAGGAGCTGATCTTGGCCAAGACCGCGGACCGCAGCGTGCTGGGGTGCATGAACGACATGGCGTTCCTCTGTGAGGTGGCCATCAGCGATGCTGGTGGCCTGGCACATTTTGACCTCGGCGAGCTGAACCATGCGCTGCACCGCAACATCAACAGCTCTCGCGGCTACCGGCCCCCGGTTGAGCTCGCCGCACAACAGCTTGAGCGTGGGCAATCAAGCGGACAAGAAACAGGCCAGGAGCAGGCGCCACCCAGCTAACTCCGCGCTTGGATCTCCAGCCGGGCCGACATCACGTTCTGCAGCTGGATATCATCCACCCGGGTATTCCGTAGCCGCCGATCTGCGCGGCAGGCTGCCGATAGCGGACCCGTCGATGATTCATGCAGATCTGATCGATATATGCGCGTTGATAGTCATGGGCTGTCGAGTGCCAGTCCTGCTTGCTCCTGGGGCTTTGTTGGCTGCGTTCTAGCTCGCCGCGCAGGAGGATGGCACGACCCCTCACCGTGAACGGCTAGGGCGTGCATATGGGCTGGGCGAGGGCGGGTGCGGGCGGCCCGCGCTGGTGATACCGCGGACTGCCCGGACCCGCCCTCGCCGAAGGGTCATCCTGTGGTGGTGCCGATCTCTCGCCGGGCAGTAAGTGCGGCACCGGCTCCGGCCAGCACGGTTGTATATCCGGCGAGGACGGCGAGCGCCACGCCTGCGGACAGGGTGTTGGCAGCCGGGGATGCGCCGTGCAGCACGGCGTTTGCGGCGGCTTCGGGCAGCCAGCGGATCATGCCGGGTTGGTGCGTCAGCATCGGGATAATTCCCTCGATGACGAAGGCCCACATGAGCGCCAGGCCAAGCGCGGCGGCGGTGTGGCGCAGCAGCAGTCCGAGGCCGACCCCGAGCATGCCGTACAGGGCGGCGAGCAGCGGCACGGCGAGGACCGCGCCGAGCACCCCGGGCTGGCTCCAGGCCAGCGGCACGTGGTGCGCGGACAGCACGGCGGCCGCGGTGGCGGCGCCGAGCACTTCGGCGAGGAGGCCGACCGCGGCGCCGGTCAGCGCGGCGGCGATGAGTTTGGCGGACACGATGCGCAGCCGGTTCGGCTCGCCGAGGAAGGTGGTGACCGAGGTGCGGTGCCGGAACTCCCCGGCCGACAGCACGATCCAGGCGAGCAGCACCGCGCCATCGACGAGTTGCCCGCCCGAGGCGCGCAGCAGGCCGGGCAGCACGCCGGGTGACAGGTGCGTACTGCCGCCATGGCCGGTCATAGAGGTGTTGGCCACCACGGCAATCACGGCGATTCCGAGCGCGACCGCGAACGGGATCCAGGCACTTCGGGTGCTGCGGAGTTTGAGCAGTTCCGCGGAAACGAGCGATCTCATGACAGGCTCCTTGCCCGTATCGAGGCGGGGTAGGTAGGGTGCACGTCCGCGGATGTCGCGTCGAGGAAGAAGCCTTCGAGCGAGGAGGCGCTGGTGCGTTCGAGCAACTCGGCCATCGGGCCTGCGGTCACGAGCCGGCCCTGCTTGATGATGACCACGTCGTCGACGGTTTGGGCCAGTTCGGCGAGCAGGTGGCTGGATACGAAGACGGTGCGGCCGTCGGCGGCCAGGCCGCGCAGCAGGCCGCGCAGCCAGTGCACGCCCTCGGGGTCGAGCCCGTTGGCGGGCTCGTCCAGGACCAGGGTCTCCGGGTCGCCGAGCAGCGCGGCGGCCAGTGCGAGTCGCTGCCGCATGCCCTGGGAGTAGCCGCCGGCCCGGCGGTGTGCGGCGCTGCCGAGTCCGACGAGCTCGAGCACCTCCTCGACCCGCTGGTCGGGGATCCGCGCAGGCCGTGCGGCGATCCGCAGCGCTGTCCGTCCGGACCGCCCGGGATGGAACACGTTCGGGTCGATCAGCGCGCCGATGTGCCGTAGCGGGTCGCGCAGTTCCCCATA
>WNFC01015936.1_pt1 | contig 16547 bp, 16 predicted proteins | sample 5400541 | NCBI WGS metagenome assembly WNFC01 (sample SAMN13153342, study PRJNA577476) | soil metagenome | isolation source: 120 cm saprolite under Douglas fir tree site 2 hole 2 replicate 1 | place: USA:California | collected 2015-04-18
TTTCCTCAACGAATCTCAAAAACTCATTGCGTGACGGCAGCTCGAGTTGTTTTTGTCGAACCTTGATGCGTGAAAGCGCGGCAGCCGGATTGTTAAAACGCGCGCCAGTGCTGATCGCTTCGTCAAATACGGCACGCAGCGTCCCGATGCTGTTGTTCACCACTGTCGGCGCGTATCGTTGCTGGAAGCGTGCGAACCAATTCTCGCAATCGCGCTCACTCACTTTTCTAACATCGGTTTCCAGCAGCGATGGCCAGGAGCGTTTGATAAAGCCGAGGATCATCTGGCGATAGTCCTTCGATCGCGGTTTGAGCGAAGCGCTCGCCCGCACTTTTCGAAGATATACTTCCGCGGCGTCGCCGACTGTCATTTTCCCATCGGCAAACGCTCTGGCGGATTCGTGGCGCGAACGATACTCGCGCATCTTTTCGGGCAACCGTTGCTTGGCAACCGAGAAAACCGTCGTCTCGAGACTTTGACGGATTGGTTTGTCACCAATCTTGAAGCGCGCGAAATACGTTCCTGACGGCCGATAACGAAAAAGATTCTGGACGTTTGTGCTTTCCCAAAGCGATTGGCTCTTCTGCAACATGGCACGGCGAGATTTTGGCGAAGCCGGCCGTGCGGTGTGCTCTAATGAACGAGCATATTAAGGCGAGGAGCGCGAATACTTGCCCGAAGAGCGGAGACCGATGACAATCCCGTTCGATTTTAAGCTAACGGGTACAAATCACGGGTACAATCGCGGTAGAAAACAGAAAGAAACCCGCTATTCTCCCTCGTAAATGCCGGCATAGCTCAGTTGGTAGAGCAGCTGATTTGTAATCAGCAGGTCGTCGGTTCGAATCCGACTGCCGGCTCCAGTTAATCAACGAGTTCAGAGCGTGCGTCCAGCTACCGCTTCGGCTTATGCGCCCGGTCGAGTCGAACTGCTCGGCAATCACACCGATTACAACGAAGGCCTCGTTCTCGCTGCGGCAATAGATCGCGGGCTTACCGTCAGCGGAAGCCGCCGCGATGATCACGTGATTTCAATCAGTTCGAAAACGCTTGCACGGCGCATTGAAATTCCGCGCTCAGCATTGCGCCCGCAAACGGAGGAGGGATGGGCGAATTACGCATTAGGGGTCGCGAGCGAACTGATTGCACGCGGCATTCCAATTGATGGTTTTTCCGCAGGAGTCGATGGCGATCTTCCCGCGGGTTGCGGTCTCTCCAGCTCAGCAGCGTTTGAAGTCGCAACCGCTTTCTTTCTCCTCAAGCTTTGCGGATTGGCTTTGCCGTCCTTGGAAATCGCAAAAGTTTGCCAGCGCGCGGAACACCGGTTCGTCGGCGTCCAATCCGGGTTGCTCGATCAGGTGACTTCGATCTTTGGCCGCGCCGATCAGCTCGTTTTTTTTGATTGTCGCAGCGAGAAAGTTCGCAACGTGCCGTTTCCCGCCGAATTGGCGTTGATCATCACTCAGTCGGGAACGAAACGTGAACTTTCGAAAGGCGAGTACAACGAAAGACGAAAGCAAACTCTCGCCGCATCTCATGCGCTCGGCATCGGTGCACTGCGCGATATTTCATCCAGTGAACTTGCGCTTCGGCATGAGATTGATTCGCTTCTTCGACGGCGAGCATCGCATGTCGTTGGCGAAAATGAGCGGGTCAAGCGCGCGCTCGATTTGCTCGCTTGCGGAGACAGTCGGGCATTTGGCGCGTTGATGAATGCTTCGCACGAAAGTTCCCGCACTAATTTCGAGAACAGCACCCGAGAGCTCGACTTGCTCGTGGATCTTGCCCGCGAACTTCCGGGTGTGTTGGGAGCGCGACTGACCGGGGCGGGATTCGGTGGTGCGACTGTCACGCTCTGCGAGCGGAAGTTTGCCGCACACGCAGCCGATGAATTGGCGCGAAGGTATGCGGAGAAAACCGGGATGAAACCGCAGACATTTGTCTGCCGAATCGCGGATGGCGCAAGTTGAAGATCGCTTCGTTAAGTTGATGCCATTGCTGCGCGCCGCGCTTCGCGTTTTCTCACGACGTTGAGCGTGATGAGTGCGGCAAGCGCGCAAATTAACGCACCTACCGCGATGGTTGCCGGAGTGCCCAATGCATCCGCGACGAGGCCGGCCTGCAAACTTCCAAGCGGAATCATTCCGCCGAAGACAAGCGTCCAGATTCCCATGACGCGTCCGCGCATGTCGTCCGGCACAATGGTTTGCAGCACCGTGTTCGAGGTTGAAAAATAAAGAACCATCCCGAAACCGCCGACGGCGAGGAGTGCGAGCGCGATATAGAGATTTCTGTTCATGGCAAGAAGCGCGAGCGTCGCGGAGAAGAGCCAGACGCCGCCCCGCGCCATCGTTCGCGGCGGCCAGGGCACCAAGGCCGCTGCTCGCCAGGAGTAAGCCGTAACCTTGTTCGCCCAGATGCAAAACGTCGTGCGCGAATGCAGGCATGAGCACGGTGTAGGACCAACCGAAAACTCCGACCACGGCAAAAAGCAAAAGAATGGTCAGGGCGCGCGGATGATTCCGCACGTAACGAAATCCCTCCAGCGTCTGGCTGAAGATCCCAGTCGTTGTTTTCATTGGAAGATGCTTCGGCAGCCGCATCATCAGGAGACCGATGATGACTGCGATGAAGCTGACTCCATCGACAAAAAAACAGAGCGCGATTCCGACCTGCGCCATCAGAACTCCGGCGAGCATGGAGCCAAGCCCGCGGCTTGACCGCGGTTGATGTTACCCAGCTCAGATATTTGAGCGAGGAGCAAGGCAGCGGTGCGATTAGCGATTCCTGTAATGGAAGTGAGCTTTTTGGCTTTGGCGCAGAGGGTTTGATTCTGTGCGATCAAATCGGCGATGCGTCCCTCAATTGTGTTAATTTGCTTTTTGACTTTGCTAAGAAGGCTGCGGCTTAAGCTTTTGAGCTCCGCACAGGATAACTGGGCAAGACGGTTTTGTTCTGCACTGAGCAACCGGCTCAAGTGGCGGCGCTGCGCATCCAAATCACGTCAGTGCGCGATGGGGAGAGAGGCTGCGCTTGAGTCGGCGCGGGGCTGAGCGCTGTGCCCAAGCTGGCGAGCACGGCCGCCTCGATGCGGTTAGTCTTGGCCAAAATAGCAGCGGCGCGCGCAAACTGCCGCACCCGGTTCGCTTGCACTAAACTGACATCAATCCCGCGCCGCTGCAGCGCTTGGATAACAGCCCGTTCATAGCCTCCGCTAGCTTCACAAATCACATCCACCTGGCTCGCGATTGGACCGAGCCACTTCAGCAATTGGCTTCGACCGGCGGCGGCATGGTGTAGCGAAACCGAGTTGCGCCGCCTACCACGGCGGCGGCTACAGCGAAATTATGCGACTGCGGTCTCGCCTACGCGCAAACTCATGCCTATGACGTGGAAGATTTGATCCCGTTTTTGCAGGTAACCGGCCGAATCCAGATCACGCGGGCGCGGCAAATCTATTTCCACGATTTGTTGAATCGTTGCTGGTCGCTGGCTCATGACGAGAACGCGATCGGCAAGCTGCACTGCTTCCTCAATGTCGTGGGTGACAAAGAGAATCGTCTTCTTTTCGCTTTGCCAGATCCGCACGAGATCGGCTCGCATCTTCATCCGCGTAATGAAGTCGAGCGCGCCAAACGGTTCGTCCATGTAAATGATGTCGGGATTCGCCGCGAGCGCGCGTGCGATCTCAACGCGCTGACGCATCCCGCCGGAAAGCTCGCGCGGATACGCATTTTCAAATCCGTTCAGCCCGACCATCGCGGTGTAATGCGCGATTAACTGTTCACGTTCTGACGCGCGTTGGACACGCAATCCGAATGCAATGTTGTCGCGCACATTCAACCAGGGGAAAACGCCATTTTCTTGGAAGACGAAAATGCGACGTGGATCGGGTCCCTGCACCGGTTCACCTTCGACAAGCACCTCGCCGCTCGTCGGATTCAAAAAACCGGCGACGATATTCAGGAGCGTCGATTTTCCACAGCCGCTCGGGCCGACGAGGCAAGCGAATTCACCCCGCGCGACCTCGGCGTCGATATGATCGAGAACATTAATCTGTTCACCTGCGCGTTTGCCAGGAAACGCGATCGAGAGATTGCGAATCAAAACAGCAGGTAAAGAAGGAGAACTCCGAATGGTGGATACGGAAGTCTGAATCATGCCGTTCTCGCGCGAACTGAACTTTCGGAAAACATCGAACATCGAACATCGAACGCCGAAGGATCATAATGTTCGCCTTTCTTTTGCGCGGAGCGCCTGTCTGCAGTGCGAATGCTGGCAACAAAGATTCGGATGAGTTCGTCTGTTTCCTGAAGAACAGATGCGAGCAAGCCGCCGTTCGATAGGAGAGGAACTCGCAAAACGAGAAGAAGCCAGCGCTTGGTTTCGCGCAACTCCTTCAAACAAACCTTGAGTTTGTGAATGAAATCGGCTGTCGATTCTGCAGCTTCTGCCTCGCCGTGGTTCGGAAGAGGCGACGTTCCCGAGCGCAGGAGTTGTCCGGCGACATGGTTTCCTGCTCGAGTCTTTGGTAATTCCTCAACGGCGCGAATAATCGCAGCCGCATAGTCGAGCAATCGCTCTTCCACATCGTAAACCCGCTCCTCGAATCGCGGCGACTTGAACCCGCCGTCTTCATAACTGCCACTTCGAAGTTCGGCGTTCGATGTTGGATGTTCGGCGTTCTCCTCTTTCATCGATTCGCGTATCCCCAGCGCACCTCGTCAAACTTCTCCAGTTGCCTAACGAGTAAATCGAGAACGAGACCGATCAGCCCAATCATCACCATTCCCGCGACGACAAGATCGTAGCGCTTGCCGGCATTGCGCGCATCGATGATCAGATAACCGAGGCCGCTGTTGACCGCGATCATCTCTGCCGCCACGACAACGAGCCATGCGACGCCGAGCGCGATCCGAATCCCGGTGATGATCTGTGGCAAGCTCGCCCGAAAAATCACCTGCCGGAAAAGTTCGAAACGGCCGAGGCCGAAATTCTGGGCGGCCCGCAAATAAACCGGCTGCATGTTCTGCACCGCAGCAATCGCGGAAACCGTGATCGGAAAAACGCTCGCCAGAAAAATCAAGAAAATCGGGGCGGCATCACTCACTCCGAACCAAAGGATCGCGACTGGAATCCAGGCGATCGGTGAGATCGGCCGCAAAATTTGTATGATCGGATTGAAGGCTTGAAAGGCGCGCGAGTACCAACCGAGCACGAGCCCGAGGGGGACGCCAATCAGAACTGCAAGGGTAAAACCCCACGTCACGCGGAAGAGCGACGCGACGATGTATTTTAGGAGCAAACCTTTTTCAATGAGCTCGATGATTCCAGCGCCGACAGTGATCGGAGTCGGAAATAGATCGCTATGCGAAAGCCGCACCGTGACACCCCAAGCGGTAAAAAATATCGCCAGCATCCCGGTTGGCCTCACGACTTGAAAAAATCGCGAATCCGGATTTTTGAACCAGGCGAGGCGAGTACGTCGCGCGGTTGCGAGCGAACGTTCGAGCGAAACTTCCGTGCGGCTCGCGCTCATTTCTTTACTGCTGGTTCCCAGGCGTAGGGCTGCACAGCGGTATCGTCTTTCACGAACGACGCGTCGGTATAATCCTCGAAATGCGCCGTGCCATTGAGAATGCCGGCTTCACGTCCGAGCTGCTCGATCTCTTCAAAGTCCGGTTTGTGCAACGCGAGGTTTGTGTACTTCACCCGATCAGGCGGTTTGCTCAGCACAAAGGTTAACAGACGCGGATTTTGATTGTAGTAGTTCGCACTGACGAACTGCGCTGCTTCCATGCGGTGATCCATGCTCTGGTCGATCCATTTGCCACTTTTCGCGATGCCATCGACCAGCCGCTGTACAGCATCGCGGTTGGTCTTAATCATTTCTTCATGCACTGCCAGAACGCAGGAGATGAAATTCGGCCAGACGTCTTTCGTTAACCAAAGTACACGTCCGTAGCCATCGAGCTCGGTTTGTCCCATGAACGGTTCTCCACTCGAAATCGCGTCCACCGCTTTTGCGTAAAGCGCGGCCGGCATATCTGGCGGCGGCATTTCCACCAGCTCGATGTCTTTGACTGTCATGTGCGCTTGTTTTAGCGCGCGAAAAATAAGCAAGCGTTGATTGGAAAATCGGTTCGGCACCGCGATGCGTTTGCCGCGCAGATCTTCCATTCGATAAATGTGTGAATCCTTGTGCACCATCACGGCGGATCCGTCGCGATGGCCGAGGTAAACGATTTTGATCGGTACACCTTGCTCACGCAGCGCCATTGCCATCGGCGCGAGAATGAATGTCGCCGGGGTATACCCAGAGAGATAAGCCTCCTTCAATTCTGGCCAGCCGTTGAAGCGCACCGGCTCGAAAATGCTCGCACCCGAAAGTTGTTTGTTGATGAAATCAGTGACCGGGCAGGTGAGGTGACAGGTCACCGGCAAAAAGCCGATGCGGAATCTTGTTTGTCCCGCCGTGGTCACTGGCTTCGAACGAAACAAATGCAAATTGAGCGAGGCGTGCAGCAACGTGATCACGACGAGCCAAACACCTGCGATAGTGATTAATGCTTTGCGAAATGACATTCCGTTTTGCAGCGCCAACTTTCGCATCGCTCCGGCCTTTTTCCATTCCGGTTATTCGGTTACACCTGCGTCGTCATCCTGAGCCGCGCGAAGGACCTCGCGAATTCCAGCATGCGCGTCGTTTGTTACTTGTGAGGTCCCTCGCTGCGCTCGGGATGACCCGCATTCTATAGGAGCTGATATGGATCGACATCGACTGCAACCGTGACGTCTTCGGGAAACGGTAACTTATCGAGTGTTTCTCGGATGAGGCGGCTCAACCGCATGATCGCTTCTCCACGAATCAGGATATGAAAACGAAATTGACCTTGTAGTTTTTCGAGCGGTGCCGGTGTTGGTATGCCGAGGATGAATTCTTCGGGCAATGCTTCTTTTAATCGGCGCGCCAGCGTTTCGGCGGAAAATTTTGCGCGCGCTTCATGCGCGGATCGCACGGTGATAAGAACCGCATGCTTGAACGGCGGGAAGTCGCAGCGCTCGCGGAACTCGAGCTCCTGTTCGAAGTAGCCGGCAAAATCATGATGCCGCGCAAATTGAATCGATGGGCTAAACGGCGTGTAGGTTTGTACGAAAACTTCGCCGGATGTTTCTCCGCGACCGGCGCGTCCAGCCACTTGAGTGAGCAATTGAAAAGTGCGTTCACCAGCGCGGAAATCCGGCAGATGCAATGCGAGATCGGCGTTGATGATTCCAACCAGTGTGACATTCGGAAAATGCAGACCTTTCGCGATCATCTGCGTGCCGACGAGGATGTCGATTTTCCCGGCGCGAAAGGCGAGCAGTGTTTCGCGATACGCGTCTTTGCGCGTCATCGAATCGGCGTCCATCCGCCTAACCACTGCGCTCGGAAAAAGCTGCGTCACATTGGCTTCGACTTTCTCGGTGCCGAAGCCTGAATAGATGAGCGCGTCTTCGCCACACGCGGGACATTTTTTTGGAACAGCGGCGGTGTGTCCGCACAAGTGGCAGCTCAACCGCGCCGCGCCGCGATGAAACGTGAGCGCCACACTGCAGTTCGGACAATCGCGCGACTCGCCACAGTTGCTGCAAAGCAGCGAGGTCGAAAAACCGCGCCGGTTTAGAAAGAGAATGGTTTGTTCCCGTTTTTCGAGTCGCGCGGCGATCGCGTCACGCAACTTTCCGGCGAGAATCGCGAGCCCTTTCTCTCTGCGCCGTTCCTGCCGCAAATCCACGATGCGAATGAGTGGCATCTGATTTTCATCGACGCGCTTCGTGAGTGTCGCGAGCCGATACTTTTCGCGCGTCGCATTGAAGTAACTTTCGAGCGACGGCGTAGCGCTCCCGAGAATTACAAGGCACTTTTCGATTTTGCCGCGGACGACCGCGACGTCGCGTGCATGATAACGGGGCGCTTCTTCCTGCTTGTAGGAAGTCTCATGTTCTTCATCGACGACGATGAGGCCGAGATTTTCGAGCGGCGCGAAAACTGCGCTACGCGCGCCGATAACAATGCGCGCACGGCCGGAATGGATCTTGTGCCATTCGTCGTGGCGTTCACCCTCCGAGAGGTGGCTGTGTAAGACAGCGACCCCGTCCTGAATTTCCGCGAACCGACTTTTGAAACGCTCAACGGTCTGTGGTGTGAGCGAAATTTCCGGCACGAGCACGATCGCGCTACGGCCTCGCGCCAACGCAATCTTGATCGCCTGCAAATAAATTTCCGTTTTGCCACTACCGGTGCCGCCGTGCAGCAAAATCGCGGGCATCGGTTCGCTTAGATTTGCAATCGCCGTGAGTAACTCCGCCTGACGCGGCGCCCGTCGGCTTAATTCTTCGACGTCATCGGCCGTAATCTCGCGCGCGCGCCTAACGAACAATTGTTTTTTCCATCCGACTTCTGCGCGTCGGATCACTTGCGGAAGCAAGCTGCGCATGACTGTTTCGATCGGACAGCAATAGTATCCGCTCATCCAGCGTGCGAGTTCCAGAAGAGGCTTGCTCAGCACCGGTTTATCGCCGAGCACCGCTTCAATCGGCCGAATTCCCTCTGCGTCGCTCTTATTCAGCAAAGCGACAACGGTGGCGAGCGCAGATTTTTCGCGAAACGGGACGCGCACACGCGAACCGACATCGACCCGATCGGCCAATGGTTCGGGAACGAGATAATCGAGCTCGCGATGAATTGATCGATCGACGATGACGCGCGCGTACGGCATTGCAGAGACGGACAATATCGGTTTAAGGGACAAGGTTGCGTGAACTTCTGCGCGTTTCTTCGTTTATCCAACTTTCACTGCGCCCCGATTCCGCCATGGTAGCGAGGGACATGACGCGCTTTCTATTTAAGCTGATCATTTGCGCCCTGCTCGCGACAGCCGCAGGTGCGACTTACCTGGCGTTTCGATCGAGGGACGCGCTTTACACGGTTTACGAGTGGATGAGTCCGGCCCGGTTTCAGCAATACGATGTCTTGATCCGCGCAATTGCGGGTGAACATCAACTCGATCCCATGTTGGTGAAGGCGGTGGTGTGGCGCGAGAGCCGGTTCGATCCGCAGAAGTTCGGGAGCGCGGGCGAGCGGGGTCTGATGCAAGTGAGCGAAAAGGCGGCGATCGAATGGGCGCGGGAAAACCGGATTGATAATTTCCGCGTCGAAGAACTCTTCGATCCGAAGAAGAACCTCGAAGCCGGCTCGTGGTATTTGCAGCACGCTTTCCAGCATTGGCAGCACCAGCCCAATCCGATTCCGTTTGCGCTGGCCGAGTACAATGCCGGGCCGAGCCGGGCTCAACGATGGGCCGGCGGTGATGATTCAATCGTCATGTCGTCGGAAACTTTCCGACGCAATATCGATTTCCCGAAGACGCGAAAATATGTCAGTTCCATCATGGAACGTTACGAATTCTACAAACGGCGCGGCCGGATGTAGCAGATTTCTTAGGAATGACCAAAGAAGGAATCGCCGAGATCCTCGAACAAATTGCGACGCTTCTCGAACTCAAGGGAGAGAACCCGTTTAAGATTCGCGCCTACAGCAACGCGGCGCGGTCGATCGAAACCTTTGGCGGCAACCTCGGCGACCTCAAAGACGAAGAGAGCCTGGAAAAAATTCCGGGCATCGGGAAAGCGATCGCGGCCAAAATCAAGGAACTGGCTGAGACCGGGTCGCTGAAATTTTTCGAGGAACTGCGCTCCGAATTTCCCGCGGCAATTTTGGAATTGTTTTCCATTCCCGGTCTCGGCGCGAAAAAGATCAAGACGCTTCACGAAAAGTTGCAGATCAGTTCCATTGCCCAATTGCAGGAAGCGTGCGCTGCCGGTCGGGTCGCCGAATTGCCGGGCTTTGGGGAAACGACGCAGGAAAAACTTTGTCAGGCAATAGCCGCTCGCGCGGAGCACGCCGGTTCGTTTCAACTCGGCCAGATCGCGGCGGAAGCGGAGCGTTTGCAAGATGATCTGCGTGCCCAGCCCGAAGCGCTGCACGTCTGCATTGCGGGAAGTTATCGGCGTCGCAAAGAAATCGTGCGCGATCTTGATTTCATTGTGGCGACGAGCGAACCGGCCGCGATCACAAAAATATTCGTCGCGCATCCGCTCGTCGAAACCGTCCTGGCGCAAGGTCCGACCAAGAGCAGCGTGCGCCTGCGCTCCGGCATTCAATGTGATCTCCGCGTCGTGACGGTGGCGGAGTATCCGTTCGCGCTTAATTATTTTACGGGAAGCAAAGAACACAACGTTGTCTTGCGCGGTCGCGCTTTGCAACGCGGCTGGACCTTGAATGAATATCGTGTCGCGTCCGCGCCGCTGCCTCCAGCCGCGAAAAAGAAAAAAACTGCCGCGAAGATCCCTACCATCCGCGAAGAAGCGGAATTATATCGCGCCCTCGATCTCGATTTCATTCCGCCGGAGCTGCGCGAAAATTGCGGGGAGTTCGAAGCCGCCTCCTCCGGAAAATTGCCGCGCTTAATCGAGCTCGAGAATCTGCGCGGAACGTTTCACTGCCACACCACGGCAAGTGACGGTCACAACACTTTGGAAGAAATGGCCACTGCGGCGCAGGCGCTCGGTTTGCAATATCTCGGCATTGCCGATCACAGCCGTAGTTCCATACAAGCGCACGGACTTGATGCCGCTCGCTTGCGTGCGCAAATCGCGGCGATCAAAAAGCTGAACGCGGACCACGAAGGGTTCCGAATTTTCGCCGGAGTAGAATGCGACATCTTGCGCGACGGTTCGCTCGATTTCGATGACGAGACGCTTGCGCAATTGGATTTCGTTGTCGCCTCAATTCATTCCACTTTTAATTTATCGGAAGCGGAAATGACGCGCCGCATCATCCGCGCGATCGGCGATCCTTACGTTACGATGCTTGCGCATCCGACCGGCCGGTTGCTTTTGCACCGCGATCCGTACGCGATCGACATTCCGGCGATCATCGAAGCCGCGGCGGAAACCGGCACGTGGATTGAGATCAATGCCGCCCCGAAACGCCTCGATCTCGATTGGCGCTGGTGGCCGCTCGCGAAAGAAAAAGGAGTACGGTGCGTGATCAATCCGGACGCTCATCGCGTGGAACGCTTACAGGAATTGAAGTTCGGGATCGGTGTCGCGCGCAAAGGCTGGCTCACGAAAGCCGACGTGATGAATTGTCTGCCGCTGGGAAAGATTGAGCTTGAGTTAGCGCGCAAGCGATCCGGGTAGCGCGGGCGTCTCGCCCGTGCTGCTCCGCGTCTCGCCGAGCAGGTTATATTGAATCTGCAGCTGTAAATTGTTGTGGCGGACGAGGCGTCCGTCACGGCCGCGCGCCCTAAAAGCGAGAGTCGTGGGAGTCCCGACTCGTTAGGCAGCTTTTTCCCGTTGGGGCAGAAACATCGTGAGACATTTGCACGCGCCACCGGCCTTGAGGAATTCCGTCATCGGCAAAGAATGACAATTGTAACCGCGGTCGCGCAGTTTCGCGACCAGCGTCGGCGCGCCTTCCGGCAGGACGATGTCGCGGTCCAGGACGACGGCGTTGCACGAGAAGCGCGCCGCTTCCTCTTGTGGAACATCGATCAACTCGCGCACATGGTCGCGAATTGTGCGCTGCCCATACTCGTCAAACGCTGGCGGAAACCAAACCACGGCGCCATCCGGCAGCGGACAAAAACAAGTATCGAGATGATAAAATCGCGGATCGACCAATTCGACTGTGATGGCCAGGCAGCCGAGAATATCCGCCACCGCTCGGTGTGAATTAATGTCGGAGCGAAACTTGTAGCCGCAGAACAATGCGTCACCGGCAAAGAGCGCGTCGCCTTCACCTTCAAAGTAAAAATTTTCCGGCAGCCAGACAATTTCGTAACCGTGTTCCTTCATCCAACGCGCAAAATGCGGCGCTTCGCCCGCGCGCTCTTCGTACCGAAAATTGCTCGGGATAAATTTTTTTCCAACCGTCAGTCCGGCATTGGCGGTGAAAACCATGTCGGGAAGTTTTGGCTGCGGCGGAACGAGGTCGATCTTGCAGTCGAGACTAGAAAGTTTTTCGTGCAGACCATTCCACTGCGCTTGGGCAACTTTGACTTCAGCGCCACGGGCGCGGCTCATCCAGGGATTGATCTCGTACTCGATGCCGTAGTAGTCCGGCGGACACAAAAGCAAATTGCGCATCGCGGCTAACTCTTGGCGCTACTCTTTTCCGAGGCGCGCAACGATTCCAGGCACCCGGTCAGCTCGCGCAGAAATGGCTCAATGTCGGTCACGAGACCCAACGCTTGAAATGTTCCGCGATCGGTCAGTTTGCTGATCGCCCCCGGACTAATATCCACCCAAAGCGTCTTCACGCCCGCAGGCAGCAAACTGCCCACCGCAATTGAATGCAGCATGGTGCTCATCATTAAGGCGATCGTCACGCCGCCGATTTTTTCTCGCATTGCTTTTTGTGCTTCCACTGCATCGGTGATGACTTCCGGCAACGGACCCTGGTCGCGAATTGAACCGGCCAGAACAAAATCGATTCCGCGCCGGACGCACGTAGCCATCAGGCCATCTTTCAATACACCTTTCTTCACCGCGCACGCGATTCCGCCCGCGGCGCGGACCGTGTTGATCGCGCGCATTTGATTCGCGTGCCCGAGACTGGTCAGCGCAACCTGGTCGAGGTTCACGCCGAGCGACGTCCCGAAAAGAACATTCTCGACGTCGTGCACCGCCAGTGCATTCCCGCCGAAAAGCAGATCGACATAGCCCCACTCGATCATCTTTTCGAGATGCTCGCTTGCGCCGGTTTGCACCACCGCCGAACCGGCCACCACCAGAATTTTTCCGCCGCTCTCGCGGGCGCGTTGCACCTCGCGCGCAATCTCGCGGATGATCGCGCTCTTTGGCCTTTCCACCGAGATATTATTCGCCATGAATTCAAAGATATCGGTGCGCGAGGTCGCACGCTGCATCGGCGCCACTTTGATGCCTTGATGGCCGACGACCACTTCCATTCCGCGACGAATCTCATAAAATTTTGCGGTGCTGGCCCGGCCCGCTTTCCGATCTACGACAATGCCGCTGTCCATGATCGTAGGAAGAACTTCGATTTCTTTTCCACCGATGCGGACAAATGTTTGCTGGTTGGTCGTGACGTAAAAATCGGTCGGGAAAACCCCATCGGCCGGGGCGGCTGCGAGTTGCGCGTCCGCTTTCTCCATTACCTCCGCGCCATGCTGGCGTAATCGCAGCACGATGTCATCGAGGGCTTCGTGCTTCGGCGCGGTCACTTCGATGCACGCATAACTTTGATTAACGCGATTCTGACCGATCTTGATTTCTTTGATTTTAAAATTGCCGCCGTGCATGAGGATTTCGTCCAGCACTTTGGGCAGGATGAGCGAATCGATTATGTGGCCGCGCAGCTCGATAATTTCAGAAACCATCCGGCCAAGGTAGCGCAGGAGCGCAAGCATGCCAGCACGTCCGCGCTTGTGAACACGACCGCCCTCCATTCGCAGTTCGTTTCCAATTAGGGAGTGATCGCGCCATGACGAAACTCAAAAAGCCAACCGCGCGCGGACCATCGCCGGCTCGAAAAGCGGAGCGTGCGCTGGGTCAGAAATTAAATCGGAAATCGAAGCCGCCACCCGATCCGGCGCTGCTCGAGCAAACAAGAACCTTTGAGCAGTCGCAACCCGCTCGAATGATTTAACGCCTCGCCAAAAACCATGCACAAAGATCTGCCGGCTCTCGCCGGAAAAATCAGACGCATGCTCGCGATGAAGTCGGAGCATTTCATCACGCAGCCGGCCGAGCTCAATGTTTTGCATGCCTTATCGGACGCTGAATTGCATGCATTTGCGCGGAGTCACGGATGGCGCGTAATGCGGCGCGTCGGCGGGCGGCAAATCGAATTTTACAATGACGCCGGCTTGCGGCCTAACGAGTGAATAAGATCGGACAGGATTTACAGGATTAAGAAGGATCTTTCGATTCTGAAATCCTGTTCATCCCGTTAATCCTGTCTAAAAATTCCGGTCAGCGGACTCGTCGCGGACGCGCCGTGAATCGCTTCCGCCAATCCGATCTCGCGCGCTTCACGACCAGCTTCGACGGCTTTACGGAAAGCTTGCGCCATTCGGCTTGGGTCGGCTGCGATCGCGATTGCAGTATTCACGAGCACGGCATCGGCGCCCATCTCCATCGCTTCCGCCGCTTGACTGGGCGCGCCGAGACCAGCGTCCACAACCACCGGCACCGTCGCCTGTTCGATGATGATTTCGATCTGGGCGCGCGTTTCGATACCACGGTTGCTGCCGATCGGCGAGCCCAGCGGCATAACGGTGGCGGTGCCGACATCTTGCAGTTTTTTCGCGAGCACCGGGTCGGCATTGATGTAAGGCAGGACGATGAATCCTTCCTTTACCAGCATTTCGGCCGCGGCCAAAGTTTCCACCGGGTCGGGCAGGAGATAACGAGGATCAGGATGAATCTCGAGCTTGATCCAGGTCGGCAATCCCGCGGTCGCGGCGAGGCGCGCGATTCGCACCGCTTCGGCGGCGTTGCGTGCCCCGCTCGTGTTCGGTAAAAGCAGGAAGCGCTTCGGATCGATAAAATCCAAAATATTCGCAAACGGATCGCCGCGACCGGAAAGATCGGCGCGCCGCAATGCGACCGTCACGATTTCCGTGCCGCTCGCGAGGAGCGCATCGCGCATCAATTCGTTGGAAGCGAACTTTCCCGTGCCGATGAGCAACCGCGACGTGAATTCGCGCTCCGCGATCTTCAGCTTCGACGGCTTGTCCGACATGCTGCTAATTTAACGCTTTCTCTTGCGACTGCGAATTGAGTTGTACTTCAAACCAGTTAGCGCAACTTTGTTCGGGTGACTGAGTTTGATCTGCGCCATGGCGATTGTCTTGTCGGGATGTTGCAACTGCGTGCGCGCTCGATTGATCTGGTCGTCACTTCGCCGCCTTACAACCTTGGCGTCAACTACGGCAGATATTCCGATCGCGAAGATCGAGACAAATATCTCGAGTGGTGTTTTCGTTGGGCCGGAGAAATTCGACGGCTGCTGAAGGTGAATGGTTCCTTCTTTCTCAATCTCGGCGCGTCGCCGTCGAAGCCCATGCTGCCACATGAGATCGTTATCGAATTGCGCGACTTATTCGTTTTGCAAAACGCAATTCATTGGATCAAATCCATCACCATCGAAGGTCGCGAGGGCGAAGTTCGATCATATGGTCATTTTAAGCCAATCAGCTCCAAGCGATTCTTGAATGATTGTCACGAGTATATTTTTCACTTTACGAAATCAGGTCGGATAGAGGTTGATCGGCTCGCCCTCGGCGTTCCGTACGCCGACAAAAGCAACATCACGCGCTGGTCACATACGCACGGCAGCGATCTACGGTGTCGAGGCAACACGTGGTTTATCCCTTACCAAACAATTCAAAGCCGTAGAAAAGAGCGGCCGCATCCCGCGACCTTTCCAGTGCAGCTCGCTGAATGGTGTATCAAATTGCACAGCCTCGCGCGCGTCCACACAATGCTCGATCCTTTTCTCGGCATCGGGAATTCCGCGGTCGCTGCACAAAGATGCGGCGTGAAAAAATTCATCGGGTTTGAGATCGACGAGAATTATTTCGCGGAGGCGAAGCGGCGGATCGCCGCGACAACAGCTGGCTAGCGCGGGCGTCCCGCGCGTATTGCTCAGCGTCTCGCGGAGCAATTTAATAATGAGCTTTCGCGTCTAATTGTCCTGAGGGAGGAGCGTGACTGCGCCGATCTCGTTGTCACGAAATCGTTACCCTTCATTGTCTGTGAACCGGACGAGAGGTGCGCAAACTTGAGCTAGTCGATGCGACAATCTTCTCGGAGAAGGAAGAACAATGAAGGCGAATTACTCAGCGCTCCGCGTAACGCAGCGATGGAGAAGCTTGGATTCATGTCTGGTCGCTGGGATGACCTGATCAATCTATTGTAAAGACATGTTGGTGAATGCCGCTCATGTTGTTTTGGGGATACTTAGGCCTTCTTGGATGAGCAAGAGAAGCGGAAAAGTGATCTTCTTATATTCTTAAGAGGATGGAAATTCGAAATCGAGCGAAAAAGTAACCCGATCAAAGTGGCCAATAACTTCTCTGATAAAGTCCGCTTTTCTGTCTAACAAGAACAAGATCAGCTACGGCTCGGTTTCTAGCAGAGCAATAACTTCATCCAAGCTCCAAACGTGATGGCTAACGCCAGCTTCCATTGCGGGGGTAGTACGCAACGTTTCGTGAATCCAGTGTTAGGCTGGGGATCGGGATGATGAACACACCGACGCCGCGATCACTCTTCGCGAAGACGGTATCCGAATCCGCGTATTGTTTCTATGGCACCCGCCGCTTTTCCTAGCTTCCGGCGTAGCCTCCGGATGTGAGTGTCAACAGTTCGCGTCGCGACGGCATTTTCGTAACCCCAAACCTCCGTGAGCAATCGATCGCGCGTTTCAACTCTGCCACAGTGGTGCATCAGATGTGTGAGCAGCTTAA
>WNFC01003717.1_pt1 | contig 16546 bp, 16 predicted proteins | sample 5400541 | NCBI WGS metagenome assembly WNFC01 (sample SAMN13153342, study PRJNA577476) | soil metagenome | isolation source: 120 cm saprolite under Douglas fir tree site 2 hole 2 replicate 1 | place: USA:California | collected 2015-04-18
GCGCGCTCGATCGGGAAATGCACCGCGGTCGCCATCGGCGCGGTCTCCGTCGCGCCCCAGGCCGAGACCATCGGCACGGGGCTGCCGCGCGCCTTGAGACTGACGCGCTCGAGCCGCTCCCAGATCGGCTGCGGCAGCGAGGCCGCGGCATAGAAGAGAAAGTCGAGCTCGCGGAAGAAGTTCTCCGCCAGCACTGCATCGCGTTCGAGATGATCGACCAGCATGGCAAAGCCGAGCGGCACGTTGAAATAGAGCGTCGGCGAGACGGCCCGGAGATTGGCCAGCGAGCGCTCGACGAGGCCCGGCGCCGGCTTGCCCTCGTCGATATAGAGCGTGCCGCCATGACGCAGCACGAGATTGAAATTGTGGTTGGCGCCGAAAGTGTGGTTCCACGGCAACCAGTCGACGATGACCGGCGGACGCGCGGCGAGGAACGGCCAGAGCTGCGCGATCATCTGCTGGTTGGCGCACAGCATCCGCTGCGTGTTGACGACGCCCTTGGGCAGTCCGGTCGAGCCCGAGGTGAAGAGGATCTTCGCCACCGTGTCGGGGCCGGTCGCCGCATAGGCGGCCTCACAGTCCTCGCTAGGTGCCGTCGCCGGCAAATCGGCGAAGGCGGTGGTGGCGCAGTCTTGCGGCGGGTTGACGCTGACGACGATCTCGGCATCGGCAAGATCGAGGGCGGCGAGCGCCTTGGCGAACGCCGCGCCGTCGCGCGCATAGACGAGACCGGGTCGTACCAGCGCTACGATGTGGCGCAGCTTGGCGAAATCCTGCGACAGGCGCGAATAGGCGACCGAGACCGGCGCTACCGGCACGCCGACCTGCAGCGCGCCGAGCATCAGCAGCGCATGGTCGATGCCATTCTCGGAGAGGATGACCACCGGCCGCTCGGCGCCGAGCCCACGCGCGACGAGGGCGCTGCCGATGGCGCGTGCCGCCCGCCATGCCGCAGCGTAGGTGACGCGCCGCCAGTCGGCGGCGCCGTCGCGCTCAGCGAGAAAGACGCGATCGGGCGCCGTGCGCGCCCAGTGCTCGAGATCCTCGCCAAGCCGCCGCGGATAGGGCAGGAGTACTTGCCGTGAGCGCAGGATACGGCTGCCATCGGGGCGATCTTCCACGATGATATCGGGCGAGGCAAAGAGCGAATGGTTCATGGTCTATCGAACACCGCGGAACCGTAGTGCGTCCTTCGAGACGCGCCTAGCGGCGCTCCTCAGGATGAGGTGGATTGAAGATGGCAAGTTGATGGCGTGTACAGAATTTCCTCATCCTGAGGAGGCCGCGTAAGCGGCCGTCTCGAAGGACGCTCGCTCATGATCCGACCACCCGTCCGCGCTTGGCGAGCTCTGGCAGAAGATCGTAACGCCCGGAGATCAATGCCTCCTTCTTGGCTCGCCGCCATCCCTTCACCTGACGTTCGGCAGAGATCGCGTCGGTGATGCGCTCGAACTCCTGATGGAAGACTAACTCCACAGGCCGACGTGCCGCGGTGAAGCCATCGAATGAACCGGCGGTATGCTGGGAGGTTCGAGCTTCCAGCGTGTCCCTTGTCGTTCCGACGTAGTAGGCGCCGTCCCTACAGCGCAGGATATAAAGGAATGCTGCCATCTTCGATCGTGCGTCCTTCGAGACGCGCCTGACGGCGCTCCTCAGGATGAGGTTGATTGAGGATTGGATGTCGATGGTCTGTAAGGAACTCCCTCATCTTGAGGAGGCTGCCCTTCGAGACGCCGCCAAGGCGGCTCCTCAGGATAAACTCGCAGCCGTCTCGAAGGACGCACCCTATCACAACCCGACATAAGCCTGCCGCACGCGGTCGTCGGCGAGCAAATCCTTGCCTCTGCCCGTCATCACGACGCGGCCGTTCTCCAGCACGTAGCCGCGATCGGCGGCGCCGAGCGAGAGCGCGACATTCTGCTCGACCAGAAGAATGGTCAGCCCCTCCTCCTGGTTGAGCCGGCGGATGACGGCGAAGACGTCGCGCACGACGAGGGGGGCGAGGCCGAGCGAGGGCTCGTCGAACATGACGAGGCGCGGGCACCCCATCAGGCAGCGGGCGATCGCCAGCATCTGCTGCTCGCCGCCGGACAGCGTGCCGGCCGCCTGTCGGCGGCGCTCGGCGAGCCGCGGGAAGAGCGCGAAGGCGCGTTGCAGCGATTGCCGGCGAAGGGCGCGGGCGCGCCTGATCACCGCGCCCATCTCGAGATTCTCGAGGACGCTCATATTGGGGAAGACCTGCCGTCCTTCAGCGACCTGACCGATGCCGAGATCGCAGATGCGGTGGCTCTTCTCGCCGGTGATGTCGCTGTCGGCAAAACGGATGGTGCCGCGCGACGGACGCTGCATGCCGGCGATGGTGCGGATCAGCGAGGTCTTGCCGGCGCCATTGGCGCCGACGATGGCGACGATCTCGCCCTCCGCCACTTCGAGCGCGACATCATCGAGCGCCTGAGCGTCGCCATAGAAAAGGTCGATGCCGCGCAGCGTCAGCATGGCGGCGCGTCTTCGGTTCCGGCCATGTCGCCGAGATAGGATTCGAGAACCCTTTTGTCGCGGGCGACGGCATCGGGCGTCCCCTCGCAGATCTTCTGCCCGTGATGCAGCACGACGATATGGTGCGACAGCGCCATCACCGCGCGCATGACGTGCTCGGTCAAGAGAATGGTGAGGCCGGTGTCGCGGCAGAGCGCGGCGAAGACCGCGACCATGTGGTCGATCTCGAGCGGGCGCAAACCCGCCATGACCTCGTCGAGCAGCAGGATTTTCGGACCGGTCGCCAACGCGCGTGCCGTCTCGAGCCGCTTGCGCTCGGGGAGGGTCAGCGATTGCGCCGGCGAAGCCGCCTTGGCGGCGAGGCCGAGGCGCTCGAGGATGGCCAGAGCGGCGCGCCGCGCGGCGGCGACGTCGGCGCTGCGGCGCAATGCGCCAACCACCACGTTCTCGATGACGCTGAGCCCGGCGAAAGGACGCACCAGCTGGAAGGTCCGGCCGATCCCGGCATTGCACGCCCGGTCGGGCCGAAGGCCGGTGATATCGACGCCGTCGAGCACGATGCGTCCGCTATCCGGGCGAAAGACGCCGGCGATGAGATTGAAGACAGTGGTCTTGCCGGCGCCGTTCGGCCCGATCAATGCGACGATGCCGCCGCGCGGCACCGTGAAGCTGACATCGTCGACGGCGCGCAGGCCGCGAAAGCGTTTCGAGATGCCGCTGACCTCGAGAAGGGGCAATGCGTTCATGACTGCCGCGGCGTTTCGCGCGCCAGGCCGAGCCGCAGGGCGATGAACGGCCACAGCCCGCCCGGCTGGGCGACGATGACGACGGCCAGGATGAGGCCGTAAAGGAGCTGCTTGATGCCGTTGATGCCCCACCCGGCGGTCATCTCGGTCAGGGTCTGGTTGAGCGCCGTCAACACGAAGGCCCCGAGAATCGGACCGATCAGCGTGCCGAGCCCGCCGATGATGGCGGGCAGGATCGCCTCGATCGAGCGCTCCATGGCGAAGGTCGTCTCGGGATAGAGATTGTTGTTGTAGAAGGCGAGGAAGACGCCGGCGATCGCGGTCAGCCCGGCCGACATGACGACCGCCGCCAGCTTGTAGCGGAAGACGTCGATGCCGCTTGCCTCGGCCGCTGCCTCGTCCTCGCGGATCGCCCGCCAGTAATAGCCGATGCGGCGATCGAGCAGGAGACGGCTGAGGGCGAGCAGGGCGAGCATTGCGGCGAGCAGCACGTAATAGAACATCACCGGCGCGCCGCGCAGCGTGACGAGATCGTTGCTCGTCCGGTTGGCGACCGGCAGGAACAACCCGCTCGAGCTGCCGATCCAGCCGAAATGGTCGAAGAGAATGCGGGTGAATTCGGCGAAGGCGATGGTGAGGAGGGCGAAATAGACGCCGCCGACGCGGAAGCGGAAGCTGAGCGCGCCGATCACCCCGCCGGCAGCGGCGGCGAGGACGATGCCGACCGGCATGCCGAGCCACGGCGAGATGCCGTAATGGACGAAGAGCGCGGCGCTGGCATAGGCGCCGAGCCCGATATAGAGCGCATGGCCGAGCGACAGGAGGCCGGCGAAGCCCATCATGATGTTCCATGCCTGGCCGATATAGGCGGACATCAGGATGAGGATGAGCACCGAGATCACATAGTCGTTGGCGACCAGCGGCGCCGCCGCCATCGCGGCGACGAAGAGGACGAGAGCCGCGACGGCACGTTTCGGCATCACGCGCGCCCAGATCACGGACGTTTGCCGAGAAGGCCCTGCGGCCGCAGCAGCAGGACGAGGATGAGCAGGCCGTAGCTGAACATGCTCTTCATCGAGGGGTCGACGAAGAAGCCGGAAAGCGCTTCCGAGACGCCGACCAGCAGGCCGCCGAGCAATGCGCCGCCGAGGCTGCCGAGCCCGCCGACGATGACGATGATGAAGGCGAGCAGCGTATAGTCGGTGGCGAGATAGGGATGCACGTCGATGAGCAGCAGCATCAGGCTGCCGGCGGCGCCGACACAGGCCGCGCCGAGCCCGAAGGTGATGGCGTAGAGCCGGCCGACATCGAGCCCGACGATCTGCGCGCCGAGATAATTGTCGGCACAGGCGCGAATCGCCTTGCCGGTGCGGGCAAAGCGGAAGAAGAACCAGAGCAGAGCGGCGCCGAGGACGGCCCCGCCGGCGGCGAAGACGCGCACCTTGTCGAGCAGGAGCCCGCCGATCTCGTAGCTGTCGAAGGCGTAGTCGAGCGGCACGTTGCGGGCATCCGGCCCGAAGCCCATCAGCATGAGGCTGACCAGCATGATGGCGATGGCCAGCATCAGGAGGAACTGCATGTGCTCGGGCCGGGTGACGAAGCGGTTGATGAGGCCGCGCTGCAGCGCATAGCCGGCGAGGAACATGGCGGCGGCGACCAGCGGCATCGCGACGATCGGGTCGAGGCCGAGCTGGCGATGGAGCGCATAGGCGGCGAACATGCCGAGCACCATCATCTCGCCGTGGGCGAAATTGACGATCCGGATGACGCCGAAAATGACCGAGAGGCCGAGCGCCATCAGCGCATAGACGGCACCGGTGAGAAGGCCCGCGGCGACAATGTTGAGGAGGAGCATTAGCTTGGTGCTTACCCCTCACCCCGGCCCTCTCCCGAGGGGAGAGGGGGAAGAAATCCCTCTCCCCTTGGGAGAGGGAGGGGCCCGCGCGGAGCGCGGGAGGGTGAGGGTGTCTCGCCCTCGCTCACCCCCGCTGCGCCCAGCCCGGCATCGGGAAGACCGGCTGCATCGATGCGGCTTCGGCGGGCAGGGTGACGACCGGCTTGCCGTCGCGGTTCTGGATCGCGGCGGATACTTGCTCCGGGTTCTGGCCCTTCTCGTCGAAATGGATCGCGCCGCCGATCATCACGCGCTTCTCGATCCTGGTCGCCTTGAGCGCCTCGACGAGCGCTTGCGGCGCATTCGATCCCGCGCGCTTGGCGGCGTCGGCGCAGATCTGGATGGCTTCGAAGGAGAAGCCGATATTGAGATCGTAGTCCTGCTCGGGGTAGGCCTTCGCGAAGGCCTTCTCCACGATGCCGCTCATCTCCTGCTTGGGGTTCATCCAGGGAACGTTGCTGACGCAGTAATCGGCGTATTTGCCGAGCGTCTTGAGGAACTGGCCTTCGTACATGCCCGGGCTGCCCGGGCTGACGATGCCCATCGGCTCGAATTTCTGCTTCACCATCTCGCGGACCATCAGGATGGCGTCGTTGAGGCGGGTGACGACGAAGTTCAACTCGGCCCCGGTCGCCTTCGCCTTGGCGACTTCGATCGAGAGGTCGCGCGCCTTGGGATCGTAGGAGATCGTCTCGACGATCGTGAAGGGCAGCCCGATCTGCGGCGCCAGCGCAGTGATGCCGGCCAGCATCGATTGGCCGAACGTGTCGTTGACATGCATGAAGACGGCGGTCTTCGGCGTCTTGCCGGTCGCCTCGAAGAAGCTCTTCATCCGCTTCAGCCCGTTGGTCACCAGCATCGGGCTGGTCGGAAAGTTGCGGAAGACGAATTTGTAGCCCTGCTCGGTGATCTTGGGCTCCGAGCCGATATTGATGACGCAGGGCACGCCCTTCTGCTCGGCGACCTGGGCGATCGCCGCGGTGGCACCCGACTCGAAGGCGCCGACGATGATGTGCGCGCCGTCGCGGATCAGCTTCTCGGCCTGGGTGCGGGCGATATCGGGACTCGACTCGGTATCGGCATTCATCAGCTGCACCGGCATGCCCATCTCGGCGAGAATCGGCACTGCGACGTCGCAGCCGCGCTGACAGGCCTGACCGATCAATGCGAGGAAGCCGGAACGCGGCAGGAGGACGCCGATCCTGACCGGTTCGGCCGCGTTGGCGCCCCAGCGCAGCAGAGCGGGACTCGCCAGCACAGTGGCGCCCAGGGTGGCGCCGGCGACCGCGCCGCGGTTGAAATTTCGCCGTGTGATCGTCGCCCGATATCGCGCTGCCATGCGATCCCTCCTCAGATCTTTCTTGCGGGCTTCTGCGCGCCTGCGCCGCCCCGCGTGCCAAATTAGTGGATATCGCCGGGCCGCTCCAGCACCAACGCCGCCGGCGGTTCGCTCGACGCGACAGGCCTGTCCTCGACGCTCCCTTGCCCTCGACGCTCCGGGGAAATCACAAAAAAGTTAATTCTCGCGCGCGGCGCCCGTCTATAGCGTGGTGACGGATCGAGGTCAGATATCGCCGAAAACGCCGCGCGCTTGCCTTTTCGGGTCGGCGTCGCGCCGAGCGAGCTTGCCGGACAGTTCATCCCCACTGACCGGCTTGCCCCCCTCGCCTGCTTCCTCCCCCGGGGTCTAACGGTGGGTGAGGGGGGACCTTCGCGGCTATCGATCCGCTCCTGCTTCGGCGGGGCTAGCGCAGACAAGCCGCGACCACCTGGCGCACCTTGGCGACGGCGGGATCGGCAGATTGCGGATCGGCGCTGAAGGCAGCAAGCTCCGCGGACGTCACCTGGTCGGATTTGACGCTCTCGACCACGCAGCTGCAGTAACTCTCGAGCTTTTGCGCGACCTCGGAGCGGGCGACGTCCGTCCCGCGGGCGCGCGCCGTCTCCGTGGCGGTGCTGACGCAGTTATCGTGAATACCGCGCAGCAAGGCGGTCCGGGAACGATCGACGAGCCGATAAAGGCCGAAGGCCGCGGCGGCCAGCAGGACGGCCACGAGGCCGAGGATGATCGCCGTCCGTCGACGGAACCATTGCGACGCCACGCGCCCGGCCTCGCTGAGATCAGAACCGCTTCAGCAGCCGCTCGATGTAATCGTGCTCGATCTCCGGCCGCGAGCGCTCGCCGGCGCGGCGTCTGAGCTCGTCGAGAATCTCGCGTGACTTCTGCACGTCGGCCTGACCGGGGATCTGGACGTCGCCCTGATCATAGTTGCCGTTGCCCGAGCGTTCGCGACCGAGCGGATCGCGATCGGCGTTACGGCGCGGCCGCGTGCCGCTCGGATCGCCGCTATTGGGCTCGCCTTGTCCCTGGCCCATCTGGTTCATCTGCTCGGCCATGGCGCGGGCCGCCTGCTGGAGCTGATCGAGCGCTTCGGTCTGCGGCCCGACCGCCTGACCTGGAGCGCCGCGGTTTAGCGCGTCGACGGCGTCGCGCATGGCGCGCTCGGCGCGGCCGAAGGGTTGCGGGATGTCGCCGCCGGCGCCTTCGCCCATCTGGCGCATCATCTCGCCGAGCATGCGGCGCAGCGCCTCCTGCTGCCCGGCGGCGTCGCCCATCTCGCCCTGCTCGCCGGGCTGACCTTGTTGTCCTTGTTGTCCTTGCTGTCCTTGCTGACCTTGCTGGCCCTGCTGTCCGCGCTGACCCTGGCGCGAGGCGCGGAAGCTCTTGTCGAGGAGCTGCTGCTGGCGCTGCATCATGTCCTGCATCTGCCGCATCGCCTGGCGGCTCTGGCCGTTGGCGCCCTGCTGCATCTGGCCGGGCCGCGCCGCCTGAAGGTTCTCGAGCATCTCCTGGAGGCGCGACAGCATGTCGCGGGCGGCGTCCTTGGCGCCGGTCCGCGCCAGCTCGCGCGCCTTGTCGAGCATCTTCTGCAGGTCGTTGCGATTGACCATGCGCGAGGGGTCGACCTGCGGCATGTTCTGCAGCTGCGAGGGATCCATGCGCTGCATATTCTCGGCGAGCGACTGGAGATACTTGTCGATCGCCTGCTGCAGCTCGGCCATCAGCTTCTCGATCTCGGCATCGGGCGCGTTGCGCGCGAGAGCGTCCTGGAGGCGGCGTTGGATGTCGCGCAGATCGCGCTGCGCGAGCGACAGCTGACCGTCCTCGACGCGCAGCGCGGTGTCCCACAGCAATTGCTGGACCTGTCCGACCACCGCATCGCCCTTGTCGAGCAGCAGCCGCGCCGACGCCATGCGCAGCGCCATGAAGACCACGAGGTCGTTGCGGAAGAGACCGGGTCGCGCCGACAGGTCGGAGAGGATCTCGCTCACCGCCTGACGCTCGCCGGGACTAAGGGTGAGCTGCTTGCGTTGCTCGATGATGGCGCGTGCGACCGGGTTCTGGAAAAGCCGCTCGGGCAGCGTCAAGGCGGCCGGCGCGCTCTCGCCCACCTGACCCAGCGCGTCGCTGGCGCGCAGCCGGATCTCGACCGGCAACCCGGCCCAGACATGCGGCGTCAGGTCGTGAAAGCTCGCAGCCTTGGCGTCCTTCGGACGCTGTCCCGGCAGCGGCAGGTCGAGCTCGATCTTCTGGTCAGGCGGACCACCCGGCCTGGTGATCACCGCCTTGACGTTCTCGATGCCGTAATCGTCGCTCGCCTGATATTCGAGACGCAGCGCGCCGCGCTGCGTGGGCTGCGGCGCGCCGGCGAAGGTGATCGTCGGCGGCAGATCCGGCACGACCGCGATCGGCCAGGCGGCGATTTTGACGCCGTCCTGCTCGACCGTGAGCGTGTGCCCCTCGACAAGCGTTGCCGAGACCTTGAAATTTTGCGCATCGATGCGACTGAAATCGGTCGCCGCCTGGTCAAGCTTGAGAACCGGCGGCTGGCGTCCGCCGTGGATCTGCGCCAGCACGGTGCTGCCGGTCGGCACCGCGATCGGCCCGCCCTCGTAGTCGCGCTGCAGGAATTGCGGCGGCAGGCCGGTGTAATCCGGCGGGGTCAGCCAGATGTCGAGACTCGGCGGTGCCGCCGGTTTGCCGCCGGCGAAATTGGGCGTCACGGCATGCCACAGCCGGGTTTGCCATTGCGCGCCGGCGCCGACGGCAGCGATCAAGAGGACGAGCGCGAGGGCGGCGCGCAGCGCGAAGGGATCGATCGCGGCGAGACCCGCCTGCGGCGCGCCGATGCGCAGCCGCCGCGTCGCCGCCGCCATGCGTGTAAGATGCGCCTGCCACAACGCGGCGGCGGCTGGATCGCTGCCGCCGCCGGCGAGTCGATCGGCGAGGGCGGTGAGCGGGCGATGGGCAAGGCCGCTGGCGCGCTCGAGGCGACGCCGTGCCGCGGCGATTCCGGGGAGCCGGATGCGCCAGGCGGCGCGTCCCAGCGCGACGACAACGCCGCCGGCGAAGAGCAGCAGCAGGGCGGCATGGAGCCAGCCCGGCATGGGCCGGAAGAGGTCGGCAAGCGCAAGGACGAGGAACAAGCCGGCCAGTCCGACGGCGGGCCACAGCGCTGGCCAGATGCGCTCCCAAAGGATGGCGAGGCCGGCAAGACGCAGGCGCAGCGCGTCGGCGAAACTTGCGTTCGGCCGCGGCGGATCGCTGCCGAGCGGCCGCTCGCCGCCTTGCCTGGCCGCAGGCCGTTTGACCTCGCTTTCGCTCATGCGACACCTCGCGCACGATCCAGCCCGCTCAGCCAAGCCGGGATGGTATCCTGTGACAACAGATCCCGATGACTCGGGCGCCCGCGGACGACGGCGAACTCGGCGCCGCGCACCAGCACCTCGGGCACCAGCAGGCGCGAATTATACGTCGAACTCATCGCCGCGCCATAGGCCCCTGCCGAGAGGATGGCAACCAGCGCGCCGGCGGCGATCGGCGGCAGCGCGCGCTGCGTCGCGAAGGTGTCCCCGGTCTCGCAGACCGGGCCGACGACGTCGATCGGCTCGGTCGGCGCTGCCGGCGGCGCCTGGCGCAGCGGGACGATGTCGTGCCATGCGTCATATAACGCCGGGCGTATCAGATCGTTCATCGCCGCGTCGAGGATGAGAAAACGCCGCGTTGTCCCATTTTTGACATAGAGCACCTTGGCGACGAGCGCACCGGCATCGGCGACCAGCAAACGGCCCGGCTCGAAGGCCAGGGCGACGCCGAGATTGCCGACCGCACCTTTGACCAGGGCGGCGTAGTCGGCGAGCGCGGGCGCCGCCTCGTCGTGATAGGCGACGCCAAGTCCGCCGCCGAGGTCGAGCTGGTCGATCGTCAGACCCATACCGCGCAGCTCGCCGACCAGCTCGGCGAGGCGCGCGAAGGCGAGGCGGAAGGGCGCCAGATCGGTGAGCTGAGAGCCGATATGGACGGCGAGGCCGCGCAGCGTGATGCCGGGCAGGCGGGCGGCGCGTTGCGCGACCTCGTGGATGCGGCCGAGCTCGATGCCGAACTTGTTTTCTTTCTTGCCGGTCGAGATCTTGGCATGGGTGCGCGCGTCGACGTCGGGGTTGACGCGCAGCGCGATCGCCGCGTTTGTCCCCTTGGCGCTGGCGATTTCGCTCAGCGCATCGAGCTCGGGCTCGGATTCGACATTGATCTGGTGGATGCCGGTATCGAGCGCAAAGCCCAGCTCTTCGCGTGTCTTGCCGATGCCGGAGAAGACGATGCGGGCCGGTGGGATGCCGGCGGCGAGGGCGCGGCGCAGCTCGCCTTCGGAGACGACATCGGCGCCGGCGCCGAGGCGTGCCAAAGTGCCGATCACCGCGAGGTTGGGATTTGCCTTGACGGCATAGTGGATCGTCCCGCCCTGGTCGGCGAAGGCATCGGCGAAGCGACGATATTGCGCTTCGAGCGCGGCGCTCGAGTAGCAATAGAACGGCGTGCCGACTGCACCGGCGATATGCGCGAGCGCGACCCCGTCGCAGGCGAGCTCGCCGCCGACATAGGTGAAGCCGCTGCGCAGGCGGGGGGAGCTATTCACTCGGATACGCCCGCGGATAGGTATCGGGCTGGTCCTTCGGCGGCGACGGGGCGTTTCGCTTGGCGCAAGCGGCGAGTGCCAGGGCGATCAGCATTGCGCCCACAAGGGTGCGAAAGCTCATAGAAAACGCTCCCGCGCGGTCTGGGCGGCGCGCCTCACATTGTCGGGGGCGGTGCCGCCGAAACTCGTGCGGCTGCGCACCGAGCTCGCGGCGTCGAGCACGTCGAAGACCGCTTTGGTGATGCGTTTCTCGACCGCCTGCATCTCGGTGAGCGGCAACTGCGCCAGCGTCGCGCCGCGCGTCTCCGCCAGCTTGACCAGCGCGCCGGTGATGTGGTGCGCCTGGCGGAAGGGCAGGCCGAGCACGCGGACCAGCCAGTCGGCGAGGTCAGTCGCCGTGCTGTAGCCGCGCTCGGCCGCGTCGCGCATGCGATCGGCGTCGGCGGTGAGATCGAGCACCATCCCGGTCGTCGCGGCGAGGCAGAGCTCCAGTGTGTCGACAGCCTCGAAGGTCGGCTCCTTGTCCTCCTGCATGTCCTTGCCGTAGGTCAGCGGCAATCCCTTCATGACGGTGAGCAACCCGACCAGCGCGCCGGCCAGGCGCCCGGTCTTGGCGCGCACCAGCTCGGCGGCGTCGGGGTTGCGCTTCTGCGGCATGATCGAGCTGCCGGTGGTGAAGGCGTCGCTCAGCGCGATGAAGCGGAAGCCGTCGCTGCACCACAGGATGATCTCCTCGGCGAGGCGCGAGAGATGCATGCCGCAGATCGCCGCCGCCGCCATGAACTCGAGGCAGAAATCGCGGTCGGAGACGCCGTCGAGCGAGTTCGCCGTGGGGCGGTCGAAGCCGAGCGCCTCGGCGGTCATCGCGCGGTCGATCGGGAACGAGGTGCCGGCGAGCGCGGCGGCGCCGAGCGGGCATTCGTTGAGCCGCTTGCGGCAATCGGCGAGGCGGCCGCGGTCGCGCCCGATCATCTCGACATAGGCGAGGAGGTGATGGCCGAAAGTGACGGGCTGGGCGATCTGCAGATGGGTATAGCCCGGCATCACCGTCGCGGCGTGGCGCTCGGCCTGGGCGATCAGCGCCGCCTGCAGCGCCTGCATCTGGCGCTCGCCACGGTCGATCGCGGCGCGCAGCCACAGCCGGATGTCGGTGGCGATCTGGTCGTTGCGCGAGCGCGCGGTGTGCAGCCGTCCGGCATTGGGCCCGATGATCTCGGCGAGGCGCGCCTCGACATTCATGTGAATGTCCTCGCGATCTCGCCGGAATGTGAAGCGTCCGGCCTCGATCTCGGCGAGGATTTGCCCTAGACCTCGGGTGATCGCCTCGCCATCTTCCGGGGTGAGGATGTTCTGCCGGACCAGCATGGCGCAATGCGCCGTCGAGCCGGCGATATCCTCGGCATAGAGGCGCTTGTCGAAATCGATCGAGGCGTTGATGCGCTCCATGATCTCGGCCGGGCCGCCGGCGAAGCGACCGCCCCATAGCGTATTGGCGGCGCCGGAAGGTGCGGGTTTTTCGGAACTGCTCATGCGATGAAACTACCCATGAAACTGCGCGGCGGCGTCATACTGGCCCTGGTCCTCTGCCTTCCGGCGGCCGGCTGGGCCGCCTTCGTTCTCTCGCATCGACTGATCGCGGACGACAGCCGGCCGCCCGAACTGCGCCAGTTTATCCCGACCAACCCGCCGCGACCAGCACCCGAGATCGCCTTTGCCGACGGTAGCGGGGCGCAGCGCAGTCTCGCCGATTTCCGCGGGCGCCTCGTCCTCGTCAATCTGTGGGCGACGTGGTGCGAGCCTTGCATCCGCGAGATGCCGTCGCTCGACCGGCTGCAGGCGGCGCTGCCCGACAAGGACCTGGCGATCGTGCTTATCTCGCAGGATCGCGGCGGCGACAAGGTGGTTGCGCCGTTCTTCGAGAAGCTCGGTCTCAAGCTCAAGACTTATCTCGATCCCAAGAGCAGCGTCGGTCATGCCTTCGAAGTGCATGGTTTGCCGACCAGCATCCTGGTCGACCGCGATGGCAGCGAGCTCGGGCGCGTCGAAGGCGCGATGAACTGGGACGCCGCCCCGGCAAAGGATTTCCTGCGCTGGTACATCGCGCGCGGCGCGAAACCTCCGGCCGACGACATCGTGAAGACCGCGGTGGAACGATAGATCACGCAGCCTCCTCAGCCGGCGTCGCCCAGCACCTCGCGCAGGAACCGCGCGCCGGTCCTCAGCCCCTCCTCGTCGATGCCGTGGCCGAGACCAGGACGGACGAGGGTCTCGACCGGAACCCCGGCGGCCCCGAGCGAAGCCGCGGTGCGCGCCAGCGCCGGGAACGGCACCACCTGGTCGGCATCGCCATGAACCAGCAGCACCCGCGGCTTCGCCCGGATCTCGGCCGCCAGGCTCTCGGCGCCGATCAGCGCGCCGGAATACCCGGCGATGCCGGCGACGGCGCGCGCCCGCCGCAATCCGACATAGAGCGACATCATGGTGCCCTGCGAGAAGCCGACCAGCGCCAAATCCTTCTCCGCGAGGCCGCGCGCGGCAAGCGCGTCGTCGATGAACGCATCGAGCATCGGCGCCGCCGCGCGCACGCCGGCGAGGATCGTCTCCGGGCTGCGGTCCTGCAGGCTGAACCATTGAAAGCCGTAGGGCGCCATGTCGCAGGGGAAGGGGGCATTGGGCGCGACGAACTCGGTGTCCGGCAGCAGCGGCGCCCAGACCGGCGCGAGGCCGATGAGATCGTTGCCGTCGGCGCCGAGCCCGTGCAGCAGGATGAGGAGGCGGCGCGGCGCGCCCCCCGATGATGGCCGGTGCACGGGGCCGCTGAGTGTCGGCAGCATTGACGGGGCTTCTCCTGAGACATTGAGTGGCGTAGTTCCAGGCATAGCCGAAGCGGCGCGGTCCTGTCACCCCTCGCCGGTCTTTGCTATGCTTGCCGGTGAGCATGACCGGTCCTGTCGCAGTCACCCGCTTCGCGCCGAGCCCGACCGGCTATCTCCATCTCGGCCATGCCCATTCCGCGCTTCTCGCCTGGCGCCGCGCGCGCGAGGCGGGCGGGCGGTTTCTCCTCCGCCTCGAAGACATCGATGCGACGCGCTGCCGCCCGGAATTCGCCGATGCGGTGCTTGCCGACCTCGCCTGGCTCGGCCTCGACTGGGACGGCGAAATCAGGTGCCAATCGGCGCATTTTGCCGACTACCAGGCAGCGCTCGACCGCCTCGCTTCGCGCGCGCTCGTCTATCCCTGCTTCTGCAGCCGTGCGGCGATCCTGGCCGAGATCGCGCGCGCCGGCAGTGCCCCGCACGGGCCGGAAGGACCGCGTTATCCCGGCATCTGCCGTCGCCTGACGGCGGCGCAGCGGGCCGCCCGCCTTGCCGCCGGCGAGTCCTACGCGCTTCGCCTCGATGTCGCCAAGGCGATCGAAGAAGCCGCTGCCACGGCGCCAGGCGGCGCCCTCCATTGGATCGACGAGCGCGAAGGCGCGGTGCGCGCCGACCCGGCGAGCCACGGTGATTTCGTGCTCGCCCGCAAGGAGGTGCCGACGAGCTATCATCTAGCGGTCACAGTCGACGATGCGCTGCAGGGCGTCACGCTGGTGACCCGCGGCGAGGATCTCTTCACCGCCACGCACATCCACCGCCTGCTGCAGGCGCTGCTCGATCTGCCGGTGCCGCGCTACCACCACCACAGGCTGCTCACCGACGCCAGCGGTCGGCGCTACGCCAAACGCGACCATGCCCTGACCCTCCGCGCCCTGCGCGCGGCGGGGAACAGCCCGCAAGCCGTGCGCAGATTGGCGGGGTTCAGCGACTAATTCCAGCTAGTCGAGCGGCTGGCGCAGCCCGGTCACGATATCGAGGTAGTCGGGCTCGTCCGGGGTGATCAGCCCGTGGCGCAGGGCGAAATCGATGATCACCAGATTGACGTTGAACTTGAAATCGTCGCTGTCGCGCACGCGCGAGATCACCGCGCTCGCCGGCAGGAGGTAGAACTCGGCGATCTCGCCGTCGGTGTTGCGCGGGACGAACTCGGCCGGCAGGTCGAGGTCGAAGACGAAGAGGACGTCCTCGCGCATCCCGGCCTTGGTCGCCATGCGATAGGTGAGGGCGCCGACCGGCACGGCGCGTGTGGCGAGATCGCGCGGCAGCGCGGCCTCCTCCGCCGCTTCCTTGATCAGCGTCTCGTCGAGGTTGTGGCCATGTCCGAGGCCGCCGGCCACCATGTTGTCGAGCTTGTCGGGCGCCACCTTCTTGTCGGCGGCGCGCCGGCCGATCCACAGCTTCAAGCCGTCCGTGTCACGACGCACCCCATTGACGTGGACGCCATAGGAGCGGATGCCGAAGAAGGCAACGGCGCCGCGGTCGAGCTTGAAGAGAGGTGGCTGGCCCCAGCGTGGCGTCACGGCGAAATCCTCGTAGCGCCATTTGTCGATGCGGCCCTCGGCGACGAGCGCCTCGATGACGCCGTCGACGGCCTCGCTGAGCTCGGCGAACCCGCCACCGGCGACGAGCGCGACACTAGCCTCCGAGACGGCGAAGACGGCGGGAAAGCGGCGCAACGCCGCGGCGTTGTCATGCCTAACCCAGCCGATGCGCGTGGCGCCGAGACGGAGCGGACGAAAATTCGCCGCCCGGTAGGTGTTGCACGCCTGGATGTGGTCGACGAAGCTCATGCCGCGGGGTCCAACTGGATCTCCAAGATCACGCTGATTTGATGACATCGCACGTCGTCCGCGTCAGGGCAGAGCAGCGCGACCGTCATCAACTCTGGCCGACCGGATGCCGCGCGTCCAGGGTACCGCGACGAGGGACGAGGATGCCCCAGATTAGTCACTCCGGGCCGCGCCGTCGGCGAACTAGTATGCGGAATAGTGGCGTTTCGATCGGCGTTTACGCTTGAGGCGTTCATGAGTTGTTTGTTCTTTCGCGGGATGCTGCCTCTCGGCGGTCCTTCCCGCGATGCCGTCAGGAAGACGGTGTCGCGGGCGGTTCTCTCTCGCCACGTGGAGTGCCATAAGGTGGGTGATCAATGACCGTCGAGCAATTGAAGGAACTGTCTGCGAGACTGCACGATACCGAGATGCGGTGGCAGCGCTTTCCTGCTTCCGGCGCGCCGAATCTGCAACGTAAGAAGGCGTGGCAGGAGCTCGTCGCGGCGATGCGCGAGTACTACCGGGCGCTTGGCGAGTTCGGCGTCTGGCGGGGCGGCCGGGCCTGATCGGCAACCGTCCGGCGCGCCGCCGGACCCACGGTTTCGCCGGAGCTTCGCTCAGGCGAGAACCCGGAGCTTCGCTCAGGCGAAAACAAAGCCGCCCGAAGCGGTCTTGATCTAGCGCTTCCGTGACGTCAGCACGACCTCGACATCGGCCATCTGGCGCAGCCGGGCGGCCATGAAGTCGGCAGTGTCCGCCGCCATGCCGCGCAGCTGAATATCGATCGTCA
>WNFC01010755.1_pt1 | contig 16546 bp, 13 predicted proteins | sample 5400541 | NCBI WGS metagenome assembly WNFC01 (sample SAMN13153342, study PRJNA577476) | soil metagenome | isolation source: 120 cm saprolite under Douglas fir tree site 2 hole 2 replicate 1 | place: USA:California | collected 2015-04-18
CCAGCAGGAGCAGTGTGCTGATCCAGAAGACCGGCATGGAATAGCCGCCCAGCGACACGAGCGAGAACACGTAGTCGAATCGGGTGTTCTTGTGCAGTCCGGCGAGGATGCCCGCTGGCAAGCCGAGCAGAATCGCAAACGCGAGCGCCGCGCCGGCGAGCTCGAGTGTCGCAGGGATACGATCGAGCAAGAGCGGGGTGATCGGTTGGCGCGAACGGAAGCTGATGCCCAGGTCTCCATGGAGCGCGCCCCCGACCCAATCCAGGTATTGCACGTAGATTGGCCGATCGAGTCCCAACTCGTGCCGCATTTGAGCGACCATTTCCGGGGTGCCGGTCGGGCCGATCATCGCCTGAACGGGATCGCCCGGGATCAGGTGAATGTAGATGAAGGTCAGCATCGACAGTCCGAATAAGATCGGGATGAAGAGCAGGATGCGATTCAGGGTGTAGCGCAGCATGAGTGGGCCGATGGAGTCGAGCCAGGCGAACCGCCGGGCTCGACTCACCTGCGCAAGCTAACGCGACGGAATGTCTGAAAGAATGAGCGCTCGGCTCGAATCGTCGCTTCGAGCGAAGAAACCCTGCAATCCGCCGGTGGTGAGCACCAGCGTACTCTGGGACCCGTCGGACACGACGTATTGCAGATCGCTCAGCTTTTGTTCGATCTGGTGGAGGAGATCCTGTTTGCGCTGCAAATTCGGCTCGCTCACCAGCTGGTCGAACATGGCATCGATCTCAGGGTCCGCACCGCGGAACCAGTAGCTGTTCCAGGCGCCGCCAGTGTGGAAGATCTGGTACAGGCCTTCGGGAGCGTACGGGGCGGCTGGAATACCAGCGTGCCACATCGAGAATTTCCCGTCGGTGACGTCGCTCCAGTAGCGCCCGGGGTCGTACCGAATGGGGTTGAAGCTGAGCCCCACGTCCTGGCCCCAGTTCTGAAGCAGCTGTGTGTGACACTCGGACGCCGGCCAGTTGGCTTCGTAGGGCACGTCCACCTGGAAGGGAGTACCGTCGCTGAGGCCGGTTACCGCCTGAGACACGCGCACACCGCTCGAACCCATCACCCAGCCAGCACTGTCGAGCAGTTGGGAAGCCTGAGTGAGACGGTCCGCGCGAGGTTGATTGAATGGTTGAACTCCGCCATACCAGGGTTGCTGCCAGTCAAACGTGTAGCCGCCATACAGCACACCACCGGTGCCAAACCAGCACACGTCGCGACGCTCGTTAGCATCCAGGATCAGCCCGATTGCCGTGCGCACGCGCTGGTCGCCGAACATCGGGTTGCTCCGATCGAAGCCATACCCCAGAAAGCCTGGCGAATTCGCCTCGGCGATCTGAACGATTGACTCGGTGCGAAGGCGCGGCACGTCCTTGGCGGGGACGGGCGAGTACACGTCGGCCGCGCCCGACTCCACAGCCGCAACGCCCGCAGTCGGGTCCTCGTTGAACGTCCAATCGATCTGGTCGAACTTGGGCAAGTCTTTGCGCCAGTAGTTCGGGTTCTTGACGAGGGTCAGGTGGCCCTTGGGTACGTACTCTTTGAGCATGTACGGGCCCGAGTAGACCTGCATCGGTTGCTTCCAATCGGCGCCGGAGTCGATCGCCTTTTTCGAGAAGATCGAGAACTGGACGTTTGCGCCCGGCAGGTCGAGGAATTCCGGCACCGGCCGAGTGAAATGGAAGACCGCCGTCGCCGGGTCCGGCGTTTCAATGCTCGAAATGAGTTTCAATCGCTCGGTCCAGAGTTTGCCGGTGGTCAGGTAGTTGAAAGACGCTTGAACGTCGGTGCTGGTGATAGACGAGCCGTCACTGAAGCTGAGGCCCGGCCGCAGATGGAACGTCCACATTGTGGAGTCCGGGCTCGTGTCCCAGGATTCGGCCAGCCACGGAACGGGCTGGAAACTGGCGTCGCGGTCCCACAGACCATCGTGCATGAGCTCCCAGACGCGCATTGAAGCAGAGGTGCTGCCGTCGAGCGGGCTGGTGCCCAGGGTGGGCTCGGCATTGGCGATGCGCAGCACCCGGGGCGAGGCCGCGCTGGACGCCGCCACTGGCACAAGAACGACGAGCAACGCGAAGGCCAGCGCAACGCGTGTCAAACAAGCGGGTAAACGCATGGGCTACTCCTGTTTCCCGACCTTAACATTGGTCGTCTGATGAGGTGATGACCGATTTTCTTGACATGGGCGCGGTCTGTCAAGTCCCTGTCACCTTTAGCGAGTAGGTTGCGTACCCGATGCTGCACGGCGTGCCCGCCGCGATATGCAGCCGCCCCGCCAGCGGCTCTGCCACGATCGACGCGATGGTGGCCAATCCGGGCTGGTGTCGGCAGATCGACGTCGGGTAGCCCTGATGATCGCTGAGCGCGGTCTGGAGGTCTGCCACGTCGAGCGCACCATTGCAGCCGACCAGCGCCTGCATCCGCGCACTCCGGTCCGCCGAGTCCGGCAGATTCGGCAGCAATGCTTCGTGCGGCACCAGGTCCGGGTGCAGGAAATGGTTGGTGTGGACCACAGCGTGTGAGTCGGCTAACTCGACAATTGCCAGACCGTCCGGCGTCAGCTCTGCGTCATTCACCTGCCCTGTAGAAGCGTCGGCCAGCACGTAATTGCCTGACGAGCACACCTGTGCGCCACGCAGCACCTCGAGGCAGCCGTCCAGCGACGTCTGCTCCAGCAACACGCGCTTCATGAAGTAGTGGGGCATCCCGTCCGCGCGCCAGGTCGGCGTCGAGACAGCGTTTTGCATAACTGCCAGGCCGGCGGAGTTGATACCCAGATAGCCGACCAGTCCGGCAAAGGTACACATGAGCACCGCCGGTCCGACGTCTGGAACCACGTGCAGGACGATCAGCAGATCGCCGTTGCGCGGATCCTGGTCGAGGTTCTGGCCCGCCAGAACCGCTCCGCCGACGGTGCGCGACCGGCTGACCGCAAATGCCGTACAGCCATCGAGCGGAGTCCCTGGCGTGTGCAGTAGCCCAAGGACCTCGCCCCGTACATTGACCAGCAGCACCTCGTCGAACGGGCGCTCGGCGCCGTCGGCGATGCCCCGCACCTCCTGCACCAGATGCGGCGCAAAGGCTTCGAGACGTGGTAAGAATGCGCGGGCCGCAGTGCACAGCTCGGCACGCGTCAGCCGACCCGGCCTGACGGACAGCGCTCGCAACCGACCTTCGTCCTCGAGGACCTCCGCCAGCACGTCCGGGTAGCGCCCGATCAAGTCGCCGCAGGCGCGCCCGTGCTGCCAACCGCGCTCGTACGCGCCGCCTTCGGCGTACACCACCGGCAACTGACGAACAGCCCGGCTCATGGACGGTCTCCCATGGGCACGCGCGTCGCCTCGCGGAGCAACGCCCGCGCTCGCTCCTCTGTCTCATGAAAGTGCTCGTGGATAGCTTGCGCGGCCGCGACCTGGTCACGATCCTCAATTGCGCGGAGGATGCGAGCGTGCTCCTCGACACGCGAGGCGCGCTGCGCCGGGCTCTGCCACAACATGTGCTGGATCAGCTCACGGATCGTTCGCACGAGGCGCACGAACACGTCGTTCTGGGTTGCCTGGGCCACTGCCAGGTGAAAGTCTACGTCCGCCGCGTACTCGTCCTGGCGAGTGGTAGCGGCGCGCAAGCGATCCAGACAGCCGCGCATGCAGACCAGGTCGCTTTCGGTCGCGCGCTCGGCCGCCAGTTGCGCGATCTGGATCTCGAGCGCCTTGCGCGCCTCCACCAGATCGAGCATCTCGCGGCTGCCCAATAACAACGCCCAGTCCAGGCGGCGCAGGCCGGACTGCGCCGCGCCATCGGCGACGTATACGCCGTGGCCGTGCCGAATGTCGAGCACGCCCATGCCTGACAGACTCCGAAGGGCCTCGCGCAGCGTCGAGCGACCAACACCCAGCTGCCCCAGCAGCTGACTCTCGGTAGGGAGTCGGTCGCCGGGTCGGAGCGCACCGTCGGCGATCTGGCCGAGGATCTGCTGGGCGATACGCTCTGACAGCTTCAAGTGGTCTGGCTGTTCGAAGTGGACCTCACGTTGCATCTAGATGACTCCGTCGGGCGTGGCGCGCACAAGCTCGGGCTGGCCGTCGTCTGACACATCGAATGCGGCTGACCAGCGCAGACCGCTACTCGTGGCGATACACACCGCCCATTCATTCGCACCAATGTCGCCGCTTTCGCGCAACACACTCAGTGCGGCCACTGAGGCCGCCGATGCCGGATCGACACACATCCCACTGGCGGCCAGTTGCTGAACGGCTGTGCGTATCGATTGTTCCGACACAGCGACCGCGCGGTCGTGCTCGTCGAGTGCGTGCAATGCATGGTCACCGGTGTGATCCTCGGCGATCGAGACGGCAATAGATGTGCTGACCTGAATCGGCGCCACGTGTGTATCGCCTCGGCGGACTGCCTGGACCAGCGGGGCGGCGGCATTCGGCTGGCACGCCACGAGGCGCGGGCGGCGTGTTGCCAGCCCCAGCTCATACAGCTCGCGGAAACCGCGCGCGATTCCAGCCAGCGAGTCTCCCCCGCCGGTGGGCACCAGCACCCAATCGGGGATGCGGCCGTCCATCTGCGCCCAGATCTCATAAGCAATCGTCTTGTAGCCCTCCAAACCGAATGGATTGGCGAAGGGGCGCGGGTGATTGCGCACGGACGGCCACCAGCCATCCCGCTGGATGAGGGTGGCGAGCCAGGCGCGAGTGGCTGTCGCTGGCGCCTCGACCCGGATCGCGCGTCCGCCGTGCTGACGGATCTGGCGGACTGCCAGCGGCTCGATTCCAGGCGAACACACCACCAGGCACTCCAGACCCGCCGCGGCAGCATAGGCCGCGAGCGAAACGCCATGATTGCCGGTGCTGGTGCACAGAACACGTTCGTAGCCGAGCTGCACAGCCATGGAGACCGATACCGCGTTCAGGCGGTCCTTGAACGAGGTGGTGGGATTGACGGCCTCGTACTTCACCAGGGTATTGGCGCCGAGGGTGCGGGCAGGAATCAGCGGAGTCCACCCTTCGCCCAGGGAGATCATCGGAGCCTGAGCGCCGACGGGTAGGAGCGCCTTGAAATCCCAGATGCTGCCGGTTCGTTTCGCATCGCGCAGCACCGCCGCGTCACGCGCCGGGTAACGCACTTCCAGGGTCGCGGCGCACGTGGGGCAGCCGAACAGCAATGAGGCCACGGGCCATACTCGCCCGCACTGAATGCAGCGCAACGTCACCTCTCGTTGGCTCGGCACGGGCTGGGAGGTGGGTACAAAGAACGGCTCACGCACGGGGCAACTCCACCGCCAGGTACTCGACGGCCGACGCGGCCAGTACCCGAGCGGCTCTGACCACATCGGCTAGCGCTACGTGTTCCAGTCCGGAATGCGCCGTGCGCTGGTCGACGCCGTGATACACGGTCGGCACTCCGGCGATGGTGTTAAATTGCGAGCCGTTGGCGATCAGCGCCATGCCCGCGATCGGCAGGTCGCATCCGACCACCGCCTGGTACGCGCGCGAGAGTACGCCAACAATCGCCGCGTCCGGGGCCAAGCGGAACCCCTGGCCGCTGGGACGCGTCCCGACGACGGCACGGAGGCCGAGGCCGGTCTCGTGCGCAGCCTGTTCGGCGAGTGACCGCAACTCGTCCACGACGTCGTCGTAGTTGCGCTCCGCTGGATACCGGCGTGTCCCGATCAGGCGCGCGCGGGTGGGAATACGGTTGAAATAGTCGCCCGCCTCGAACACACCGATGAACGCGGTCTCCGGCCCGAGCAGCGGATCAGGCGAACGCTGCCAGGCACGGCTGCGTTCTTCGAGCAAGCCCAGGAAGCGGTGCCCGGCGAGGATGGGGTTCGGCACGTGGTCGCGCCATGGGATTTCGTGGACCGGCTCGCCATCACGCTCGAAGGCCACCTCGAAGACACACAGGCCCAGGCCGGCGAGCACCATTTCGTGCGCCGGCCCCTCGGCGATGATGGCGGCGTCGCCGACAATGCCGCGTCGGAAGAGGTCGAGCAGCGGCGCGTGCAGCTCGTGTGGCGCCACAGGATCCTCGTGCTGACCATGCGCGGTGATCAGTAAGTCGCCGTGAATCGGGGCGCCAGTGTCGACGAGCACCCGCGCCGCCTCGGCCATCGCCGCCAGGCCTGCCTTCATATCAGCGGCGCCGCGGCCGTACAGCTCGCCGTCGCGGAACATCGGCGCAGGATGCGGCTGGCCGACGGTATCCAGATGCCCCTCGAGCTGCAACGTGGGCCCGTTGCCAGTCCCTCGCAGACGGGCGATCACCGAGGGGCTTTCGGGGAATGCGCGATCCAGCTGGACCTCGTGCAGACCGCTTTCGCGCAGCAACTGTGCGTAGCGCTCGGCGACCGCCGCTTCACTGCCTGATGGGCTGGGAATCTCGATCAGCGCCATGGCGGACTCGAGCAATCGTTGAGGATCGACGCGCTCGGTCAGCGTAGTCAGTCGACGTGTAGCCCACGTTCGACTCGATGAATCGGATGGCCATCCAGTTGGCCCAGCCTTCGGCGGCTGTTTCGACATACTCGCCCGTAGAGGTGCAATCCCGCAGGACAATGACGCGGTAATTGCGATACATCGCGTCGATAGCCGTGGTGCCAAGACAGATCCGACTGTCGAAGCCGACCAGCACCAGGGTGCGGGCATTGAGGCTGCGGAGCAAAGAGTCGAAGTGCGTCTCGAAAAAGCCACTGTAGAGCTGTTTGCGCACGACCGGCTCATCTGGCGCGGGCGCGATGACACGGGAGAAGCTGAGAATGTCGTTGGGCTCCTGCCAGGCGTCCAGCACGTCGATGCCCGCGGTTCGCATGGACATCTGACGCCACTCGCTCTGAGCGGTCAGACCCGGCGAGAGATAGTTGTTCAGGTACACAACGGGTACACCGGCCGCGCGGGCGGCTGCCCGAGCTGGCACGATGTATTCGCGTACGATCGCCCGATTGGCCTCTACAGTGCGGCGGTAAAAAGCGGCTGCGTCGCCCAGATCGACGTCGTCGTCGAAACCCTTGCCGTAGACGTCGACGAGAACGAACACGGTTTCACGAGCCACCAGCTCGAGCGCGTCCTCGACATACCCGAAGGGCGCTTCCGATGGGTAGCCGCGGTAGTAGCGCGTCTGCAGGCGCATGCAGCTACACCCGCCAGCAGGCGACGGCATGCCCGGACTCCTTCTCCTCCAGCATCGGCACGTTGGTGCGACAGTCGTCGACGGCCAGCGGACAGCGCGGATAGAACACACAGCCCCCGGCGGGTGGTGGCTGGTCCAGCAGGTCACCCTTGATCGGGCCTGCGCTGGTCAGCCTGGATGGTTCCAACGACGGCGCCGAAGCAATCAACGCCCGCGTGTACGGATGCAACGGCTGCTCGTACAACCGCCGTTTGGGGGCCAGCTCCACCAGCCGGCCCAGATACATGACACCGATGTTGTCGCTCATGTGATAGATCGAGCGCAGGTCGTGCGAGATGAGCAGCATCGTGAACCGGAAATCTTCCTGGAGTGTCCGCAGCAGGTTGAGGATCTGGGCCTGGATCGACACGTCGAGCGCGGACACCGGCTCGTCGGCCACGATGAAGCGCGGCTCGACGGTCAACGCTCGGGCAATGACCAGCCGTTGCCGTTGACCGCCACTGAACTGGTGCGGGTACCGGTCCAGCACCTCGGGGCCGAGTCCTACCCGCGCCAGGAGCGCCGTCAACTGGTCGCGACGCTCGCGCCCGCGCGCCAGTCCAAAGACGTCGTAGCCAACACCCAGGCTGTCGGCCACACTGCGGCGCGGGTTCAACGACGAATACGGATTCTGGAAAATGATCTGCGCCTGTCGCCGGTACTCCAGCAGCTCCCGCCGGCCGAGGGTCGTGATATCACGTCCGTCGAACAGGACCTGACCACTGGTTGGCTCAACAAGACGTACCAGCATGCGCCCGAGCGTTGTTTTGCCCGAGCCGGACTCACCTACCAGGCCCATCACCGTGCCTTCAGGGACGGTCAGCGAGACGTCGTCCACCGCCCGAGTCACCGAGACACCCGCCAGCGACCACAATGCACTCGCGACGAACTGTTTGCTCAGGTGTCGAACCTCAATCAGCGACCGAGGAGCCGCCACCGGCGTCGTCGGGGACTCCTCTGCTGGCTCAGCGGCCCGGTGCCACATTGCCGCCTGACGCTCGGGTTGTTTCGGATCGTACAGGAAGCATCGCGCCTGCTGGTGCGCACCGAGGTCGAACAGTGGTGGATGCTGGGCACACACCTCCATGACGTGCGAGCAACGGTCGGCGAAGCGGCAGCCGCGGATATCGGCAGTGGGATCCGGCGGTACGCCCGGAATGGCCGGTAAGTAGCGTCTGGGGTCACCGCTCAGCGGTGGGATCGATGCCAGCAGGCCCCGCGTGTACGGGTGCTTCGGTGAGTGGAACAACTCCGCGGAAGGCGCCTCCTCGACGATCTCACCCCGATACATGATCAGCACGCGGTCACAAATCTGCGCTACCGCAGCCAGGTCATGTGAGATGTACAACACCGCGCTGCCGAGCTGGTCGCGGGCCCCCCGTAGCAGCGCCAGAATCTGCAGTTGGATCGTGACATCCAGGGCCGTGGTGGGCTCGTCGGCGATAATCAGGTCTGGCTCGCAGGCGAGGGCGGCGGCGATGACAACCCGCTGCTGCATCCCGCCGCTGAACTCGTGGGCATAGCGGCGGACCATCCGCGCCGCGTTCTGAATGCCCGTTCGTCGGAACATCTCGATCGCGCGTTCCCAGGCAGCGCGCTTGTTAGCTTGACGGTGCGCCGCGTACACGTCTGCCACCTGCTCACCGGTAGTAATCACCGGATTCAGCGCCGCCAGCGCATCCTGGAGCACGATCGAGATGTGGCGACCCCTGATCGCGCGCATCTCCTCGGAAGATTTGCGAAGCAGGTCCTCACCCTTGAACAGGATCTGACCCTCGACGATCCGACCAGGCGCAGGCAGCGTACGCAGAATGCACTGGGTGGTGACACTCTTGCCGCAGCCAGATTCGCCGACCAGTCCGACGATCTCCCCCGCGGCGATCGAGAAGCTGACGCCCTCAACCGCGTGCGCCACGCGCTCGGCGAGCTGGAACTGCGCGCGTAAACTGCGAACCTCGAGCAGCGCACCGGCCGAGCTCGGGGCGACCCTGCCGGCGGGAGCGACCAGCGTCGCTTGCGCCTGCTGGTCGTCTGATGACACCATGACCGCGCAATTCTTTAAGCCCGGCCCCCGGTCTGTCAAGTTTGACCACTCGCATGAGAACACTGCTCCGTGCTCGCCTGCTCATCGTCGGCACGGGCGTACCGCCGATTGAGGACGCGGCGATGCTGATCGGCGCCGACGGCCGCATTGAGTGGGTCGGAACGTCGGCCGCGGCCCCACGGCCCGAGGCCGCGCGTGTCGTGGAACTTGGCCCCGCGACGCTGCTGCCAGGCCTGATCGACAGCCATGTGCACCTGTCGTTCGACGCCGGGCCGGACCATGCCGCCGTCCGTGCGGTCCTCGACTACGAGGAGCAACACGGCTTACTGGCTGCGCGAGCGCTGAGCAATGCCCAGATGGCACTACTGAGCGGCGTCACCACCGTGCGCGACTGCGGCGCAAAGGGATTGGTCGCGCTGCGCGTGCGCGACGCGATTGCAGATGGACTGGCGACCGGTCCGCGGGTGGTGGCGTGCGGTATGCCAATTACGACGACCGGCGGCCACCTGCACTACTGCGGACTGCGCGCCGATTCGGAGTCCGACGTGCGCAGGTCCGTCCGCTGGTTGGCTCAGGCTGGTGCCGATGCGATCAAGATCGTCTCCAGCGGCGGCAACATGACGGCGGGCAGCAATCCTCTGCTGCCGCAATACCCAGCCGGCGTACTGGCCGCCGCGGCGGAGGAAGCCCACCGTCTCGGACGGCGCATCGTGGCTCACGCGCTGAATGCCAGGTCTATTCGCGATTGCTTCGAAGCCGGCATCGACACCATCGATCACGCGACCTGGAGTCTGGCGGATGGAAGCGTTGGCTTCGACGCGGCACTGGGCGCGCGTCTGGCCAGATCGGACACCACGCTCGGACTGACCGGATCGGGCATCATGCGCCAGCTGCTGACTGACACGGCTGGGGTTCAGGAGTTACGCGAGCGTCTGCGCCCGCATCGTGAATTACTGGCGCTCGGGGCTAGGGTCGTCGTGCACAGCGATGCCGGTGTGCGGTTCACTCCGTTTGACCAATTCATCCTGAGTCTGCATGTGATGGAGGTGGGCCTGGAGGCCGCGCGCATGCAGGTGCTTCAGTCTGCCACGGCGCATGCCGCCGTGGCGCTCGGCTTGGCCGACGAGGTCGGCACTCTCGAGGTAGGCAAGCGGGCCGACGTGGTGTGTGTAGAGAGCAACCCCTTGGAGGACCTGAACTACCTTCGCCAGGTACGCCGCGTGTGGCGGGACGGGCGCGTCGTTGTCGAAGATGGAAGGCTAGCGGCACCGGCGGTCGACGATGCTCGATAACCCACCGTTGGTACTGCGGGCGCGCCGTGTGTTTGACGGCACAGGCGCGCCACCGCGCCACGACATGGCGGTCACCATTGCGGGTGAGCGGATCGCGGCTGTGGAGTCGTGCGGGCCGGATTGGCGACCGCCGGACCAGGCGCACACCGTGGATTGCGGAGACCGGACGCTTCTGCCTGGGCTGATTGACTCGCATGTCCACCTGACAATGGGTGGTGGCGCAACGACGCGCGAGAACGTCGAACGCTTGCAGCGCGAAGACCGCGATATGCTTGTCCTGCGGGCTATTGCCAATGCCCAGGCAGTGTTGCGAGGTGGAGTGACCACCGCGCGCGATTGTGGCGGACGTGACCTGGTCATGGTGGCGGTGCGTCGCGCACTCGAGCGGGACCTGTTCACCGGCCCGCGGCTCCTGGTTGCTGGCATGCCGGTCACGCCCACGGCGGGGCACTGTTTCTGGATGGGCCTGCAGGCGGACACGACCGACGAGGTGCGTCGCACGGTGCGCTGGCTGTGCGAGCAGGATGTTGACTTCATCAAGGTGATGGCAACCGGCGGGATGATGACGCCCGGCAGCAACCCATGGATGGCCCAATACTCGGTCGACGACCTTCGGGTGGTGGTCGACGAGGCGCACCGATTGGGACGCCACGTGGCCGCTCACGTGCTGAGTAGTCCGGGCCTGGCCAACGTTCTGGCGGCCGGTGTCGACACCGTCGAGCACGTGTACTCGATCACTGGCGCCCGCCAGGACTACGATCCGTCGCTCGCCGACCGTATGGCCCGCCAGGGCCTGTTCGGCAGCGTCACAGCCCATGATGGACTGCGCAGCCTGCTGCCGGACCAGCCGCAGGGCGACCTGGAGTTGTTGCGGCTGCGATTAACAGTCCACCGACGGCTGCGCGAAGCAGGCGTGCGTCTGTTGCTTCACAGCGACGCGACGGGGCCGCCGACCGCCTTTGACAGCTTCGGGCTGGGCGTTGAAGTGCTGGTGCGCGGCATGGACGTTCCGCTGCACGAGGCCATCCACGCGTGCACAGGGCTTGCCGCCGAGGCGCTCGGGGTGGCGGGCGAGACCGGCTCGATCGCACCTGGCAAACGCGCTGACCTGGTCCTGTTGGACGGTGATCCAACCGTAGACCTCACGGCGATGCGCCGAATATACGAGGTATTCCGCAACGGCGAACTGGTCGTCCAGGACGCTCAGATGGTGCCTGTGCTCAACCGAAACTGAGCCCGGCGAGGACGGACTCAGTGTCGATTGGTTCACTGACAAGCCCTTGTGCAAACTGCTCGGCGCAGAATGCCGCGATCATCGCCCGGTTCGGCTCCGCGCCGTACGCTCCGGCCTTCGGGCCCATCAACGCCTCGGTTTCCTCGAGCTCGGCCAGAATCCAGGGTGTGACATCTCCCAGCAAACGCCTCGTCCGGGCCGCCTGCTGCCGTGACTCCTCGAGGGCCTGGAGCAGGCGTCCTGGCAGCCAGGGATGATCCGCCAGGATCTCTCGACGCAGCACCACCAGATGATGTGCAGGCTCGATGCCTGTTCGGGCAAAGTAGCTGCGCTCGGCGCTCACGAAGTCAAGGAAGAGGCGTACGATCGGACCCTCGGTGGCATGGAATCCATCGGGTGGCTCTGAGGACAGGATTGCATCGAGTTCGCCCGCCAATAGCTGTTCGGTGAGCGTCGCGCCCTGCTGGATCGACTCGACGTACGAGGGCAGCGCCGTAGCGGCGACTGGCGGTGCGGTCGGGGACAACCGGCCGACGAACCAGCGTATGTCGGGCAGGTCGATCCCGCGCTCGCGAAAGGCGGCACGCGTCCAGGTGTGCCCGGTCGCGCCCCACTCGTTCAGACCGACGCGCCGGCCGACCAGATCGGAGAAGTCGGAGTCGGAGAAAATGCTTCCTCGCCGGACGAAGACGCAGCGATGGCGGAACCCACGCATGACGAAAGCCGGGAGGCCGACGAACGTGTCATCGCTCGAGGCCACGCGCTGCAAGTAGCGACTGAACGAACCTTCGCCGCCGTCGATCGTGGGGTCGGCAAGGACTCGCTGCGGTGCATCGAAGGCGCGCACAATCGTCAGATCCACGCCCTCAACCGTCACGTCGCCGAGGGCGAGCGGAGCGACATGGGCATAGTCGCGAAGCGCCAGGGTCAATGAAACTCGAGACACCAGAACGGACCTGCTTTCCACCCGACGCCGCGAGGCGCGGGGCCGACGCGTTTGACACGATAGCAGCCGGCAGCTACCGTCTGCTCAGGTCGGCTGACCGGCTCGCGCCGTACGCGATCCTGTGGCCGTCTGAGTAAAAGGTGTCATGACCATGCGAACCGAGCAGCTCTCGATCTCTCGCCGAGGATTCTTGCGCACCCTCGGATTCGCCACCGCGGCAGGCCTCATCCAGGCGTGCAGTCCGGCAGCACCGGCGCCGACTGCCCCTGCGACAGCGAAACCGTCTGGCACCAGCGCAGCGCCGCAGCCAACGGCTGCTCAGGCCGCTCCAACCGTCGCTGCAGCGAATCCAGCCGCCCAACCGACCACAGCCGCCGTGGCTACCGCAGTTCCGGTCTCCGCGAGCGCACCGCAGCAGGCTCCCGCCGCTGGCAAGCCGGGCGGCACCCTCGTTGCGGGCTGGGACTCCGATCCGGGAGCGCTCGACAACAACGTGGACCGTGGCGCGGTTACCCGAACGTTGCTTCATATGGTCTACGACCGCCTGGTGGAACGGGACATCTCCCTGAAGGCTGATTTCCCGCCATTTTCGCCCGGGCTGGCGATGTCCTGGGACATCTCGCCAGACGCGAAGGTCTACACGTTCAAACTCCGGCCAGGTGTCAAATTCCAGGATGGAACCCCGTGTGATGCCGAGGCGATCAAGTTCAATATCGATCGCAACTGGGACCCCAATCACCCGTTCTATTCCAAGACTGGTGCCGGTGCGAACGCGCTTGGATACAAGGATCTGGACAAAGTCGAGGTGGTCGATTCATCGACTGTCCGCGTCACCCACAAGTCACCCTTCGCCGACTTCTTGAACGTGCTGGCTTTTGGCACCTATTCGATAGGAAGCCCAACCCAGATCCAGAAGGTGGGCAACGACGAGTTCGGCAACCAGCCGATTGGAAGCGGGCCGTTCAAGTTCGTATCGCGCGAAAGCGGCGTCAAGCTGGTGTTCGAGCGCAACCCGGACTACTGGGGCGGAGCGCCGCCACTCGACGGTTTCATCATCCGCCCACTGCCCGAGGCCGTCGCCCGGCTCACCGCGCTCGAGACCGGCGAGGTGGACTGGGTCAACAGCGTTCATCCCGACAGCATAGATCGGGTCCGCGCCAATCCGAACCTGACCATCGATCTGGCCCAGCTGCCGAACACCTGGGGCTACATCCCCAACCATCGAGCCGACCCGACGAGCAACGTGAAGGTGCGCCAGGCATTGAACTGGGCCGTCAACCGCGAAGCCCTGTGCAAGGACCTCATGCGCGGCCTGGCGGTGCCCTCGACGAGTCCGTTCGCGCCAACCGGCACGTTTGGCTACGATCCGGACATCAAGGGTTATGGCTACGATCCCGCAAAAGCGAAGGCGCTTCTCGCCGAGGCCGGTTTCGGAGACGGCCTGAAGCTTCACTTCCAGATCCCGCAGGGCGCGGTCGGGTCGCCGTTCGCCGTCGAGATGAACCAGTACCTCCAGCAGAACTTCAAGGACGTGGGCATCGACGTGAACATCGAGACGCTCGAAGCGCAGATCATGCAAACGAACCTCTCGAAGGGAATGCCGCCGGACGTCCACGCATACAGCGTCGGCTTCAGCGTTGACGAGATGGTGAACCTCCAGCGCCAGTTCCGCTCGGACCTGGTCCCGCCGAACGGCAACACCAATCCTGGCTGGATCGAGAACGCGGACCTCGACGCACTGCTCAAGCAAGCGCTGCAGACGCCCAACGAAGACCAGCGCAAGAAGATCTACTTCCAGGTTCAGCAGCAGGCCGTCGATATGGCTGCCTGGGTGTGGGTTTGTCACCAGAAAGGTGCGCGCGCGTGGAGCAAAAAGGTTCAGGGCTTCGTTAACCCCAACTCGTATATGTTCACATTTAAGACGGTCACGATGGGGTAGCGCCGACGGCACCGGGGCTATTCTCCACATGCGTGCCTACATCCTCGGGCGGCTCGCGTCGGCCATCCCGGTTTTGTTCGGGGTCAGCATCGTCATCTTCCTGCTGATGAAGCTGATTCCAGGCGACGCTGCGCAGGTGCTGGCCGGTCCGAGCGCCACCCGTGACGAGGTCGAGTTGATCCGAGAGGATCTCGGCCTGAATGAGCCGCTCTACATTCAGTACGGTCGCTGGCTGGCGCGCGCTATGCACGGCGATCTGGGTCGTTCGATCGAGCTCCGGGCCCCGGTCACGACGATGGTGATCGAGCGATTCAAGAACACCGCAATCCTAGCGGTCACCAGCATGCTCCTGTCGATTGTGCTGGGTGTCTCGGCTGGTGTCATTTCTGCCGCGCGACCGCTCTCGGCATTCGACCGATTGGCGATGATTGGCGCTCTCTTCGGCAACAGCATGCCGACGTTCTGGCTGGGTCTGGTACTGATCCTCACCTTGTCACTCGGACTCGGCTGGTTCCCTTCCAACGGCATGTCGGATATCCGTGGCAATGGTGGCCCGTTCGATCTTTTGTCGCACCTCGCCCTGCCGGCCATCACTCTGGCCGGCGTCTCGTCAGCAGTGATCGCGCGGGTGACACGCTCGAGCATGCTGGAGGTTGTCGGCCGAGAGTACGTGACCACGGCCCGGGCAAAGGGACTGTCTGAGCGTCGGCTCATCTGGGGCCACGCGTTGAAGAACGCGATCCTGCCGGTCGTCACCGTGATCGGAGTCCAGATGGGTTACTTGCTCGGCGGGTCGATCCTTGTGGAGACTGTCTTCTCCTGGCCCGGCCTGGGCCTCCAGTTGTATCGCGCCATCAGTTCGCGTGATCTTCCGCTGGTGCAGGGCGGGGTGATGCTGGTGTCGGTCGTATTCGTGTTCTTGAATCTGGCGGTGGACTTGCTGTACGCGAACCTGGACCCGCGGGTCCGTTACTCCTGAGCGCCCAGGTCGCACTGGTCGTCGCGCTCGCTCGGCGACCAGCACACAATCGCCAGCTGTGGAGGCTGGTATGGGCACGACTCCGCCAGGACCCGGTGGCATTGATCGCCGCGATCTTCCTTGTCGCGCTGGCGGTGGTGGTGCTGGCGGCTCCACTAACTGCACCGCGGGATCCCATCCGCCAGGAGTCATCCATGCGGCTCTCGCCGCCATTGACTCCCGGCTATCCGCTGGGCGCGGATGGACTCGGGCGGGACGTCCTCAGTCGGCTGATCTGGGGCGGACGAGTGTCACTCGTCGTAGGGATCGTGCCCGTCTTGCTCGCGGCGTTGCTGGGAGTCGCCATTGGCCTGGTAAGCGGGTTCTACGGTGGGCGTCTCGACAATCTGCTGATGCGCTGCCTGGATATCATCTTCGCGTTCCCGGCCATCCTGCTGGCGCTGGCTATTGTTGCCACGCTCGGGCCATCCGTCTCGAACGCCATGCTGGCGATCACCGTCGTCGCGGTGCCGCCTTTCGCCAGGCTCATCCGCGCCGCGGTCCTGACCTTGAAAGCACAACCCTTTGTCGACGCGGCTCGCGCGCTCGGAGCGAGCCAGGCAAGGATCGTGGTGCGACACATTCTGCCGAACAGTATTTCGACGGTGGTCGTATACGGCACGCTGGAGGTCGGCAAAACGGTCGTGTTCGCCGCCGGTCTATCCTTTCTCGGGCTGGGTATCCAACCTCCGAACCCGGAGTGGGGAGCGATGCTGGCCGAGGGTCGGCAGGTGCTTGCGGTTGCTCCGCACGTGTCGACGGTTCCAGGGGTGATGATCTTCCTGGTTACGCTCGGCTTGAATGCGGTGGGCGACGCAATGCGTGATGCGCTCGATCCGCGTCTGCGCTAGTGCTCCCCGCGACCGAAACGCCGGCGCCACAAACAGATCAAGGGCT
>WNFC01013668.1_pt1 | contig 16546 bp, 14 predicted proteins | sample 5400541 | NCBI WGS metagenome assembly WNFC01 (sample SAMN13153342, study PRJNA577476) | soil metagenome | isolation source: 120 cm saprolite under Douglas fir tree site 2 hole 2 replicate 1 | place: USA:California | collected 2015-04-18
GGTGTTGTAGCTCTTGAGTTCGATACCGGCCGCTTCTGTCGTGCTGGGCGTGAGGATACTGTTGACCATGATCTCGCCGACGGGCTTTTTCCAAGCTAGCAGCCGGAGCGGGAAGGGGCAAGGATTGGCGGCGGGATGGGTGGCGAGAGAGTAAGCTCCGGTGCATCAAACGCGAGGTCTCGCCGGCAAGATGCCGGCGCTACCGAGATGGAATTTGCCAGTTTGCAGGGTTCGGGGCGCAACAGTGCTGCGTCCCTATGGTGCGCCGGCCTGAAGGCCAGCCGCCGCTACGCGACTTGGATGCGACGGGAGTCGCCGCCCAGGTGCTCGAGTTTGAGACGGACCTGGGGCCAAGGGGACGGCAGGGGAAAGCGCTCGGACCATTCGAGGATAGCGATGGCGGGCTTGGCGAAAATGTCTTCGAGGCCGAGAGTCTCGAAATCGTGGAAATTTTCGATGCGGTAGAGGTCGGCGTGGTAGACCTTGGCGGCGTCTGCGGCGCCGTAGACATGAACCAGGGTGAAGGTAGGACTGGTGACTTCGTCTTCGGCGGCGGCGCCCAGCCCGGCGACGATACCTTTGGTGAGCGTGGTCTTCCCGCTGCCGAGGTCGCCGCTGAGCAGCACGAGGATGGGAGGCTGGAGGCGTTTCGCGAATTCCCTGCCCCACTGCGTGGTTTCTTCCGCGGAATGCGTGATGATTTCCTCATTCACGCGATTGCAGCTCCTGCAGGAGTTGACGGCGCGCGTGGGGAATGGCGGTGGCGACCTCGGTGGCGAGCAGGCCGGACTCGTCGGTATTTTTCGCGGCGAATTCGGCGGCTTTGCCGTGCAGGTAGACGCCGAGGGCGAGGATGCGCGTCCAGTCGGCGGTTTTGAATTGCGCGGTGAGAGCAGCGAGCACTCCGGTCAAGACGTCGCCGGAGCCGCCTTTTGCGAGGCCGGGATTGCCGGACGTGTTGACAAAGATTTGGCCGTCTGGAGCGGCGATGATGGTGTGCGAGCCTTTGAGAATGACCTGAGCATTCCAGCGGCGCGCGGCATCTTGCGCGGTCTTGACGCGATCTTCCTGCACATCTTTTGTTGAGCGCATGAGCAGCCGCGCCATTTCACCGGGATGCGGGGTTATCGCAAGGAATTTCGTTTTGCGATCGCGCAGGACATCGGCGTTGCCGGCGAAGGCGTTCAAGCCATCGGCATCGAGGATGAGGGGAAGCTCGGTTTGCAGGGCGACCTTGCGAATGAAGTCTTGTGTTTCGGGGTGAAGACCCAGGCCCGGTCCTAAGGCGAGAACGTCTTTGTTTTCCTCGATGCGTTCAAAGTGTTGCTGCGCGAGATTTTGCATGGCGGCGGTGCCATCTGGTGTTGCAGCCAGCGGTTCGCTCATGATCTCGGGATGGGCGGAGGCCACGATGGGGAGTACAAGGTCGGGAGTGGCTACGGTGACCAAGCCTGCTCCGGCGCGCAGCGCAGCGTACGCCGCCATCACGGCGGCGCCCGTTTTGCCGAGAGAGCCAGCGACTACCAGTGCGTGGCCGTAGAGGCCTTTGTGCGAATCGACGGTGCGGACGAGTGGAAGTTCGGCGAACTCATACGGCTCGACCCAACGCAGCGGGCCTTGGCCAATTTCCTCGACAAGCGAAGAAGGGGAACCGATGTCGGCGACTTCGAGCATGCCCACAGCGGCAGAATCGCGCGAGATCAACTGGCCGGGCTTGGGCGCGGTGAAGGTGACCGTCCTGTGCGCCCATACGACGGGGCCTTCCGCAGGCTGGCCATCGGATGGCAGACCGGAAGGCGTGTCGACGGCGAGAATCAGAGCGGGACGGGCGGCCGTGGCGTTTTTCGACTGGCGATTGATGGCCGAGATTGCACTCGCAATAACTCCGGTCGCGGCTCCGCGAAAGCCGGTGCCGAAAATTGCGTCGACGATGACGTTGGCGTTGGAGATTTCCGGCCAGGCCGTTTGCCAAGCGGTTTCGTCGGTAATACGATGACTGCAAGTGTCGGGCGGCTACGAAGCCGTCTCCGCCGTTGTTGCCTTTGCCGCAGAGGACCGCGATCCTTCTTGGCTCGGCCGAGGCCCTATCCATGGCGTGACAACAAGCCTCCGCCACGCGGCTGCCCGCAGTCTCCATGAGCTGAAGGCTGGGAATGGCGTAGCGCTCGCTGGTCAAGCGGTCGACTTCGCGCATTTCGGCAGCGGTGAGAACTTTCATGGCTGATTTACCGGACGGCTAGAGCATCCAGCCGCCGCTAACGTTGACGACTTGGCCGGTAACATACTCCGCTTCGTCGGAAGCGAAAAAGGCGACGGCGGCGGCAACATCTTCCACGGTGGGCGGCCGGCCAATGGGAAAACGTGCGTCGCGGATGCGCCTCGCCTCGTCCCGCGTCAATTCCTTCTCATCGATACTCGAAGGATTGACGACGTTCACGGTGATACCGTTCTTGGCTTCTTCCAGGGCCAGGGAGCGGGAAAGCGCAACAACGGCGGCTTTGGCGGCGGCGTAGGCGGAAATTTTCGCCTGGCCGAACGCGCGCTCGGCGCCGACAGCGCCAAGATTGATGATGCGTCCCCAGCGGCCGCGTCGCATGTGCGGGAGGGCGGCGCGGCTCATGTACAGGACGGTCATCAAATTTGAGGAAAAGACGCTTTGCCAGTCTTCGAGGGAAGACTCAGCGAGGGTGCCCCAGCGGAAATCGCCGACATTGTTCACCACGACGTCGATGCGGCCGAAACGATCGACCACCGTGCGCAAAAGCTGCTCGGCGCGAGGGGCATCGGTGATGTCGGTCTCGACGGCGACGCAATCAGCGCCGCTGGCTTGCAATTGCAGAAGGGTCTGCTGCGCGGCGGCTTTATTCGAGCGATAGGCAATGGCCACGCGCGCCTCATCTTGCGCAAGACGCACAGCGATGCCCCGGCCGATGCCCCGGCTGCCACCGGTAATCAGTGCCACACGATTGCGAAGGGACATTCCTCTCCTCAAATAATGCGCAGCGAAGCATGCCAGTATAACGCAGGTGGATGAAATGTCGGGTTGTAGCTGATCTTTACGGCTTACGTTACGGAGTCAACGAGCTTTAACCGGCGATCACTCCAGATCTTAGTGCAAGCGGGCGACGATTACGGTCATGTCATCGGCTTGCTCAGGGGTGCCGGCCCATTCTTCGGCGGCGTTCATGAGGGATTCGGCGACGACCTGCGGGGTGGCGCCTTGCACGTGGACGGCGGCTTGCTGCAGGCGGCGAATGCCGAATTCTTCGCCGTAGACATTTTCCGGCTCGACCAAGCCGTCGCTGTACCCGACAAGCAGCGAATCGGGGGGCACAAGCACCGCGCCTTCCTCGTAGCAATAATCCTCCACGACGCCGAGAACCATGCCGCCTTTGTCGAGATGCAGCGCGGAATCCTTGGAAAGCAGAAACGAAGGAAGATGGCCGGCGTTGGTGTAACGCAAATTGCGCGTGGCGCAGTCGTAGACGGCAATGAAAAAAGTAGCGAAGCGGTCGTCGCCGGTGTTCCGGACCAGATGCTTGTTAAGGCGGGAGACAAGCTCGGCGGTGCTCATGGTTTCGCTTCCGGCAACAAGCACCTGGCTACGCAGGGCCGCTTGCAGGCTGGCCATCAGGAGCGCGGCGGAGATTCCTTTGCCGGAAATATCGGCGATGGCGATGGCCAGATGCGTGGGGCTGAGCTGAATGAAGTCGTAGTAATCGCCGCTGACTGCCCGCGCGGCTTTGCAAATGGCCTCGATTTCGACGCCGGAGATTTTTGGCAAAGTCCTAGGAAAGAGCTGGTCCTGGACTTCGCGTGCGATGGAGATTTCGTTTTCGAGGCGCTGGCGCTGCTTTTGCTCTTCGATGAGATTACTAATGGAACCGGTCATGAGATTGAACGACTCGCCGAGAACGCCGAGCTGGTCGCGCCGCTCGATGCGCACGCGGTGCGAGAGGTCGCCGGCCTGAACGTACTGAGTGGCGCGGTAGAGCTCGTCTACGGCTTTAGTGATTTGGCGAGTCAGAACCAAGCCGGTGGTCAGGGCCGCAGCTTCAATCACGACGAAGGCGATGACGATGAGGACGAAGACAATCAGGTAAGTGTCGCGCAACTCGCCGAGGGATCGAAACATACGGCCACTCAACTGCGAGGGTCGCGCGTTGAAGACGGCGAGCACAGGGCGGCGCACGGGGTCGACCGTGCCATCCGGCCCGACATAGGTGGAATCCAGGCGGGAGACCACGTTGACCGGGGTATCGATCCACAGCATCGCGGGCTGGAGAAAGCGGTTCTGGGCCACGATGCGATGTGTGTTTTCATACTGCACTCCGTCCGTGGTGGTGTAGAGCACGCCCTGGTGGCCGCTGCCGGAATACCGCTGCATTAAATTGAGCTGAATCGCGCCCAGATCCGGCGCAACGCTGGCGAGGAATTCCTCGTTCAGCGGCACACGCAGGGTGACAACGCGGACACCCCTGGGCTCTTGCATGGCGCGGATGCTGATAATGGAGAGCTTCTCGCCCTGCTGCAGCAATCCGGCGAAAGATTGCCTGCCGGAAGCGACCTTGTGTAGCAAACCTGAGTCGTCCGAAAACTCGATCTTTAGGTCTGGAAGCTCGCGGTCGTGCACGGAGTGGGATTGCGCGGCGAGGATGCGCTCCGATTCGGCTTCGCTGACGCTCGGGGACAGGGTGCTGTGGGCGGCCGCGATGTGCTCTGCAATGTCAGCGAGCATGTCTTTGCGGCGCTGGACGTCTTCGTAGAGAAGGTAGGAGGCGAGCTGCGAATAAAGAATACTGGCGGAGCGCACGGCCAGAAGGGCCAGCAACAGCACGGGAACGACAGCGATGAAAAGGCCCGCGACGATGAGGCGATTGCGCAGGCTCCAGAGCAGGCGGCTCCTTCCCCAGGCGAGCAGGCGATAGAGAAGATAGAGGGCGGCAAGCAGCGCAATGAATTTCAGGTACTCGAAGATGCGGCCTTCGACCGCGAGCAGGTAGGCCAGGCCGCCGGCAGCCGCCAGCAGCAACGCGGCGAGATCGAGGCGCGAGATGCGGTCCCAGACAGCGCGAATGTTGGAAGCAGCGGTCACACGTCAGCCTTGGACAGAAACACTACTTTACCCTAAGGATGTGCTTTGGACCGAGCGGGCATTACTGCGCGCGACGGCTTGCGCAGAAACTACTTCGCCAGAGCGCCGCGTACGCGGCTGTGATAGCGGCTGTAAGTGAAGTAGATGACCAGCCCGATGACCAGCCAGATAATCAGGCGCGCCCAGTTGATCCAGCCGAGCTTGTACATCATGTAGCCATTAAAAATGATGCCCAGAATAGGCACCGCAGGCACCCAGGGAGTGCGGAATGGCCGCGGCTGCTGCGGATTGGTGCGCCGCAAGATCATGACTGCGATGCACACCATGATGAAGGCCAGCAGCGTGCCGATGTTAACCATCTTTCCGATATCGTCGATCGGAGTAATGCTACCCACGATGGCGGCGAGCAAACCCACGAGCATGGTGTTCTTGTAGGGCGTGCGGAACTTCTTGTGAACGGAGGCAAAAAATTTCTTGGGCAGCAAGCCGTCGTTGGCCATCGCGTACAGAACACGCGTCTGGCCGAGCAGCATCACCAGCATGACGCTGGTGAGGCCTGCGAGCGCGCCGACGGTGATGATATGCGAGGCAACATTCAGGCCGCGATCGAGGAAGGCTTCGGCGATGGGCGCTTCGATATTGACGTCTTGCCAGCGGACCATCCCGGTCAGCACGCCGGCGACCAGGATGTACAGCAAGGTGCAAACCAGCAGCGAAGCCATAATGCCGATGGGCAGATCGCGCTGCGGATTCTTGCATTCCTGCGCGGTCGTGGAGACGGCGTCAAAGCCGATGTATGCGAAAAAGATGTATGCGGCGCCGGCGCCAATGCCCCCAAAACCCATAGGCGCGAAGCTGGACCAATCATGGCCCCAATTGGAGAAGTTGACATAGTGAATGCCAAGGCCGATGACGAAGAGGACGACGGCGACTTTAATGGTCACGATGGTGGCGTTGAAACGCGCGCTTTCCTTGATGCCGATGACCAGGATGGCGGTAATGACCAGGGCGATTACAAAAGCGGGAAGATTGAAGCCAATCTCGGTGCCGAAAATGGTCGGGGCGTTGAGCAGCGTGTGCGCCTGTTGCGCCAATTCTGGTGACTGCGCCTTCATGATGGCGTCGACCTTGTCGAGAAAAGCCTGCGTGCCGGGTTGCAGCGTGGCGTCGGAAGCGCGCGCCATCTGCCGCGCGATGATTTTCGTGGCGGTGTTCAGCCCGGTCCAGTGGTCGTACGCAAGCCACAGCGGCATTTTTATATGGAAGATGTTCAGCAGCTCGATGAAGTGGTTAGACCAGCCGGAAGAGACCGTGCTGGCGCCCATAGCGTATTCGAGCGTAAGGTCCCATCCGATGATCCAGGCAAAGAATTCGCCAAGCGTCGCGTATGCGTAGGTATAAGCGCTGCCCGCGAGCGGAATCATCGCCGCAAATTCCGCGTAGCACAGTCCGGCGAACGCACACCCAAGGCCAGACAGGACAAAGGAGAGCATCAGCGCGGGACCAGCGTAGTGCGCGCCGAGTCCCGACAGCACGAAGATTCCGGCGCCGATGATGGCGCCTACGCCGAGCGCGGTGAGCTGGCCGGCGCCGAGGGTGCGCTTGAGGCTGTGTTCGCCGGCTTCACCGGCCTCCGAGAGCAGCATGTTCATCGGCTTTTTTACGAAGAGCCAGCTTCTCGGATCGCTGGCCCCGCTCACATCGAGTTCGTTTGGCCTTGATGTTGCCATGAGGGAAGCACCTCGCAGGGCGCGTCGAGCGCCCTCACAATTCTATTTTACGCCGCGTGTTTGGCTGCCGGTGAGCGGCGTGCGTGACCAAAGCAGATATACGGGAACACCCAAAAGTACGATGACCAAACCCGGCCAGGTAGTTTGCGTCTTGTACAGCAGCAACACAAACATGATGGCCACAGCCGCCACTATATAGAGCAGGGGAATGAAAGGATAGCCGAAAGCTCGGTAGGGGCGCTCGGCGTTGGGCCGCTTGCCGCGCAGGACGAAGATGCCGGCGATGGTCAGCACATAGAAAATGAGCACCGAGAAAACGACGTAGTCGAGCAGATCGCTGTACAGGTTGCCGTAGCTGACGGCGCCCGAGTCGCTGACGCGGCGCGTGCGTAACAAAATCAACACGCTAATCCAGATACCTTGGTAGACCAGCGCGCTGCCCGGCACACCCTTCTTGTTCAGCGTGCCGGTGGAGCGAAAGAACAAGCCGTCGCGGGCCATGGCGTAGGATACGCGCGCACCCGCCAGGATCAAGCCATTGTTGCAACCAAACGTCGAAACGATGATGGCCACCGCCATGATCGCAGCTCCGGCGGGACCGAAAACGGCAGCGAGCGCGGCGCTGGCTACGCGATCATCGGCAGCGTTTTGAATTTGTGCGAGTGGAAGCGCGCAGAGGTAGGCGAAATTGGCAAGGCAGTACAAGGTGATCACGATCAGCGTGCCGAAGGCCATGGAGAGCGCGACGTCGCGCTTGGGGTTTTTCACTTCCGCGGCAGTGAAACCAATATTGTTCCAGGCGTCGGCGGAAAACAGCGAGCCGACCTGCGCCACACCGTAGGCCACGAATAGCCCGAACGCGCCGGAGGCCGCCGTCACCGTTGGAACCAGACCGCGCAGGAAACTTGCTCCAGGCCTGAAGATATTTTGGATGAGCTTGCCAAGGCGTACGCCCAGCGTATTCAAGAACGTGAGAAACACAATCATCAATATCCCGACGAGTTGCTGCACGGACAGGCTTATGGCGTACTTCGAAGAAAGCGCAAGTGGCGGAATGATCCAAGCGGTGGGCGAAATGGAGGGGAACAACACGCCGAGGTAACGCGCGAAGCCCACGGCAACAGCCGCGATAGTGCCCGTCTGAATTACCAGGAAGAGCGTCCAGCCATAGAGAAATCCCCACAACGGAGAGTAGGCTTCGCGCAAATACACGTACTGTCCACCGGCATGAGGAAAGAGCGCAGCCAGCTCGCCATAAGAAAGCGCGGCGGACACGGTGAGCAAGCCCGTCAGAATCCACGCGAGCAGCAGGCCGCCGGCGGAGCCGGTCTGACGCGAAATGTCTGCCGCCACGATGAAAATGCCGGAGCCGATCATGGAGCCCACGACGATCATGGTGCCGTCGAAGAGCCCAATGGCGCGAACAAAACCCGCTTCTGGCTTCGCGACGACTGGCTCGTGGATGGCTTGTGTGGTGTCCGCCATTCGCTGAAACCTCAGACGGCAGCGGCATGATTTGCCGCTTCCAATGTTTCGAGAAAGCGCCGCGCCTGCTCTGCGGGTTTCGCCGCGCACAACACATCGCGAATCACCGCGACGCTGTCGGCGCCGGCGGCGATGACCGAGGCCGCGCTGTCGAGCGTAATGCCGCCGATCGCGACAATGGCCTTATCGGTGAGCAGGCGGACTTGGCGGATCAATTCCAGCCCCACCACGGGATCGGGATTTGCTTTGGAGGTAGTAGGAAAGATTGGCCCTACAGCGATGTAATCCGCCGAAGTCGCAGCGGCACGGCGAAACTGCTCCAGATTATGCGTGGAGACGCCGACCCACATTTCTTCTCCCACAGCAGCGCGCGCCTGCACCGGGTCCAAATCCTCTTGCCCAACGTGAACTCCCGCTGCGCCGGCCAGCGCAGCTACATCCGGCCGGTCGTTCACAATCAAAGAAGAGCCGTAGGAATTCAACGAAGACACGAGCTTGCGAGCGGTTTCCAGCAAATCACGCGCGGAGGCCGCCTTGTCGCGGTATTGCAGCAGCCGGACACCGCCGGCGGCGAGTTCCCGGGCGCAATCGAATGGAGAATTGTTGAGCAAGGTTGCGTCCAGTATCACATACAGCCTGGGGAGAACAATGCGCATAACGCTACTTCCCGTTCGTTCCCAGCAACCGCTCGATGAAATGCGTGTCGATTTTTCCCGCCGCGAAATCGGCGTCGGCAAGAATCCGGCGATGCAGCGGGATCGACGTCTTGATGCCCTCGATGACAAACATTTCCAGTGCGCGCTTCATCCGCCCGACGGCTTCGGCGCGATCGCGGCCCTTGACGATCAGTTTCGCAATCATCGAATCGTAGTACGGCGGAATCACGGCGTCGGCGTAAGCCGCGGAATCCACGCGCACTCCCGTACCTCCCGGCGCCTGAAAGGTTGTGATGCGCCCCGCGGAGGGAACGAACGTATCAGGGTCCTCGGCGTTGATGCGGCATTCGATGGCATGGCCCGAGAATTGCATTTCGCCGACCGCTTCCTCGATCCGCTCTCCGGCGGCTATGCGGATTTGCGCTTTAATCAAGTCGACGCCGGTGACCAACTCCGTGACGGGATGCTCGACCTGAATGCGCGTATTCATCTCGATGAAATAGAGCGAACCGTCCTGGTCCATCAGGAATTCAACAGTGCCCGCATTGGTGTAGCCGATTTTCTCCAGCGCGCGTACGACTTTCGCGCCCAGTTCCTTGCGCCGCTTGGCGTCCATCCCGGGTGACGGCGATTCCTCGATCAATTTCTGGTGGCGCCGCTGGATACTGCATTCGCGTTCGCCCAGATGGATGATCTTGCCGTGCTGATCGCCGAGCACCTGGAACTCGATGTGCCGCGGATGCTCCAAAAACCGCTCCGCGTACACGTCCGGATTTCCAAAGGCCTGCTGCGCTTCGCTGCGCGCTGTCTGATACGCGGAAAGCAATTCGCCCTGGTTGCGCACAACGCGCATGCCGCGCCCGCCGCCACCGGCAACCGCCTTGAGAATCAAGGGATAGCCGATTCGCGCAGCTTCCTTCCCAAGCTGCTCTTCCCCTTCGACGATGCCGTCGCTTCCGGGAATGGTAGGAAGGCCCGCAGCTTTCACTTCCCGCCGCGCTCGGTCTTTCTCTCCCATCATTTCGATGACTTCGGCGGTCGGACCAATGAAAGTAATCTCGGAAGCTTCGCACACCTTGGCAAAATTGGCGTTCTCGGAAAGAAAACCATAGCCGGGGTGAATGGCGTCCACGTTAGTGATTTCCGCGGCGCTAATCACCTGCGGAATATTGAGGTAGCTCTCGCTGCTGCGAGGCGGCCCAATGCATACGGCCTCATCGGCAAATCGCACATGCAGGGAGTTGCGGTCTGCCTCGGAATAGACCGCCACGGTGGAAATTCCGAGCTCTTTGCATGCGCAGATGACCCGCAGCGCGATTTCCCCGCGATTGGCGACTAGAATTTTCTGGAACATGTCGGTGGGCGCCGCTTATTTCTTGCGGCTTGGACGTATGCCGAAGAGCGGCTGGCCGTATTCAACCGGCTGTCCGTTTTCGGCGAAGAGGCGCAGCACCTCGCCGCTGATGTCGGATTCAATCTCGTTCATTAGCTTCATGGCTTCGACGATGCACAAGGTCTGGCCCGTTTCTACGTAGCCGCCGACTTTGACAAACGCCTCCGCGCCGGGACTGGGCGACGCGTAATACGTGCCCACAATCGGCGACTTCACCAGGTGCAGATCCTCGGTAGAACGGGCTTCCGCCGCCGGAGGAGCAGCATGCGCCGAGGCCAGCTGCGTTTGGGTTGCTCCCGCGATGATGATCTCCGGGGCCGCTACCTGCCGGGAGATGACCGCGTTTGCGGAAGGCTTCTTCAGGCGGATCTTCAGGTCGCCCCGCGAATACTCAAACTCCTCGAGGTTGTGCTCGGTCATGAAATTCAGCAGGTATTCAATATGCTGAATTTCCGTGCTGGCGAACTTGGAATTGGCGCTCGCCTTTGAGGGCTTTTTGGGTTTCATGCCTGTTCAAATTTCAATTAGGTCCCGCGGAACGCGGGTCAGCACTTCTGTTCGGTCAGCATGCACCGCAACGTCGTCTTCAATGCGAATTCCTCCGACGCCCGGCACGTAAATGCCTGGTTCTATTGTAATCACGTTCCCTGGAACCAAGACGTGCTTCTGTCCGCGCGCCACCCGGGGGTCTTCGTGCACTTGCAGCCCGAGTCCGTGTCCGGTGCTGTGCACGAAATATTGGTCAAGCCGGTAACGCGCCAGAACCCCTCTGGCGGCGGCATCGACATCCCCACAACTGATGCCTGCCCTCGCTGCCGCGACGGCGGACGCCTGCGCTTCCTGGAGTGCGCCATACCATCGCCGTATGCGCACAGGAGCTCGGCCGACGAAGACAGTTCGCGTAATATCGCTGCAATAGTGGGCGAGTATAGCACCCAGGTCCAGTACCACCAATTCATTTTTCCTCAGGCGCTTTGCCGTGGGCCGCGCATGCGGGTGCGCGGAACGGGCGCCGAAGGCCACAATGCTTTCGAATGCCGGACCGGAAGCTCCCCTGCGTCGCATCTGGTATTCAATCTCGGCTGCGATCTCGATTTCGCGCACTCCCGGCTTGAGCAACTTGAGAGCTGCGGAGAGAACGTCTCCGGCGAGCCGCGCGGCCTTGCGCATTTGGGCCATTTCCGCGGGATTTTTGCACTGCCGTCCTTTCTCTACCTCGCCATCTGCCCTGACCCAGCGCACGCGTGGCCCCGCGGCTTTCCGCAGCGCCCGAAATTGCGCCACGCTTAGCTGCGTAGCATCGAACCCAATTCTACTTCGCGGACGGCCCCGCAATAGCCTCCCCATCGTGCCCATCAGCGATTCTTCCTGACGGACCACCCGCAAGCCGGACGTTTCTTCCTTTGCCTGGGAAGTAAAGCGACCGTCCGTCACAAGCCAGGACCCCTTGGACGACACCAACAGCGCCCCCGCCTCACCCGTAAACCCGGTCAGGTAATACCAGCTCGCTGGGTTCATAGAAAGCACGCCCGAAAGGCGCTCTTTGGCAATCCGCGCCTGCAATGCCCGCCTTCTCTGCCAGAACTGTGTGTTCATAAAACAGTTCGAGGAGACCGCAGTCTCCTCGAATCCATCCTGATGAAAAGTGTAGCTCTTCTAAGCTCTCTGCTGTTATCCGGGGATAATCCTCGGAGTAATGAAGAACAACAACTCCTGCGATGAAATGGAAACGTTGTTGCGTTTGAAAAGATGGCCGATGAGGGGAAGGCTGCCGAGCAGCGGCACCTCGGTAGTAGTGGTGTTCTGCGTGGAGACGATGATTCCTCCGACAACGACCGTGCCGCCATCGGCCACCAGAATCTTCGTCTCTTCGGACTGCGTGTCCAATGCCGGAACGCCTTGGATGCGCGGAATGCCTTGGTCGATTTGCGTATTCTCGACCAACACGTCCATGAAGACAGTGCCTTCCGCGGTGATCTGCGGTGTCACTTCCAGTTTCAGCACAGCATCGATGAATTGCACGGAAATCGTGTTATTGATCGTTGTCTGGATGGGGATTTTTTGTCCCTGCTTAATGATCGCTTTTTCGTTGTTTTGGGTCACCACGCGCGGCTTGGAGAGTAGTTTCCCGACGCCCTTCGATTCCGCTGCCGTAATGAAGAAGTCCACCGCAAAATTGGGCGAACGATGACCTAAGAAGAGTCCGCTGGTGGGACCACTGGCTCCGAGATTGACGCTCAGCGGAAGCGCCGTTGATCCCGCGGCAGTCAATGGGGGCGGTATCGGTGACGCTGTGACAGTACTTATACCCACTGTCGAATCGCCTCCGATAATACTACGTCCACTGGTGGCCGTGCCCGCAAAGCCAAGCTGCACACCAATGTCCTGAGCGAATGACCGGCTGGCGGCAACTACACGCGCTTCGATTTCCACCTGCTGCGACTTGCGGTCCAACTGGCGGATCAGATTGTCGATGACCGGGATAACCGACGGAATGTCGCGAATGATGAGCTGATTCGAACGGTCGTCGGAGAGAATATCTCCACGTGATGATAAAAACTTTTTGAGCGTGTCCTTCATTTTGTCGGCTTTGCCATAGCTGAGCACGCGGGTAACGGTGACCGGCGCAACGGCCTCGGCTTGCGCCTTTTCCAGATCGCGCATTGTCTCCGCTTCCTTCTTCAGCGTGTCGTGGGTAGCGATGCGCAGCACGTTGCCGCTGAGCTGCTTATCGAGCCCGTTGTTTTGCAGTACGATGTCCAGGGCCTGGTCCCACGGCACTTCATCGAGCACGATGGTCAGGCTCCCCTTCACCGCCGGATCAAGCACAACGTTCAGTCCGCTGATTTCGTGAATCAACCGGAAGAAGTCTTTCAGGTCCACGTCTTTCAAGTTCACGGAGATGGGCTCACCGGTGTACTTTGCCGCAGCCGAAGAAGCCGGTGTCTGCGAGCTTGCCACCGTTGCCGCGGCGTTGCCGGACTGCTGTTGCGCGGCCTCCCGCGGTGTCGGCCGAGCTGGTTCGGTGCTCCCGCCAAACGATGCCAGGACGACTGAGGGCTGGGTCAGTTCGCCGGGCAACGCGAAACGAGGAGCCGAAATCTTGCGGAGCTTCGCGGAAGACGCTGCTGCCGCGCGCGGTCCGGACACGTCATAGCGAAACGCGGGCCGCTCCACGGGGATTTTCTCGGACGCCGCCTTCAAAATCGGGGCGGACGCTGACGGGGACTGCGTCACAGTTTCAAAGGAAACTACGACCGAGAGGCCATCACGAGAAATTTGGTAAGGCGAAGCCGCAGTGAGGTCGATCACCACGCGCGCAACGTCTGGACGGAACTGCCCGAGACGTACGCCACGAACCGGAGCGGACACGCCGGGAATCACCGTCTTGCGCACCGCCAGCCTCGTGCCACGGAAATCAAGCACCAGGCGGTCTGGATCCTGTACGCGCGCCGCATGGACCTCCAGCGGACCTTCGCCTTCCACGCGAACGCTGGCGCGCTCCGGGGCTTGCGTGATCGCCACGCTTGAGATCACCGATGCCGTCGCGTTTGCGCCGGCAGGCTCCTGCGTTTGAGCTACGGACGGGCTGGTCGCCAACGCCGCACTCGCAAGTATCAGGCAGCCCATTCGCATGGCCGGCCAATTCGTCTTCATTGCTGTTCTCCTGCACTGGCGTAAATTCGTTTGTTCACTTGGCGCTCCACCGGTTTTCCGAAGGCGTCTTTCCCGATTTCGTGGAAAGACACTCCATCCATGGCAATCTTTTCGACGCGGCCGTCGTATAGCTGATCGCCTTCGCGCAGAAAATACGTGCGCGATTGCGGGTTGGAAACCACGGCAATCATCCCGTTGGGTGCGCGCACGATTCCATCCAGCCGCAGTGTGCTAACCTGCAGCCCCGGTTTGCCTGGCGGAAGGGGACCCGTCTGGCCACCGCCATGTTCGCGGCCTACGAGCGATTCGAACGGATCGCGCTTGGCAACTTTGATCTCTTTGTCCGCAGCGGGTGTCGAACTCGCGGCGGGTTTCGCGGCTCGCGAAGCAGATTTCTTGGCGGCCTGTTTCCGCGCTGGCTTAGCCGCAGGCTTCGACGGCTTTGCTTGCATCGAACCCTTCACGCTCGTTTTGGGCGCTGCAGGCTTGGCTGCGGAGGCCGCTGGTTTGCTGGCCGCCGGAGCCGCTGGTTTGTTTTGTGCGGCAGAACTGGGCGCTGGAGCCGGTTTCGCCGGCGTTTGTGCGCCCGGCTTGGCGGCCGGCTTGCTGGCGGGCTGCGCGGCTTGCGGCGCAGGTTTTGCCGCTGGCGTCGCGGGATTTGCGCCCGTGCCGCCTGCAGGCTTGGCTTGCGCGTGCAGACCTCGAGCGGCTGCCGCCATCGTCATCCCGAGTACGAGAGTCTTCACAAAACGCATATTTCGCTCATTCCCGTTCAGGGTTTCCCCGCCGGTTTCGCCGGACCTGCTGCTCCGGCGTCACTCGACTTGGTAAAGAACGTCGTAGCTGTAAAAACTCCGGAAACCGTGGTGCCCGGACGAAGCGGATATTTCGCGCCCCTGGTGACCGTCGGTTCCGCGAAGTTCAGGTCGCCAACGCTGATGATGCGCGACAACCGGCTCAAGCGCGCGAAGAAATCCAGGATGTTGAAGTACGGCCCGTCCGCCTGCAGTTCAAACGGCATCTCGTAGTGATATTCCTTGGACACAATCGCCTGCGCCGTCAAGCGCCGCAGTTGCACGTTCGACGACGACGCCGCTCCCTGCACCAGCCGGATAAACTCGTCGACCTCCTTTTCTTCAGGAACGATCGTCTTCAGGGTATCCAGCTGCTTGTTCAGCGCGTCCATCTGCGATTTCAATTCGCTGTAGCGCTGCCGGTAGACCTGCAACTGCGTCACTTCCTGGTTGAGTTGCGCCCGCTCGCGTACCGCCTTGTCCACCTCGTCGCGCTCTTGCGCCACCGGCGAACCCGGTACGTACACTCCCACGACCACCAAGACCACGGTAATCGCCAGGGCCAACAGAACCTGCATGATCAACGACATGTCGCGCAATGGATTGGCCATCGCTCGTTACCCTTTCTTCGCCGCTGCGCCCGCTGCTGCCGGGCTTCCCACCGCCTTCGGCTGCTGCGGACGCGGCGCCATCGGCGCAATCTGCGGCGGGCTGATTTCCGCCGACATCTGAAACAGAAAGGTTTGTATCCCCGTGTTCTTATCGTCCTGTTTCGTTTCCTTGATTTCCACCTTCTGGAAGTAACCCGAGCGCTTCAGCGCGGTAATGAAGTTCGCCACGGAATTCACGGACGCCGACGCTCCCTCCATTGTCAGGTTGTTGCCTTTGCGGGTCATAGTGATCAGCCAAAGGTTTTCCGTCCGCGACACCGTGCTGGCGATCTCGTCCAACAATTCCTGCGCCCCGGTCCGGTCGCGCTGCAACTGCTCGATGGTCTGCACCCGCTGCGTCAAAATCTTCTTCTGCGCCTCGAACGTGTCGACTTGCTGCTTGATCTGCATCAGGTCGGCCTTCTGCGCTTGCAGTTGCTTGATGCGTGTGTTCTCTTCGTTCAACTGCTTCTGCCAGGAGAGGTACAGCAGAAACAACGCCAGCACGCCCAGCGCCGCCCCCGCACCCACGAAGACCAGCGGCAGTGCCGCGCCGGTATCCACCGGCCCCCGCCGCCGTGCCGCCCGCGGTCGCGCTTGTCCGAGAAGATTTATGCGAATCATGGCTAGTCAAAGCTCCTAAGTGCCAGCCCCACTGCTATTGCAAGCCGGGGGCCCATTTCGCGAATCTGTTCCTCACTGTGCTTGCTGGGATTCACGAGCACTTTCCGGAAGGGATTCAATTCCTCCACCGGCATGGCGAATTCCTCGCGCAGCAGATCCACCAAGCCCGGAACGCGCGCGGTACCGCCCGCCACCACGATGCGCTGGATGTTTTCTCCGCTGGCCGTCGCGCGGAAGAAGTCGAAGGTCTTCTGGATCTCCAGCGTCAAAATGTCAGAGACGCTGCGCAAAATCTGCTGCTTCTGCTCGTCGGTGACGCTGGGCAGCGAATCACCCTTCTTCAGCCGCTCGGCATCCTCGAAGCTCAGGTCCAATTCCTTTTGCAGCGCGTCGGTGTACTGGTTGCCGCCCACGCTGACGTCGCGCGTAAACAGCGGAATTCCTCCGCGCACGATATTAATG
>WNFC01003718.1_pt1 | contig 16544 bp, 9 predicted proteins | sample 5400541 | NCBI WGS metagenome assembly WNFC01 (sample SAMN13153342, study PRJNA577476) | soil metagenome | isolation source: 120 cm saprolite under Douglas fir tree site 2 hole 2 replicate 1 | place: USA:California | collected 2015-04-18
ACCGTCAGCATCCCTTCTGACCGAGGGAATCAATCCTGGAGTGCCGCTCTCAACAACCGCAATAGTTCAGCGGACAATATCCATGATCGTCCGATTGATCAAAAACCGTATTGGCATCTCGAGCGGGCGCGCATCGGAAGCACGCGCGAAGTGCCCGTGGAACTCGTGGTAAACGGGAAGCCCATTGCTCGCAAGAATATCGTAGCGGACGGAAGCGTCCGGGATATAGCCTTTGACGTGCCGGTCGAGCGCAGCAGTTGGCTGGCTGTGCGCATCCTGGGTTCTTCGCACAGCAATCCCATCTTTATCTTGGTGGACGGAAAACCCATTCGCGCTTCCCGTCAGAGTGCTCAATGGTGTCTTGCCGCTGTAGACCAGTGCTGGACTCAGAAGGCTCCTAAAATTTCCAAGGCAGAACTCGCCGACGCCCAAGCAGCCTACGACCACGCGCGCGAGGTTTATACCAAACTCGTCGCGGAATGCGCACAATAGTGGGAATTAGAGCGAGCAAAGTTTATGGTGCTCTCACCAGCTTGTTCATCCAGCAGCCGACTGTTACCTCGGCGATTGGGCCCGCATCGCGGGCTACTCCGGCTCAGATCGACAGGAGATTGGATGCTTCCCTTTCTCGGCAGCATCGGATTGCTGTTGATTGGTGCAATACTGGCGTTTTGGATGAAACCAGAAGAACTCCCTGGTGCAGCATTGACCGTTACGCTCGCAGCGAAAGAGGCAAAACTCTAAAACAATCAGATATGGAAAACTTATCTTTCATCTTTTATTCTGCAGCCCTCTGATCCAATCTAAGAAGACCGTGCACACACTCACCCCATTACCGTTGAGCTCGCATGCAAAACTCGTGGACTCGTTCTCTCAAGCTTTGGAACTGGAGGAGGAACTCAAGAGAACGCTGAATGGTGAAGTACGATTCGATCGAGGGAGCCGCGCGCTATATGCCACGGACGGGTCGAATTACCGGCAGATTCCCATTGGCCTGGTGGTCCCGCGCAATGACGCAGATGTCGTTGCAGCGGTAGCAGCATGCAGGAAGTACGGTGCTCCAGTTCTGGCGAGAGGGGCCGGCACAAGTTTGGCTGGTCAATGCTGCAATGTCGCGGTGGTATTGGATTTCACGAAGTATATGAACCGCATCCTTGAGCTTGACAGCGACGCGAGATTCGCACGAGTTCAGCCGGGAGTCGTTCTGGACTCACTTCGGAACCGCGCAGAAATTCATCAGTTGACCTTTGCGCCGGACCCTTCAACTCATAATCGGTGCACGATCGGCGGCATGATAGGAAATAATTCGTGCGGAACGCACTCGCTGCTCGGAGGGAAAACGGTCGACAACGTCGAAGAGCTGCGAATCCTGCTTTACGACGGCTCGCAGATGACGGTGGGCGCTACTAGCGGGATGGAGCTCGCTCACATCATTTCTCAGGGTGGCCGCCGTGGCGAGATTTACAGCAAGTTGCGCCGGATCCAGGGATACGCCGGCTTGATTCGCGCGCGCTTTCCGCAAATTCCACGACGAGTCTCCGGCTACAACCTGGATGAATTGCTGCCTGAAAGAGGATTCAACGTCGCGCGCGCACTCGTCGGAACAGAGGGTACTTGTGCAATCGTGCTAGAAGCTAAGCTGAAATTGATTCACAGTCCACAGCATCGCGCACTTGTTGGATTGGGATATCGAGATGCGTTCTTCGCAGCCGATCATGTTCCAGAAATATTGCAGTTCCATCCGATCGGACTCGAAGGTTTTGAAGGAAGTATCGTCGACGGGCTCCAGAGGAAGGGAGCACCGAATCTGAATCTCCTTCCCGAGGGGCGCGGGTTTTTGCTGGTGGAATTTGGTGCCGATGATCCGAACGAGGCGCAACATCTTGCCTCGCAGCTTATCGACCGGTTGAAACAGGTGAGCGACGCACCCAACGCACGGCTGTACTCCAGGAGCGAAGCGCGTGCAGTGTGGCAGATTCGCGAGGCTGGGCCGCGCGCGGCCGCCTTTGCGCCCGGCGCACCGGCGGAGTGGGAAGGCTGGGATGACGCTGCGGTCGCTCCCGAAAAGCTGGGAGGCTATTTGAGGGACATCCGCAAGCTGATGAACGAATACGGCTACCGCGGTGCATTCTACGGACATTTTGGGCATGGCTGCGTCCACATGCGTGTCAGCTTCGATCTCGAAAGTGAAAACGGAATCCGCAAGTATTCAGAGTTCATCGGGCGTGCGGCAGATCTGGTGGTTGGGTATGGTGGTTCGCTCTCGGGCGAGCATGGTGATGGACAATCGCGGGCCGCGTTGCTTCCGAAGATGTTTGGGTCCGAGCTGATAAGGGCCTTCGGCGAATTCAAAGCAGTTTGGGATCCGGAAAATAAGCTGAACCCGCACAAGGTTGTTGATGCTTACTTGCCCACGGAGAACTTGCGGCTAGGCGCAGACTATAAACCACTGGAACCCGAGACTCATTTCAAATTCCCTGATGACGATGGTTCTTTTGCGAAGGCCAGCTTGCGATGCATTGGACTCGGGGCGTGTCGGAAGAGTGATGGCGGCACAATGTGCCCGAGTTATATGGTGACGCTTGAAGAAGAACACAGCACGCGGGGGCGCGCTCACATGCTTTTTGAGCTTCTCCAAGGCGAGGTGGTACGCGCCGGCTGGAGAGACGAACACGTTAAGGATGCACTGGAATTGTGTCTTTCGTGCAAGGCCTGCAAGTCAGAATGCCCGGCGAATGTCGATATTGCCACCTACAAAGCGGAATTTCTGTCGCACTATTACGAAAAGAGGCGACGGCCGCTGAAAGCGTTTGCCTTTGGCCTGATCGAACGGTGGGCAAGGCTTGGGTCGCGAATTCACGGAATTGCTAACTTTCTCAGCCAGGCACCGGGACCTCGTCACCTACTGCAAAGGGTCTTAGGGCTGGCGCCGCAGCGACAATTGCCACGCCTGGCACCAGTCACCTTTTGGCAATGGGCGCAAGTGCATCGGAATTCCATTTTCCGAGATGAAGACAGATTGAATTCAGTGCCGCTGCCTAAGGGGCGACAAGTGGTTCTGTGGGTGGACACGTTCAACAATTACTTCCATCCAGAGACGTGCCGAGCCGCTCTGGGAGTGTTGGAGGAGGCGGGATTCACAGTGACGTGTTCCCGAAGACCTCTGTGCTGTGGGCGGCCGCTTTATGACTTCGGCATGCTTGAGAGAGCCAAAAACAGCTTAAGCCAGATCTTGAGTGCTCTCGGCCCGCAGATTGACGCAGGGCTGCCGATTGTCGTCTTGGAGCCAAGCTGTGCTTCTGTGTTTCGCGACGAGCTGCACAATCTATTTCCCACCAACGAGCGCGCCACCAGGCTTCGAAACCAAACATTCCTTCTCAGTGAGTTCCTGCAAAATCACGCCCCGGACTATCTTCCTCCTTCCCTCTCACGAAAAGTGATTCTTCATGGCCACTGCCACCACAAGGCGCTCATGAAAATCAATGATGAGGAATCTTTGCTCCAGAAGATGGGAGTGGAACTGCAATCCTTGGACTCCGGATGCTGCGGAATGGCCGGGCCGTTCGGGTTTCAGAAAGATAAGTTCGAGATATCGCAGGCCATAGCAGAGCGAGTTCTGCTGCCGACAGTGCGACGCGCGGCGTCAGACACGCTGATTGTCGCGGATGGCTTCAGCTGTCGCGAACAAATACTTCAGGGTACTGGCAGGTCTGCGATGCACCTGGCCGAGGTCTTGAAGATGGCGTTGGATCGCCAAAATTCTTCCGCGGACGGCTAACCTGGCCGGGTAAGCCTAAGTTCGCTTCACAATCAAACGAGAGTGTTCTACTTTCTCCCGGGCGATGGCACCGATCGCTGCAATTGGCCGAAATCCAAGCCGAAGAGGGGAGTATTCTCAATTCTTACGGCGTCCAGGGTAAACGGATTCAGTCCCAACGCTTTGAGGATGCTAGGGGCGATTTGTGACGTTTGTACCGGAAACTTGATTTCTTGACGGCCGAACCTGGAGTGGTAAATGAGAAGCGGTACACTCCGATCCGTGTTCGCGCTGCCACCATGCTCGGCGATGAACGTGCTACCGCTATCTACGTAGATTTGGCCTGGAGTCGGCTGAATAATGATATCTGGCACGCGAGGGTCACTCTTGGGGTCATTGAATAGGAGCTTTAATGATTCACCGGAGTAAATTTCCTGAATGCCAGCGTCTTCCTGGATTTTTCGCAGCGCATTGACGACATCAGCGGTGCGGTCCTGATCCGACAGCGTATCGCGCCTCGTATCGCGCCTGACCCAGAGCGTGAAGGAAAATACAGACCATACAATCTCACCAATGCCTCTGTTTTCAGGTCGAATCTCCTTTCCGATCGTTTCCGAGTTAAACAGAAATTAATCTTGCTTTAAGTCTGCATCGCAACTAATGCTTTATGCTCTGTCGTGCTGTCCTTTAGCACAGGTTGAGTCGCGCTGTCGCGGCCTCTCATTTGCCTGACTGATTTGGCGGGGGAAATCTCGGCCCACGCTGCAGTACTTCGAAGGTGCCGGTTAGCCTTGGCGTGAAATCATCGTGGAATGACACTGCAAGGGGCAAAATAGTCAGGCGCACGGACTAGGTCGGGGCTGAATGGAGCTGCCGCCGGCAATTCAGTTTCACGTAAGAAGCATTCCATCTTAGGGAGAGAAAATGAAGAAACGGTCCTTAGTCCTTGTCGCGGCTCTCATGGTATTCGGAGTCCAAGCCCGCTGCCAGGGGGCTGCACCAATCAAGCTGATCCAAACTTTGGAGCTGCCTGCGGAGGTTAAAGGGAACTTCGACCATTTTGGAATCGACCTGAAAGGCGGGCGACTGTTTGCGACTCCAGAAGGCTACCACGCTGTTGTCGTGTTTGATTTGAAGACCGGCAAACTGATTCACAAAATAGATGGAATTGGCAAGCCACACGCCGTGCTCTATCGGGAGGATCTGAACCGCATTTACGTTACCGACGGAGATGCGGGAGACTTGAAGATCTTCGACGGCACAACGTACGGTCTCGTGTCCAGCGTGAAACTCTTAGAGGATGCGGATTCCATTGGATACGATCCGGCCACCAAGTACCTTTATATCGACAACGGCGGCGGGGACGTTCATCAGACGTACTCGATGCTAAGCGTCATTGATACGACCGCAGGAGAGAAATTAGCCGACCTCAAGATTGAAGGAGAAACTCTCGAGGCCATGGCGTTGGAGAAGTCCACATCGAAAATGTATGTAAATAACAGAGCTAGGAACCAGGTTTCTGTTGTGGACCGGGAGAAGCGCGAACTCGTAGCGAGTTGGCCCGTAACGCAATGCAAGCCCAACGTGGCCATGGCCCTCGACGAAGCGAACCATCTCTTGTTCGTCGCTTGTCGCAGTGGCGTGATTTCGGTGCTGGATACCCAAACGGGCAAGGAAGTTACGTCTTTCCCCATCACCAAGGGCGTTGACGATATTACTTACGATCCGGCCAGCAAGCGTGTCTATGCCGCCTGTGATGGTGCGATTGATATCTATGAACAATCCGGCCGTGATAGTTACAAGTTGCTTGGGAAGGTCTCTACAGGCCCCATGGGGAGGACCGCGCGCCTAGTGCCGGAATTGAAGCGCTACTTTGTTGCCGTTCCGCAGCACGGCGCTACAAGCGCTAGGGTCCTCGTATTTGAAGTTCTGTAATGAAGCGCGTGCCTCATAATCGAAATCGGAATCAACACTGAGATTGAGTCAGCGCAGGCTACCACGCACCTCGTTATGAGAGAATATTGAGCGGAGCTATGCGGATCCTCTTGGTCGAAGACGAACGGAAGGTCGCCAGCTTTATCGCCCGCGCCTTGAAGGAAAACACCTACGCAGTAGATGTTGCGGAAACGGGTCAGAAGGCACTCGAATTAGGTACCGACGTCACTTACGACGCCATTCTTCTCGATGTTCGTTTGCCCGACCTCAGCGGAATCGAAGTCTGCCGCGAGTTTCGCCAGCGAGGAATAGAAGCGCCTGTCCTGATGCTGACGGCGCGAGGTTTGGTCGAGCAGCGAGTCGAAGGGTTGGATGCGGGCGCCGACGACTACCTCACGAAACCCTTTGTCTTGGCAGAACTTCTCGCGCGTGTGCGAGCACTCGTTCGGCGGGGCTTCCATAGCAGCAACGCAAAACTCAGCTACGCGGACTTAATACTGGACCGGCATCGCCGCCGCGCAACGCGGGACAAAGAGACAATTCCTCTCACGTCCAGGGAATTCGCACTTCTCGAACTGCTCTTGCTTCGCGCTCCTGAGCTTATTACCCGGAGTGAAATCGTGGAACATGTTTGGGATTGCCATTTTGACAGCGAAACAAATCTCGTCGAGGTTTACATCAATCGGCTCCGCCGGAAGATTGATCAAGACCGCTCCGTGAAGCTGATCCATACCATCCGTGGGGTGGGATACCGCATGGGGACACCGGGGTCATGAAGGTCAGAACACTCCGTCTCCGGATGATGTTGCTTTTCTGCACCGTCGTCGGAGTACTTCTAGCTGGGTCGTACCTGGCGTTTTGGGGCCTGTTGGCACATGCGGTCCATACGCAACTCAATCGTCAGCTGCTTGAGACCGCACGCCCCATCATTTCTGATATGGTCTCCGAGCCCGACGCGAAAGACGTAGACCGGCTGGACCTTCCGGGCGAATTTTTTGAGCTCCTGGACCAAAATGGCCACGTTCTCCAGCAGTCCAAGAATCTCGTGGCGCCAATGAAGCTAAATGGGCTAAACCTTTCCGATTCACGGCCGACTTTCGGGATAGCTGCGCTGGAGAATGGAGAAACCGTGCGCGTGGCGCTCATTCCTTTTCAGCAGGGAAATCAGGCGCTCATTTTTGCCGTAGCCATCCCTACCTTTGGGACTAACCGAGTGCTCGACAGCTTTGGAGGCGTGGCCTTGCTGCTTTTCCCTCTAAGCCTCGTACTGACTGCCGGAATATCGGCACTGTACGTCGGGAGAAGCCTTGCGCCCATCAAGGAGTTGACCAGGCACGCTGCCCTGATGGCCAAACGTGTCACGAACCGACAAGGATTTTGGACACCTCTGCCGGTGTGTTCCCCTCATGATGAGCTTGGGCGATTGGCGCAAACGTTTAATCATTTATTGAAGAGCGTTGATTCGGCCGTTCTCCAGCTGCGCCAATTTGTGACAGACGCCTCGCACGAGTTGCGCACTCCGCTCGCAGTTCTTCACGGCGAGACAGAGCTGCTGCTCTCTAAACCACGAAGCACGGAGGAATATCGCCAGACACTTTGTGTATTCGACGATGAGTTCAAGAAACTGACGCGGATCGTGGAAGGTCTGTTCACTCTCTCGATGGCTGACGCGGGGCAATTGCATTTGGTCCGGGAACCGCTTTACATCAACGAGGTACTGGAAGAAGCTTGCGGCTTGGCCACTTCGCGAGCGCGCACGAAGAATATCTCCATCGTACGGGATTTGAACCAGGAACTATCCTGCACGGGAGATGAGGCCTTCCTGCGCGAACTGTTTTTGATTTTTCTCGACAATGCTATCAAGTATTCCGGCGAAGGTACGCGCATCCACGTGACGCTGGGGATTCGTGACGGCGCCATTCAGGCCCGTTTTCAAGATGAAGGCATCGGGATCTCGCCGGAGCACTTGCCATTCATTTTTGATCGGTTTTACAGGGCGGCGCCTCCGACCAGCGGTGAGGCCCAGAGCGGAGGGCTTGGTTTGGCTATTGCACAGGCCATTGCCATCGCCGAGGGCGGCATCATTGAGTGTGAGAGCACAGTAGGAGTCGGTTCAACTTTCACAGTAACATTGCCCATTGCACATCCCTACGAAACGGTTCTTGTACCTAAACAGAAATTAATCCTCCGTTAAGGCATAATCCTACCTGCTGCAATAGGCTCAACTGCAAAGTGGAGGTGTTCCAGTGTCCTCTCGAAGAATTGCTCTGAACTATTTGCGCGAACGCGTGTCAGCTATTTTCTTGATAGCGGGAATTTGTTTTTCCGTTCCGGCTTACGCGCAGGTCGCCGGAGGAAACCTCTCCGGGACGATTACTGATCCGTCCGGGAGGCTGGTTCCTCAGGCTATGGTTTCCATCGAGAATGTCTCGACAGGAATTACCACTGCCGTCACAACGAACTCGGACGGCTATTATACCGCCGCGAACTTGCTCCCTGGAGAATATCAAGTCACTGTTTCCGCAAAGGGATTCGCGACTGAGGTAAGAAAAGGCATCTCCCTTACCGTGGGAGCGCGGCAGGTCATTGATCTGACTCTGCAAGTAGGGTCGGCAGCGAAAACGGTCGTGGAGGTGACCACGGAAGCTCCTGCCGTGCAACTCGCCAGTTCTGATATCAGCGCAGTTGTGAATGCGACCACAGTCCGTGAACTGCCTCTCAACGGCCGGAGTTGGACGGACCTGGCAGCCTTGCAGCCGGGAGTCGATACAATCCAGACGCAACCGACCTTCGCAGTGGGCGCGGATCGTGGCAATCGGGGCTTCGGGCAGCAGTTGACCATCTCTGGCGCACGACCACAGCAGAATAACTATCGCCTGGACGGCGTCAGTCTCAACGACTATGCCAACGGGGCCCCGGGTAGCGTCCTCGGCGGAAACTTGGGCGTGGACGCCATTCAGGAATTCTCGGTCCTGACCAGCAACTACTCGGCGGAGTACGGCAAGACCTCCGGAGGAGTGGTCAACGCAATCACCCGGTCGGGCACCAATACTTTTCATGGGAGCGCCTACGAATTCCTCCGCAACAGCGCACTGGACGCGCGGAACTTCTTTGAGGATCCCACCGCTCCGAAGGCAGCGTTCAAACGGAATCAGTTCGGCGGCGCGGTTGGCGGACCGATCATCAAGAACCGGACATTCTTCTTCGCCGACTTCGAAGCGATCCGGCAGTCCAAGGGCATCGCCGTAGTTGACACTGTGCCTTCCAATGCTGCACGGGCAGGGCTGCTCTGCTCGAACCCCGCAGGAGCGGATCCTTCGAACCCATGCACTACAACACAGCTTCCGGCCGGAGCGAACACAGATGCCAATGGCGTGGACCTAAAGGCGAAGGCGTATCTCCCCCTCTACCCTGTCCCCAACGGAGCCATCCTCGGGAACGGCGACACCGCCCTGTTCACTTTCTCTGGTCAGCAGGTTGTGAACGAAAACTTTGTTACCACTCGGGCCGACCATAAGTTCTCGGAAAAAGACAGCCTGTATGGAACTTACCTGTTTGATAGAACCCCTTACTCGGCTCCAGACGGTATGAATAACGTCAAACTTGGCAGCCTCAGCTCTCGACAGTTCCTGGCGGCCGAAGAAACCCACAGCTTCACCCCTACCTTTGTCAATGCCGTCCGATTCGGGTTTAACCATGAAGCCGTGAATAACAACCAGAGCACAGGAGCAATTAATGCTGTGGCAGCCGATGGAAGTCTGGGTTCCTTCGCAGGTCGGAATGCCGCCCAGGTCCAGATCGGCGGCGCCTCTCTTTTGCCCGGCGGTGTCGGGGGACTGCCAACTTATTTGTACCGTTGGAATTCCTTCCAGGTGTACGACGACGCGTTCCTCAATCGAGGCAAGCACGCTGTCAAGTTTGGGGTGGCGGTTGAGCGCATGCTAATGCAAGCCACGGCGCTTACCGATCCAAGCGGCATTTGGCAATTCGCCGATGTACCAAGTTTCATGACGAATCAACCATCGAGGTTCCAGGGAGGAATTGTCAGCACACTTTCCCCCCGAGATGTTCGCCAGACCCTCTTTGGCGGCTACCTGCAGGACGACTGGCGCTGGCTCCCGAATCTCACATTGAATCTCGGACTGCGTTATGAGATGGCCACCGTGCCCACGGAAATCCACGGCAAGCTTGCCAACTTGAGAAACCTTACTGACGCCAGTCCTCATCTCGGCGACCCATTTTTCGTCAGCAACCCCACCACGAAGAATTTCGAGCCACGCATAGGTTTTGCCTGGGATCCGTTGCGGAACGGAAAAATGGCCGTACGGGGCGGCGCTGGACTCTTTGATGTCCTGCCACTTCCGTATCAGTTCATTCTTCTCGTGACCCAGGCAGCTCCCTTTTTCGAATACACTTCCATCAAGAATCCAGGACCCACGACATGCAACTGCGCAACAACAAAGGCATTTTTTGACGGCGTTTTGCCACCTTTCCCGGCCAACAAATTGCGCCAGACGTACACGGACCCCAGCCCCAAGCGCAACTACGTGACGCAGTGGAATCTGAACGTCCAATACCAGCTCACCCCGAGCGTGGCTGCCATGGTTGCGTACGTTGGATCGCGTGGCCTGCACCAGCCCTTCCGCGTGGACGACGCCGATATGGCTCTTCCAACCGTTACTTCAGCAGGGTATTTGTGGGACCCCAACGCGAGTCGGCTCAACGATCACTACGGCTCTATTCGAGGTATGTTCTACCAGGGACGGTCTTACTTCAACGCGCTCGAGCTACAGTTGGCGAAGCGGATGAGCCACGGCTTTCAGCTACAGGGGACCTTCACTTGGGGCAAGAGCATCGATACTAGTTCCGCCACGGTGGCAGGCGACGCATTTGGTAACTCCATTTCGAGTCTCAATTGGTTCGATATGAGACTGGTTCGTGGGCTCTCCGATTTCAACGTTGGGCGCACTCTCGTTGTGAACGGCACGTGGGACATTCCCACCGCCAAGTCATTCTCCGGACCGGCGAGGTGGATCGCTGATGGTTGGGAACTCGGTCTGATCCTCACAGTCAGTGACGGGGTGCCTTTTACCCCCACATGGGGTACCGGCGATGACCCCGCTCTTACGCAGAACAATGACGATTGGGCGTTCCCGAACAGGCTTGGCGGCCCCGGGTGCAAAACCCTTACAAATCCCGGAAATCCGAACAACTATGTCAAGACCCAGTGCTTCGCTATCCCCACTGCGCCCGACGCTGCGTTTTTTACTGCAAATAATTGCCAAGGTGGGGATCTGACCAACCTTCAGTGCTTCAACCTCCGAGGCAACGCCGGCCGGAACATCTTAATCGGTCCGGGCATCACAAACTTGGACTTCTCCATTTTCAAGAACAATCGCATCAAGCGAATCTCGGAAAATTTCAACGTGCAGTTCCGCGCCGAAATTTTTAACATCTTGAATCATCCCAACTTCGCGCCTCCCACGGTCCCCGACAACAGTGACATCTTTTTGTCAGATGGGACGCTGAGTGGGGGGGCAGGGTTGCTGACAAGGACGACGATCCCGGAACGGCAGATCCAGTTCGCTATCAAGTTCATTTTCTAATTGTAAAGGAGGCAGCGATGGGCGCGTTCCTGAGCCGTTTGGCGGTGAACGCGCCCGGCTGACTGCCAGGCAGCAATCCCGAATCAAGTCCATGCATCTCGAGCGCGTAAGATCTGCCCAAGTCGGCTGCGGCTCGCGAGGTTTGAAGAGCTGGCCTGGCGCGTTGTACAAAGGTTGGGCCAGGCTGCCGGCGAGCGAAGTCAGGGACTTTCATCTTAAGGAGGAGAGGACGTGAAAAAGGTGCTCGTAATGATCTTGTGGCTGATGCCCGCGATTGGTGTGATTGCGCTGTCAACCGGCGCGCAAGTGAAGCAGCCGCTAAAGTTAGTGGCCACGACCCCATTGCCGGGGTTTTCGGGCGACTTCGACCATTTCGCATTGGATCTCAAGGGCCAGCGGCTGTTTCTCACCGCTGAGGACCATAAGACCGTTGAGGTGTTCGATCTCGATGGCAAGCACCTTCACAGCGTCACCGGGTTCGGCCAACCACATGCGGCGCTCTTCCTCCCGGAATCCAATAAGCTGATCGTCACGGACGGCGACGATGATTTCGGCCGCGTCGAGATGGTGAGCGGAGCGGATTACAAGATCCTCAGCACGATCAAACTCCCAAATGGTGTGGATAGCGCGGTATTTGACCCCACGAGCCACTATTATTATGTCGCCAGCGGCGGCGCAGAGTCTGCGAGGACTCACGTGGTCAGCATCATTGACACCAAGACGTTCAAGCAAGTCGGTGAAATTGTGCTTCCGGGAAACGAATCTGAAGCAATGGCGATCGACAAAGAAGGAAAGAAGATGTACGTGAGTCTTCGTGCCACCAACGAGGTCGGCGTCGTCGATCTGGGGACGCGCAAAGGTGTTGCGCGCTGGCCCATTCCAGGAGCAAGTACCGCAAACTCACTTGTTCTTGACGAAGCCACCCATCGAGTATTCATCGCCACGAGAAAGCCGCCTAAATTCTTTGTGTTCGACATTGACACGGGAAAAGTTGTGACCTCGCTCCCCTGTGCACCGCTGCACGACGATATGTGGTTCGATCGCGCTAGCAAGCGAATCTATGTGACAGGAAGTGAAACCACCACGGTGTTTGAGCAAAAGGATGCGGACCATTACACGCATCTGGCAGATGATCCGACCGGGTTTCGCGCCAAGACTTCCATTCTGGTGCCTGAACTGAATCGGATTTATATAGCCGTCTCAGGCAAGGGCAAGGCGGATGCAAAGCTCGCGCTCCAAGTCTACGAACTGCAGCCCTGATTCAGTCCGGCAATCGATTGCAGAAATTCGCCGCCCGCGATCTACGGGTGCATTACCGGGTTGAAAGATCGGCGGTGTTGCCGCCCCGTGTTAGAGCCCGTCAAAAGTTCGTATTCAGAGTTCTGCGGAGGTTTCCACATGAAATATTTTGGATTGAGCGGCCCGGGAATATGCGGTGCCGCTCTGCTGCTCGGTGGTCTTGCTCTTGCAGGTCCCCCGGAGAGCGGCTACCACTTGCTGAAAAAATACGAACTCGGCGCTGCGCCCGGCGGCAAAGAATACTGGGACTACATCACGTTCGATACCTCCACGCGTCATCTCTATATCTCACATAACACGGAAGTCAAGGTCGTGGATGCTGACAGCGGCGCGATCCTCGGCAGTATTGCTGATTTGAAAAGAGTCCATGGTATCGCCCTCGTCTCTGATCTTGGCCGTGGCTTCATCAGCGACGGTGGCGCCGACGAAGCCGTTGTTTTCGACCTCAAAACCTTAAAGGTTACGGGACACATCAAGACGGGGGGCAATCCGGATTGCATCCTTTACGAGCCGGCTTCTAAACACATCTTCACGATGAATGGTAAAAGCAGTGACGCCACTGTGATAGACCCGGCCACGGAGACCGTTGTAGCAACAATCCCCATGGGCGGCCGCCCCGAGTATGCCGTCGCTGATGGCAAGGGAATGATCTACGACAATATCGAAGATAAAGACGAGGTCGTCGCCCTGGATTCTCGCACCAATACCGTCAAGGCCCGCTGGCCCATCGCCCCCTCCGGAGGGGCCACCGCCATGGATATGGACGTCCAGCATCGCCGTCTCTTCATCGGCGGGCGCAACAAGGTGCTTGCCATCATGGATGCTGACAGCGGCAAGGTTCTCCAGACGTTTCCCATCGGTGATGGAGTAGACACGAACATTTATGAGCCTGAAACAGGTTTGCTTTTCACCGCCACGCGCGAAGGCACGTTGTACATCTTCCATGAAGACACTCCTGACAAATTCAGCGTAGTTGAGACCGTCAAGACTGAATTTGGGGCCCGCAACATGGCGCTCGATCACAAGACGCACAGACTTTTCGTTGACACCGGGGATTTTGCCCCCGCTGCTGCACCGACTGCGGAGCAACCCAAACCGCAACCAACCCCTGTTTCGGGGACGTTTCGATTGTTAGTCTACGGTCGCTGAGCCGGTGCCGGCTCGGCTTTGCTGGGTCAAGAATGTGACATCGCAAAATAGACGCATACGAAGCCTGGTTGTATTCGCCGCTCTCGGTATTTCTGCGCTGCTTGCCGGCGCCAAGGATCCGGCCGCATTGTATTCGCTCGCAGATCCAGGACCCGCTCAAGAGTCGCCGTCGAATTCAGAACATTCGACGGCAGGCGCGCAAACGCAATCTCCTCTCAACTTCGAGGAGTACTGCACTCGCGTCGAGCCGGTTTTTCTCAAGAAGCGTGAAAGCGGAGTGCGCTGCTACGACTGTCATTCCACGCTCACCACTCACCTTCGACTGCAACCCTTCCTGCCGGGCGATTCTTCTTGGACGGAAGAACAGTCGCGGCAAAATTTTGCATTCGTTTCCCAATTGGTTGCTCCGGGAGACCCTCTAAAAAGCCTCCTTCTCCTCCACCCTCTGTCTCAAGAAGCGGGCGGCGATCCGGCTCACGCAGGCGGCAAATTTTGGAAGTCGCAGGCCGACCCGGAATGGCAAATGCTCGCTGCCTGGGTCCGCCACTCTTCTTCGGGCACGCCGGCAGCGCAACCAGCTTCTCCGGCGACGACGAATGCTTTCCAAACGTTCAGATCGAGTATCGAGCCGATCTTCCTCAAGGAAAGGCCAGGACACGCCCGCTGCTACGGTTGTCATTCCGAATACAACAGAAGCTTTCATCTCGAGAAATTGCTGCTTGGAGCCGCGAATTGGACAGAGGACCAATCTCAGCTCAATTTTCAAAACATTCTCCAGCACGTTGCTCCGGGAGACCCCGGTTCAAGCAGGTTGTTAATCCACCCGCTTGCGCCCGAAGCGGGTGGTGATCCGTTTCATTCCGGCGGCCACCAGTTTCAGTCCCAGAATGACCCGGACTGGCTCGCGATGGCTGACTGGGTACGGAGCCTGCAGCCGGGAGTCGGTTCCGAGTCTTCGATAAAGCCTCTTGTACTTATCTACGTCACCAACAGTGCGGGAAACACAATCGATGTCGTCGATCCCACGGCCAACACAGTCGTGCAGGTGATCCATGGCATTGAGCTGCCGCATGGAATCACCTTCTCTCCCGATGGCGCGCGAGTCTACGTCAGCAACGAATCAGACAGCGTGCTCGATGTCGTGGATCGGAAGAGCGGTGAGATGCTGCGGAAAGTGCCTCTGCGCGGCCGGCCGAACAATATTGCCATCACCAAAGATGGCCGCCGCATTCTCGTGGGGATCCGCGCGCTGCAGGGCGAGCTCGATGTGATCGATACAGTCTCACTGAACCGCGTCAAAAGCATTCAGGTCGATAGCGTCCATAATGTCTATGTCACGCCTGACGGCAGCTATGCGGTCAGCGGTTCCCTGGAAGGTAAGTCGGCCACAGTGATTGATCTTCGGACCGATCAAATCGCGTGGAAACTGAATTTCGATCACCCAGTGCGCCCCATGGCTTTCGAGGCCAACCCTGACGGGTCCACGCGCCGTATTTTCGTCGAGCTTTCCAACTTCAACGGATTCGCCGTCGTGGATTTTGCGAAGCGCAGCGAGGTAGCCAGGATCACGCTGCCGGATGAGCCCGGCGGATTCGGGATTGCCGAGGGACGCGTGAACACTCCTGCCCATGGCATCGGGGTCGCGCCGGATGGCAAGTCATTGTGGGTGAACAGCACTCTTGCGAACGCCGTTTTCGAATACTCACTGCCGGATCTGCAGTTGGTCGGCCACACCGAACTGCCACTCGTTCATCCGCTGGGACGCGCACCCACTAGTTCCGTTCCCGAGTGGATCACCTTCACGCCAGACAGTAAGCATGTCTACGTCTCGAACTCCGGCGATCGCTCGGTGTCCGCCATCGACATGAAAACTTTGAAGTTAGTGGCGGTGATCCCGGTAGGGGAAGTCCCTAAGCGGATCAACACCTTGGTCGTTCACTGAACTTGGCGGTCCCCAGATCCTTCTCAACTCCACCTGAGTTCACCATACTAGAAATGGGCCAGCCAGAAGTGTGAGCAAGAAGGCGATCGCTGGATAGTCTCCCTCTTAACAAATCGAGATGCGCCGGGCGTGCTCCGGGGATCTCTCTGTGCACCCAACTCTTCCCAGTCTCAGAGCCATGCACGCCGCCGGGTGTTTTGGCCGTTATGCCAGACATGGCAATTCCGGTAATCACTACAAAGCCTGCTCGACGCGGCATTGCTGCCACCCACTAGCTTAATGTCTTTGCCGCGACCAGTGGACTGTTTAAGGAGCCACATCATAAACCAATATCTTGGCCTCTTCGATGGTTGCTTCCTTTGATTGGGGAATGGGAGGAACCAGAATGACGAGCTTGGGGATAGCCGCGTAAAACCGCTTGAGTTCTGGCACCAGCAGCGTGGTCTTCGCAATCGGCCCGGTCGCCACTCTTCCCAGACGCTCGTAATGGTCCGCGTCAACCTGTTTGAACACTTCCACGAAGCCGGTTGTTCCTGTGTAGTAGATGCGTTTGCTTGGCGCATCAAACACGACTTCATCCACACCGCCCTCGGTGTCGATCGCATCGATCACTTTCCCGCTGTCCGAATCCATCACCACCAACTTCCCTGGTTTATAAATGTGTGAGCGTTTAACTCGGCTCCCGATAAACAAGCGATGATGGGCTGCATCCAGCGCCACCGCATGAGGCTCCGGCCCCCCGGTGATAGGCCACGTGGCGATCACCGTGCGCTTTTCGCGGTCAATGACCACCACTTGGCTTGTGTCACCCATAACTACAAACATTCTTGGCGACGCTGGATCGAGTGCGAGGCCA
>WNFC01004994.1_pt1 | contig 16541 bp, 14 predicted proteins | sample 5400541 | NCBI WGS metagenome assembly WNFC01 (sample SAMN13153342, study PRJNA577476) | soil metagenome | isolation source: 120 cm saprolite under Douglas fir tree site 2 hole 2 replicate 1 | place: USA:California | collected 2015-04-18
ATGGCGAATCACCATAGACTATGACCACTTGCGCGGCGGTGGACATAATATTTCGTGTACTAGGAGGCCTGCCGTTAACCTGGGATCATCCATAATGAGCACCGAGAGGCACTAGAGATATTTTGAATTCAGCGGAAATTCGGTTGTTGGTCTCAACCTGATTTCGATTATATACTCGGAATTAGACGGGTCTCGCCAAAAATTTCGGAACGAGGAAATCACCGCCTTCGAATATTCCACGTCCAGTACTCGCTGTTTGTTCCACACGACCTTGAGATTCTCGAAGTTCTCGCCTGACAGGACTGGAGTACCGCGACCAGTCGAACCGTTTTTGACAATGTACACGAGGTATATGGTGTCTGTGAACGCGCTTACGTTCCGCTCAACTACTATAGCCTCCGCCTTACGGTCTGGCGACATCGCTGATTCCGTAACTCTATCGGTCAGATACTTACAGTCGCCACATATAGTGCTAGTTAAAAGTACGAGTAGTACGAGCCGACCATTAGACCGGTGCATATAATCTGCCATCGTGACTTATATTTGGGATCGCGAGCGGGTATATTGCCGCGCCGAGAATCAGAAATACCTTACTCAGCTTCATGTTGACAGAATATTTCGAGTGCCAGGTAGACCGTCTTCTCCAACCTAGGCGTTATGCCGCGTCGCGTTCCCGGACAATCCACGCCTGAAAGCCCACACCCGTCGGCGCAAATGAGAGAAAGCCGAATCCTTTGAGGGAGTCCTTCAGGTCGTCCGTCAGGTCCAAGCCGACCACATCTACGCCAAAGCCGTCGGATAGATGAAGGTATTTGTCCTCGGGGTCACTGGGCACAGGCGGAGCAACCTTCCAGCTGCCGTAGTGCTTTTCGATTGCAGGAATGACGTCCAACAGATGCGCTCGGCGGTTCCCGGCTTCAGAATAAATCTTGAACGCCGTGATAGAGCCCGGACTGCGATGGTCTGCTATCGAGCGTCCTTGCCAGATGCGGCGGCAAGCGTCTTCGTTGACCGGGGTTGCAACTACCCACACGGGAACGTTCGCCGATAGCTCTTCGAGCCGCTCTCCGTAAACAGGGTCAACGACGATTGCGACATTCAACATCGAGATGGGTTATTTCATTGTAGTGAACTTAATATTCTGGACGATGCTTGCTGTCGCTTGAGTTAAGATCTTTCCGACGCCCTTCTCGTGGTCTCAACGCACAGAGCGCGCGGGGGACTGCGCCGGATCCTTCACTTCGTGCAGGATGACGAGGTGTATCCGGGCGCAACGTTTGCCAGCCGAACGCACGGCTCAACGCGGCTGCATCCTCGACCTATTTACCTTAGAACACGCTCTTTATAACGCCCCCATCAACTCGCAAAGCCGCTCCCGTCGTTGCCGACGCGAGCGGACTGGCGACGTACGCCACCAAAGAAGCGACCTCCTGGGGCGAGGCAAATCGCTTGATGAGCGACGTTGGACGAACCTTCTCAAAGAACTCCTTTTCGAATTCGTCAAACGCCTTTCCCTCGGACTTTGTAAGTGCGTCGACGAAGTCGACAACTCCACGAGATTTCGTTGGACCCGGCAAAATACTGTTGACTGTGATGCCGGAGCCGGCAACCGCCTCGGCCAAGCCCCGTGAGACGGCCAGTTGTGCGGTTTTTGTCATGCCGTAGTGGATCATTTCGGGTGGAATTTGGATCGCGCTTTCGCTGGAGATGAATATGATGCGGCCCCAGTTGGCGCGCTTCATCGCGGGTAAGAAGAGGCGGGCAAGGCGTACTCCGCTGAGCACGTTGACCTCAAAGAATCTCACCCAGTCGTTGTCAGGAATCTCTTCAAATGGCTTTGGCTCGAAGATGCCGAGATTGTTAACCAGGATTTCTACGCCAGGGTATTGTCGGACGATTTCCTCCGCCGAAGCCGCTTTGCTGAGATCTCCGGCAAACCCCCGTACGGAACCGCCGGTCGTCGACTGAAGCCTCGTCACAACGTCATCGACGGATGCCTGTGAACGGCCATTGACAATCACTCGAGCGCCTTCGCGCGCGAGGGTCGTGGCGATAGCCAGACCGATACCGGCTGTACTGCCGCTAACCAGCGCGAGTTTGCCCTTCAGCTCAAGATCCATCGGATTTTCCTTTCAATAAAATAATGACCCGGGAGCAAACCGACTCGCGCAGAGCTTTGGGTTCGTAGAGTGGCTTTGGGTTCGTGTGCGGTTTCGAGTGGGAAACCGTTATCACCGCGCGGTTACAACTTGATTTCGAAAGAAGGGCCGACGTACACATTCGCCGAGTACATCCCGCCGCCGAACTGCGGATCGCCAAAGATGTCGCGTCCGGCCGTCAATCCACCATCGACCACCATCGCCACGCCGGTTATCCATTCCGATTCGTCGCTGGCTAAAAACAGCGCCATGTTGGCGATGTCCTCGGGCAGGCCCGCGCGGCGCAGCGGATGCAATGGGCCGAGCAATTGGCCCGTCACCTCGCGGTCGGAGGTAAGGAAGTTGAAAATCGGCGTGTTGATTCCGCCCGGACAGATACAGTTGACGCGAATCTTGTCCTTGGCGACCTCGAGCGCGACCGAGCGCGTGAGATTGACCACGCCGGCCTTGGCCGCGCTGTAGGCGTGCGGGCCGTAGCCGCCCGCCAGTCCCGCCACCGACGCGGTCGAGATGATCGAGCCGCCGCCGACCTTGCGCATCTCGGCCACCGAATGCTTGATCCCCAGGAACACGCCGCGCGTCAGGACCGCGAAAGTGCGATCCCAGTCCTCGACGCTGGTCTGCTCTATCGATCCGAGCGCGCCGGGCAGCCCGGCGTTGTTGAAGGTGATATCGAGGCGGCCGAATTCCTTGACCGCGCGATCGACCATCGCCTTGACCCCGGCCTCGCTGGTGACGTCGGTCTTCTGGAACACCGCGCGGCCGCCGTTTTCCTTGCACTCGCGCATCGCCGCCCCGCCGCCGTCCTCGTTGAGGTCGGCGATCACAACCGCCGCGCCTTCGCCCGCGAAACGTATCGCCGTCGCCCGGCCCATCCCGCTCGCCGCGCCGGTTATCACCGCAACCTTGCCCTCTAACCTGGCCATCGTAAATAGCCCTCCTGGTTTGCCGCCTGCCGGCCGCCGCTGCAAATCGCGGCGGGTCCCAGTAAGTCCGGAGCCGTCATGATGGTATAATTGAGCCGGCATGTCGAAGGCGCGTAGAGGAGACCGGCGCTCGGCCGCGGCGATGGTGCGTGCGGCGGAGGGCCTGCATGTGAGGCCCTCCGCCGCAAATATCGACGCGAGCCGTATCGGCGGCGACGCCGTCGATACGGCTCCTGGCGCGCCGGCTTCGAACGAAGCCGGGGCGCCAGAGCGCGCCGTGTTCGCAGCACCGGACGCGCCGCATCGCGCGTCCGACGCTGACGCCACGCGCGATCGCCCTGCCAGCGATCCCGACGCCGGCGCGCAGGGCAACTTGCCGTTGCCCGCGGAGCGCCGCCGCTGGAATTCGCTGGTGAGCTATCCGGGCGACCCGGACCCGGCCGCAGGCGGCGACGCGCCGAACGCGCCGCCGCCCGCGGCTGCGCAAGACGCGCAGGATGCGCAAGATCCAGAAGATGCGGCGTCCGCCGGCACGCCGGCGGATGCCGATGCGGGGGCGGCGTCGTCGGCGGCGCGTCGCGCCGCCGACGACGCCGCGCTCGAGCGCAAGCTCGACGCCGTGCCCGCGGAGCCCGGCGTCTATCTGCTGCGCGAGCGCGCCGGCGCAAAGGGTGTTGGTAAAGTCCTGTATGTAGGGAAAGCCAAGTCTTTGCGTTCGCGCGTGCGCGCCTATTTCCGCGAGAGCGGCGACACCCGCTTCCAGGTGCGTTTCCTGATGAAGCGCGTCGGCGACTTCGACGTGCTGGTCGCGCGCAGCGAGAAAGAGGCGCTGATCCTCGAAAACAACCTGATCAAACAGTACCGGCCGCGCTACAACATCAGGCTCAAAGACGACAAGTCGTACTTAAGCGCCAAGATGACCAACCATCCGTGGCCCCGCATCATGGTCACGCGCAAAATCGTGCGCGACGGCGGCAAGTACTTCGGCCCCTTCGGCTCGGCCGACGGCTTGCGCGAGACTATCGACGTCATCCGTAAGGTCTTTCCGCTGCGCACTTGTTCGGACGCGGTTTTCCGCAACCGCTCGCGCCCGTGTATCGAGTACCAGATCAAGCGATGCCTCGGGCCGTGCTGCCTGCCGGTTGATCGCGCCGAATATGAGAACCATCTGCACGCGGCGCAGATGCTGCTCGAGGGGCGCAACCTCGAAGTGCTCAAGGAGTTGCGCGAGCGGATGCGCGGCCATGCCGAGCGAATGGAATTCGAGGAGGCGGCACGCTTGCGCGACCAGGTGCGCGCGATAGAAAAAACCGTCGAGCGCCAGACCGTGCTTCATCACTGGGGCATCGACCAGGACGTCTTCGGGCTGTATCGCGAGGGCGGCTTTATCGAGGCGATCGTCCTGATGGTGCGCGGCGGCAAGCTCACCAACACCCAGGGATGGAGCTTCCACGACCTCGAATTCGCCGACGAGGACATCCTTGCCGACCTGCTCACGCAATTCTATTCGGGCGCGCGGATCGCGCCGGACGAGGTGATCGTGCCGGTCGCGTTGGAGGATGCCGACGTGCGCGCCGAGTTGCTGACCGAGCGGCGCGGGAAAAAGGTCGAGTTCCTGGTGCCGCAGCGTGGTGAAAAACTGCGGCTGCTCGAGATGGCGATGGACAATGCGCGCCAAAGCTTCGCCGCCCGCCGCGACAACGAGAACACGCGCGAGCGGATGCTCGAAGAACTGCGCACGCGGCTCCATCTGCGCAACACCCCCAAGCGCATCGAGTGCTACGACATCTCCAATTTGCAGGGCTCGATGGTGGTCGGATCGCAGGCGACCTTCGACGAAGGCGAGCCGCGCAAAGACCTCTATCGCCGCTACCGCATCCGCACCGTCGAGGGACAGGACGACTTCGCCAGCATGTACGAAGTGCTGAGCCGGCGTCTCAAGCGTGCGACCGCCGAGAAGGAATATCCCGACCTTTGGGTCATCGATGGGGGCAAGGGGCAACTTAATGTAGCGCTTGAAGTATTGCGCGAGTTCAAGCTGCTCGATCAGATCGACGTAATCTCGCTCGCCAAGCAGCACGTGCTCAACGATCCGCGCGAGCGCGCGGTGGTCAAGTCCGAAGAGCGGGTCTTCCTGCCCAATCGCAAAGATCCGATCGTGCTGCCGAAGAATTCGACCGCACTGTTCCTGCTGGTGCGCATCCGCGACGAGGCGCATCGTTTTGCGATCACCTACAATCGCGAGTTGCGCAGGCGCTCGCGGCTGCGCTCCGTGCTCGACGATATCGAGGGTATCGGGCCGGTGCGGCGGCGCGCGCTGCTGCGCCATTTCGGCAGCCTCAAGCGGATTCGCGCGGCGAGCACCGACGAGATCGCGGTGGTGAAGGGGATGAACCGCGAGTTGGCGGCCGAGGTGCGGCGCTACCTCGACACGATGGGCGCGATGCTCGAGGAGCAGGAGCGCGCCGAGGCGGCCGAGGAAGCCGCCGCAATTGCCGCGGCCGATAGCGTCCCGGACAACGCGCAGTTGGAACTGATACCCGAGCCGCGGCCGGGAGACACAGCAGCTCGCGACGATTCCAATAACTGACGCTCGCGTCTTTCAGAAGACAGGCCGTTCACGAACGGCTCCTACAAGATAGAAGACCGGACGAGAAATCGGAGCGGCTCTTTCCTGCATAGGGGCGTTCGTGAACGGCCCTCTGCTCTTGGTTCGCGATCCTAGTTGTCCGTCAATATTGTCGGCAGTCAGAAATAACCGCGGATGAGTTCCGTTCGGTGCGGATTATCCCGTTCGCGAGGCGCATCGCCTTTGCCATCCGCATCACAATGATGCGTGGAATCGTTCGACGCGAGTCGCACCGGCGCGATGCGCACCCTTGCGGCCGCGGCCGCCGCCACCGTGCCAACCCCCGCGCACGTTCGCGCGCCGTCGGCAACGCTTGCCCCTTCGCGCGCGCCACCGGCGTATGCACCTCTCTCACTTGGCTCCCTTCTCGAAATCGCACCGATCTACCTGATCGCGATTGCGATCCTCGCCGGCGACGCGCTCGGCGCGAGCCTCTTTGCCGTGCCGATGTGGCTGGCCGCGATGCTCGTTATTGTGGCCGCCGCACTTTTCATGCGGCGTACGACGTACGCGGCGACCGCCGTAGCGATGGTTGCGATTGCCGCGGCGGTGTCGATAGCGGCGCGCGATTCCGTCGCGCCGCATTACTCAGCGCATAGCGTCCGCAATTTTCCCGACGGCGCGGCGCTCACGCTCGAGGGGCGAATCAACCGCGCCTCGCAACAGTACCCTGACCGCGAGTACGTATTCGTCGACATCGAGCGCGCCGGCGCGTCCGTATCCAGACTTCAGGCTTCAAGCGGCACGGTTCGCTTGACGGTTGTGGGCGCGCCCGCGCCGGTTCGCGTTGGCGACGAGGTGCGGGTCGCAGGCGCGCTGCGCTTTGCGCGCAACTTCGGCAATCCCGGCGAGTTCGACTACGCTGGATACCTCGCGCGCCAGGGAATTGCCGCGACGATGGTGCTGAACGCGAGCAGCCGCGGGCGGCTTGCGGTAATCGGTTACCGCCGCGAGTTTCCGGCCTCGCAAATCGCCGCGATGCGCGCGCGGATCGGCGGCTTTATCGACGCCAACCTCGCCGGCGAAGAACGCGCGGAGATGCGCGCACTGGTGATCGGCGACCGCGGCGGTATCCGCGAGGCCCTACGCCAACGGTTCGCGCTCACCGGACTCGCCCATATGGTGGTCATCTCCGGGCTTCATCTGGGATTCGTCGCCGCCGCCGCATTTGCGCTCGTGCGCCTGCTGATGGTGCTATTCCCCGCGCTGACGGCGCGTGGCTACGCCAACAAGGCGGCGGCGCTTGCCGCGGCGCTCGCCGCGAGCGCGTACGCCACAATCGCGATGCCCCACGTCTCGACCGCGCGGGCGCTGGTGATGGTGCTCGCGTACACGTTGGCGGTTATCGCCGACCGCGCGCGCGTTGCTGGCGAGCCTGGCGTTGGCGGCGATTGTGATCTGCCTGGCGCTGCCCGGCTCGACCGCGGATATCGGTTTCCAGCTCTCGTTCGCCTCGGTGCTCGCGATCGTGCTCGGGATGCGCCGTTTCGCGCCGTGGTGGCGGCGGCGATTTGGAGTATACGACCCGGCGGAGCATACGCCCCGGCGAATATCGCGCGCCGCGGCGGCGATTGCTAGCTACGCCGCCGTCTCGTTCTGGGCGCTCGTCGGCGTTGCGCCGCTGACCGCCTATCACTTCAACCAGATCTCAGCGGTCGGCGTAATCGCCAATTCAGTAGTCGTGCCGATCATCGCTGTCGGCGGAGTAATCGTTGGATTGATTGCGTGCGCGGTCGGAATGATCGCGCCGGCGCTCGGCGCACCGCTGTTGATCGTCGCCGGATGGTCGCTCGCAGTGGGAACGTGGCTTGCTGGATGGTTCGTGCGATGGCCTGCCGCCTATTTCAGAGTTTTCACCCCGACCCCGCTGGAGATCGTGGTCGTCTACGGACTCTTGCTCCTATGGCTGACGAGGACAATCGAGCGCTCCACGATGAGTCCGCTGCCGCAGCACTCCGCCCAGTCCTTTTTCCGATGGCGCCGCGCGGGTTGTGCAATTTTGATCCTGATGCTGACTGCGGACGCCGGATGGTGGGCGCACGATCGATGGTTCGTGCCGAGCTTGCGCGTCACGTTTCTCTCAGTGGGCGAGGGCGACGCGGCAATAGTGCGCTTCGCGGGCGGGCGCGTGATGTTGATCGACGCGGGCGGCGCGTGGCCCGGCGGTTTCGATTTCGGCGAGCGCGTGGTCGCGCGCTATCTCTGGGCCCGGAAGATCATGCGCGTCGACTACCTGGTGGTGAGCCATCCCGACCTCGACCATTTCGGCGGGATGGCTTTCGTGGCGCGCAATTTCTCGCCGCGCGAGTTCTGGGTGACCAGCGCGCTCAAGCCCGAGCCGATGTACACGGCGCTCATGGCTGAGGTTGCCGCGGAAAAAATTCCACTGCGGGTGGTCGACTCGTCGATGCGAGCGTTGATGCTGGGCGGCGCGTGGGTGCGATGCCTCGGTCCCGCGCCAGACGAGGCCGCGACCCGAGACAACAATCTTTCGATGGTGCTGCGAATCGCTCAAGGCTCGCAAAGCGTGATGTTCACGGGCGATATCGAGGCCGCGGGCGAGCGGGCGCTGCTCACTCGCACGCCGGCGGCGGCGCTCGCGGCGACGGTGCTCAAGGCGCCGCATCACGGCAGCCGCACGTCGTCCTCAAGCGCGTTCGTTGCGGCGGTGCGGCCGCAAGTCGTCGTGCTCTCGCTCGGCTATCGCAACCCGTTCGGCTTTCCGGCGCCCGAGGTCGTCGAGCGTTACATAGCGGCGGGCGCTCGCGTGTTCAGAACCGACCGCAGCGGCGCGGTAAGCGTGGACTTCAGCCGAGCTCGCGCCGAACCTCGAATAGTGGTGCGCGCGTACAACTCCAAGGCGCAGTAGCCGCGCGAGCTCAGGGTTGACGCTTCGCTGCCGGCTGTGGGAATGTTTGACGTTACGGCTGGAGAGGGGTGAATCACTGCCTCCCACGTATTTTTGTCGGCAGAGTCGTGGCGTCGAGAGCGCCGTCGAGTCCCTATGGATATCGAATTCTGGAGGCATCGTAATGGCTGAGCAGGCTCAAGCGGTCGATAGCGGTCCGCGTCCGATCGTTCCCTTTCTCAAGCTCCAACCCAAACCGCACCTGATGGGCTCGAAGTGCGGGACCTGCGGTTCGGTCTTTATCGACACTACCCGCATCGCCTGCTCCAAGTGCGGCGCGACCGAGGGCTTCAAGCCGATCGAGCTCTCCGACAAAGGCAAGGTCTACGTCTTCTCGGTCGTGCATCAGTCGTTCCCCGGCATCAAGACACCCTACATCACGGCGATCGTCGACCTGCCCGAGGGTGTGAGCGTACGCAGCAACATAGTCGACGTCGACCCCGAAGACGCGCAGAAGAATCCCAAACAGATGTTCGACATGCCGGTCGAGATGGTCACTAACGTGGTGGCCAAGGATCGCGAGGGCCATGAAGTGGTGGCGTTCGCCTTCAAGCCGAGCAAGAAATAGAGCTATAATTTAGAAACATCCGTGGATGCATCGGGGCGGAGCGCGTCACGCGCGGCCCCATCGCCGGCTGGCCCGGCAGGAGGATCCGAGATGCAAAACGTTTACGTACTGGGAACCGGAATGATCAAATTCGGCCGCTATCCGACCAAGAGCGTGCCCGAGCTTGGCGGCGAGGCCGCGATCCTCGCGCTCAAGGACGCTGGCGTGGGTATCAAGGACGTCGAGATGTTCGCGTGCGGCAACCTCTACCAGTCCAACGCGATGGTCGGGCAGCGTATCCTGCAGCAAATTGGCCAGACCGGTATCCCGGTGGTCAACGTCGCCAACGCCTGCGCCACCGGCTCGACTGCGTTTCGCGAGGCCTTCATGGCGGTCGCCTCGGGGATGTACGACATCGCGATGGCGGTCGGGGTCGAGCAGATGGGCAAGCAGGGATTGCTCGGCGGTGGCGGCGGCGGCAGCGATCCAGCCTACAGCGCCGAGGGACGGCTCGGCTCGGGCTTGATGCCGGCGGTGTTCGGACAGGCCGGGATTGAACACATGCGCAAGTACGGCACCAAGATGGAGCACTTCGCCAAAATCTCCGTGAAGTCCCATCAGCACGCCACCAAGAATCCGTTCTCGCAGTATCGCAACGAGGTCACGCTCGAGGACGTGCTCAACGCGCGCATGATTTCGTATCCGAATACGCTCTACATGTGCTGCCCGACCGGCGACGGCGCGGCGGCGGCGATCCTGGTCTCCGAGAGCAAGCTCAAGCAGCTCGCCGCCGGGCGCAAGCGTCCGCGCGTCGCGGCCTCCGTGTTGACCTCCGATCCGTGGACCGACCGCACCGCGGCGCTGCCCGACGTGAGCACGTTGACACGGCGCGCCTCCAAGCAGGCCTACGAGAAGGCGGGCATCGGCCCCAAGGACATCGCGCTGACCGAGTTGCATGACTGCTTCGCGACCGCGGAGCTGGTTCACTACGAAAACCTCGGCCTGTGCGGCGACGGCGAAGCCGGCGCGTTTATCGATTCGGGCGGCGGCAAGCATCCGGGGCTCGGGGGCCACGATCCCGTGAACGTCTCAGGCGGCCTACTCAGCAAGGGTCATCCGCTGGGTGCAACCGGCGTCGCCAACATCTGCGAGGTCGTGTGGCATCTCACTCAGGACGATCGCGCCAAGGACCGCCTGGTGCCCAACGCCAAGGTCGGACAGGCACATGTTATCGGGCTCGGCTCGGCCTGCACGATACACGTGCTGACGATCTGACTTCTTCCTAGTGGGACGGCCGCCGCTCAAGCGGCCGCTACCTTTCGCTGATAGTATAAAGGGCCGCCCGCGGGACGGCCCTTTTTCTCGTCCGCCCGCGCGGATAGATTTATGGATTCTCTGGTGACGCGCGCCGCCAATGCGGCGCACATTTAACGGTTCAACCGCTTGGCTCACTGTGCAACTGACACGGCTTAGAGGATTCCAGGACACGATGGGCGCGCAGGCGCGCAGCCTCGCCGCGGTCGAGGACTGCGCGCGCAAAGTGGTCGAGCGCCACAACGTCAGCGAAATCCGTATCCCGGTTCTCGAACGGCTCGAACTCTTTCAGCACTCCAGCGGCGAGACCTCCGACGTGGTCGAAAAACAGATGTACTCCTTCGTCGATCGCGACGAGGCCGAGACCACGCTGGCGCTCAGGCCCGAGGGCACGCCCGGCGTGGTGCGCGCGTATATCGAGGCCGGGATGGACCGCAGCGATCCCGAGCAGCGTTTCTACTACGTCGGCCCGATGTTCCGGCGCGAGCGTCCGCAGAAGGGCCGCTTTCGCCAGTTCTCGCAGTTCGGGGTGGAGATTTTCGGCCGCGCCGACGCCGCCACCGACGCCGAGCTGATGGTGATGGTCGACGAGCTGCGCCGCGAGCTAGGGCTGGAGCTGAATTTCGAGATCAATTCGCTGGGCGATGCCGAATGCCGTCCGCGTTTTCGCCAGGCGGTGCTGGAATACGGCCGCGCCCATCTCGCCGAGCTGTGCGAGGATTGCCGTAATCGACTCGAGCGCAATCCGCTGCGCCTACTTGACTGCAAAATCGACGTGAAGCTTGCCGAGGCCGCGCCGAAGAGCGAGGATTTTCTCTGCGACAACTGCCGCGCGCATTTCGCGACCGTGCGCGAGCTGTTGACGGACGCCGGCGTGCCGCACGCAGTCAATCCGCGGCTGGTGCGCGGCCTAGACTACTATACGCGCACCACCTTCGAGGTTATCTCGACCGCGGTCGGCGCGCAGAGCGCGGTCGCGGCGGGCGGCCGCTACGACGGCTTGGTGGAGGCGCTGGGCGGCGCGGCGGTCGCAGGGACCGGCTTCGCGATGGGCGTCGATAGGCTCGCGCTGGCGCTGGACGCGGCCCGATTCGATTCACGCGCTGACGCAGCACTGGCCGCCCTGGGCGACGCTGCGATGCGCCGCGGGATGGCGCTCGCGGCCAAGATGCGCGCGGCGGGCCTGCGGGTTGAGCTGCTCTCACCCGGGCGCGGGCTGAAGGCGTTGCTGCGCCGTGCCGACAAAATCGGCGCGCGCTACGCGGTCATTATCGGCGACAACGAGCTCGCGCACGAGAGCGCCATGCTGCGTGATTTGAAGACCAGCACGCAAAGCGAGGTCGCGCAGGACAATCTGATCGCCGCTATCTCGGGCGGCCGCATTTCGTGACTATTCCGTAGCCCGCCCGGCGCAGGTATTCTTCCACGGACGTAATTTAGACTTAATTCGACGTAATTCGATGACTGCCCCGCACGAATATTCACCACTGCCCCCCTGGCCGCGCACGGACTATTGCGGCGCCTTGCGCGCCGGCGACGCTGGGCGCGAGGTCGCGCTCTGGGGATGGGTTGCTTCGCGCCGCGACCACGGCGGACTCATCTTTATCGATCTGCGCGACCGCGAGGGCATCGTGCAGTTGGTTTTCAATCCTGCCGAGGCTCCCGCAGCGCACGAAATCGCTGGGCGCGCCCGCTCCGAGTACTACCTGGCTGCGCGCGGCAAGGTGGTGATGCGTTCCGAGGGTACGGTCAACGCGGAGCTTCCGACCGGCGCAGTCGAAGTCGCGGTGACAGAGGCGCACATCCTCAGCATCTCGCAGCCACCGCCGTTTCCGATCGACGCCGACGCCACTGCCGAAGACGTGCGCCTGCGCTATCGCTATATCGATCTGCGCCGCCCCGCGATGCAGCGCAATCTGCGCCGGCGCGCGCTGGCGGTGCAGGCGACGCGCTCATTTCTCGATAGCACCGGCTTCGTCGAAATCGAAACGCCGATCCTGTGGCGCGCAACGCCCGAAGGCGCGCGCGACTACCTGGTGCCGAGCCGCGTCAACCCGGGACGCTTCTATGCGCTGCCGCAATCGCCCCAGCTTTTGAAGCAGCTCCTGATGGTAAGCGGCTTCGACCGCTACTATCAGATCGCGCGATGCTTTCGCGACGAGGACCTGCGCGCCAACCGGCAGCCCGAGTTCAGCCAGATCGATATCGAGATGACCTGCCCGCGGATCGACGACGTGGTGGCGACCGGCGAGGGCATGATGGCGGAGATTTACCGCCGCGTGCTCGGGGTCGAGTTGAAGCTGCCGTTTTTGCGCTTGCCGTACGCCGAGGCGATGGAACGTTTCGGCGTCGACAAGCCGGACATGCGCTTCGCGATGGAACTCAAGAACCTGAGCGCCGCATTTGCCGGCACGCAGTTCAAGGTTTTTGCCGAAGTGCTCGCGCGCGGCGAGAGTATCTACGGAATCGTGCTGCCCGCGGCGAATCAGTTGAGCCGCCGCGAGCTTGACGAGATGACCGAGGGCGTGCGCACTCGCTACGGCCTCGGCCTTGCCTACGCCAAGATCGCGAGCGACGGATGGCAGGGGCCGATCGCGCGCCATCTGGGCGACGCCGAGCGGACGCGCGCCGCCGAAGCGGCTGCGCTAGAGGCGGGCGACACCTTGCTGATGGTCGCGGGCGCGGCCGCGCGCGTACGTCCGATCTTGGGCGATTTGCGCCTTCAGCTTGGCAGCAAGTTCAAACTGCGCGAGACGAACGAGTTGAAATTTCTCTGGGTGGTCGAATTTCCGCTGCTCGAGTACAACGAGGAGGAGAAGCGGATGGTCGCGGTGAACCATCCATTTACCGCGCCGCATCCTGATGACCTCGGCTTGCTCGGGACTGAACCGCTGAAGGCCCGCGCGCTCGCTTACGACATGGTGCTCAACGGCGAGGAGTTGGGCGGCGGATCGATACGTATCCATAATCCCGAGCTTCAGCTTAAGGTGTTCGAGCTGCTCGGCTTTCCGCGAGACGAAGCGATGCGCAAGTTTGGCTTTCTGATCGAAGCGCTCGGCTATGGCGCGCCGCCGCACGGCGGAATCGCGTTCGGCGTGGAGCGGATCTCGATGCTGCTGTGCGGCACCGACTCGTTGCGCGACGTAATGGCGTTTCCCAAGACGCAGAAGGCGGTCGACCCGATGAGCGGAGCGCCCTCCGAGATCGACCCGCGTCAACTGCGCGAACTTTCAATCAAGGTGACATCGTGAGAATTCGCTTGCCGGCCGCGTATGCGCTGGCGCTCGGCCTGGCGCTCATCGCGCCCGGATGCGGCAGCAGCAATATCTCGCCCAAGCAGATGTGGTCCGGCACGGTCGAGGCGCTGCCGGTGGTCGGAAAGGACCCGTCGCTTGAGCTGCATTCGGTGCGCGCTATCCGCACGATCAAAGTGCATCGCGTCGCCGTGATGCCGATTATCGATCATCCCAACGCTACGGGTGAGCCGATTGAGGACGGCGCGGCCGAATCGATCACCGCCGACGCCTGGGGCCGCATGATGCTGGTCTCGGGATGGGAAGTGGTGGCCGAATCCGACGTGCGCGGCGTGATGCAGCAGATGCCACCGACTACGCTGTCCAACATGCAGGACAACGCGATGAAGCTCGGCCGCCAGGTCTCCGCCGACGCCGTGCTCTATGGCACCGTGACCCGCTACCAGGAACGCGTGGGCAGTGACTACGCCGCCAAGAGCCCGGCCGCGGTCGCGTTCGCGCTCCATTTGATCGACATTCACAACGGAGTCGTGCTGTGGACCGCGCGCTACGCTCGCCAGCAGGAGGCGCTGACCCAGAACATTTTCAACGTGGGCAACTTCCTGGCTAATCGCGGACGCTGGGTGCGTGCGCACGACCTCGCCGAGCGCGGGATCGACGAAGCGCTCGACGATCTCAAATCCAAGCTCGGCTACACGCTGCCGGTGTCACCGCAACCGATGGCGCCCACCATGAACGCGGATTGATAAACGCGGACTAAGGCTTCACAACTCAGTCCCACGGCGAGCGCGGCTTCATGCGCAGCGCGGCAGCCACCGCCGGATGAACGACGTGGCCGCCGTAGGTGTTAACCCCGTTGCGCAGCGCCGCGTTGCGCGCCCCTGCCTCGAGCACGCCAAGGTCGGCGAGCTCCAACGCGTAAGTCAGCGTCGCGTTGGTCAACGCGTAGGTCGAGGTATGCGGCACGATCGCCGGCATATTGGTCACGCAGTAGTGAACCACGCCCTGGGCGATATAGATCGGACGCCGATGGCTGGTCGGGCGCGAGGTCTCGGACAATCCGCCCTGGTCGATCGACAGGTCGACCAGGGCCGCCCCGCGCTTCATCCGCGCGACCATCGCGCGCGTCAGCAACCGCGGCGTGCGCGCGCCGGCCAGCAGCACCGTCCCGATCACGAGGTCGGCGTTCAGCACTTCTTCCTCCAGCGTCGCCCGATTTGACATCAACGTCGTCACGCGCCCGCCCAGCAAATCGCCAAGGTAGCGCAGGCGGGTCGGATTGATGTCGAGGATCGTCACCTCAGCGCCCACTCCGGCGGCGACCCGCGCCGCGTTAGCGCCTGCGATTCCACCGCCCAGCACCGCCACGCGGCCCGGCCGCACGCCCGAGGCTCCGCTCACCAGCACGCCGCATCCGCCGTTTTGCGCCTCCATGCACCATCCGCCGACCTGCACCGCGAGCCGCCCGGCCACTTCGCTCATCGGGGCGAGCAGCGGCAGGCTCTGGTCCTCGAGCTGCACGGTCTCGTAGCCGAGCGCGGCAGTGCCGCTACGCACGAGCTCGCGCGCGAGCGCCGGCTCGGCGGCCAGATGGAGATAGGTGAAGAGAATCAGGCCGCTCCGCAGGAAGCGGAATTCGGAGCGCTGCGGCTCCTTGACCTTGAGCACCATTCTCGCGCGCTTCCACACCGCGGCGGCCGACCGCAAGACCTGCGCGCCGGCGGCGCGATACTCGGCGTCGCTGAAGCCGCTGCCGGCTCCGGCCCCGCTTTGCACCAGCACGCGATGGTTGTGACTGCGAAAGGCGGCGGCGCCGGCTGGCGTCAGCGCGACGCGCCGCTCGTCAGGCTTTATCTCGGTGGGCACTCCGACGATCATGTTGAACCAATCCTTTCAGCCGTGCGCTTTCGAGCAGGTTTTCCAAGCCGCATCTTTGATGCCGCGACCGCGCGTGCATCACATAAAACTTCGAATGGCATCCCGCAGGAACTTGACAAGCGGATTTCCGCCGGGCGTGATGAAAGTACGTGGACCTGAGAGCCACATCGCCTCATCGCGGCGCCGGCGCGCCCAAGGCGGGTTTCACGGGGGTGTACATGGAAGTTCCGCCGGGCCTCAAATACTCGAAGGAACATGAATGGGTCGCTGCCGAAGAATCGGTTGCGACGATAGGTATCACCGACCATGCGCAGGACCAACTCGGGGAAATCGTTTACCTTGAGCTGCCGGCGGTCGGCGAAAAGATCAGCAAGGATGATCCCTTCGGAGTGGTCGAATCGGTCAAGGCCGTCTCCGACATCTACGCGCCTGTCAGCGGCACCGTGGTCGAGGTCAACGAGGGCCTGCCCGAAAGCCCGGAGGTCATCAATGAAGACCCGTATGGCGACGGCTGGCTGATCAAGGTTCGGATAAGTGACCTCAGTGAGCTGGAAGATCTGATGGACGGCGAAGAATACGATGAGATGGTCGCCAAGGAAAAAGAATAAGGCGTCAGCCGCCCTCGTGCATTAACCACCCTCGGGGCATTAACCACCCTCGGGGCATTAACCACCCTCGGGGCATTAACCACCCTCGGGGGTGGACGGCGCGGGCGCGGCGGCAGGCTCGGCGCGTACGACTCGCAACTGGAAGTGGCCGGCACCGGCGGGCGGCGCGACAAACACGATCATGAAGGGCGCGCTTCCCTGCGGCGCAAGAGTGAAGCTCTTGGGCGCGTCCAGCTTCTCGAAAAACTCGATCTCATGCGGCGTCATCTCGCCGATCATTTTCGGCGACAGGCTGTTGCCACAGTAGACAGCCTGGCT
>WNFC01010392.1_pt1 | contig 16540 bp, 18 predicted proteins | sample 5400541 | NCBI WGS metagenome assembly WNFC01 (sample SAMN13153342, study PRJNA577476) | soil metagenome | isolation source: 120 cm saprolite under Douglas fir tree site 2 hole 2 replicate 1 | place: USA:California | collected 2015-04-18
CATCCGAGGTCGCCGCGGACCTAGCCCAGTTCGTTCACCAGGCTGAGCACAGTGAACGACAGGGCGAGCACCTAAGCCCACCGGACCAGACTATGACGCATACTCATGGAGCCTTGACCAATGCAGGGAACATCCGCTCGTGCCGCAGATGGTGCGCGGTGCCTCAGGCTGGCCATCTTGCCTAATTGAGGGCGATACGAGTCGGCGTTCTTGCAAGGATGCAAGACGTGGGTGCTGACCGATTCGCCGACCGCTTCGATCCTGCGTCCTATACCTATGACCCGGTCTTGGGTGTTTTCGAGTCACAGCCCGACGATGCCGACGCTCTGTGGTTGTGGGAACGCTTGTTCTGGCGCCTCACTCGCGTCGCATCTGCCTATGAACTGCACACCTTGCCGCTGCTCGGCGGCACCGGGCAGATCAGTTTGAATCGCTTGCAGTGCGAAGGACTACTCGATGAAATCGCCTTCGTGGCCGAACGACTGAACGACCCCTTGGCCATCGAGATTGCCCAGAGGATCTCGGCGTACCTCGCTGTCCGAACCCGGCAGCCGTCTTGGGACGGGGTTGTGATCTTCGAGGGCGAATGAACGTCCTCTTCTGCCGCGGGCAATGCACAGTGCCGTGAGACTGGCGATCCCGCCGATGAGCGTGCGGTTAACTCGGTAGCCTCCGTTTGTGTCCAGGTACGCGATCCTCGTCGCCAACGACCCCAATCTGTTCGACAACGTGCGCGGAACGCTGCTGCGCGACGGTCGCTTCATCGACGCGGGAGACATGATCCACTGTGACGGGTCTGCAGCACCCCTGACCAACATCTACCCAATCGAGATGACCGCAGCTGACTGGGCTGGATGGAAGCCCGGCCGTAATCCGAGCCCTGACGTACAGACGGCCTCGACTTTGCTCTTTGAGTGCCGCTCACCCTCTTGGGTAGCCGAGGTCAGCAAGTTGCTCGCAGAGGATCTCGCCGTGCCGATCTGGCTCGTCGACTCGGCCGACAACATCTGGCCCGCTGCCAGTGTCGACCCTCAACTGATCACGCTGGACTGAATGACCCGTCATAGCCGACTACAGGGCGACGCCAGCACATGCCGCTACGGGGACGGCGCGATGTCGGGCTGGCGATCCTGCCGATGAGCGTGTCCCGCCGGCAAACAGAATGTGGCCCGTAACACCGTCGGCATCCGACGGCCAGCAGGGCAAAAAGGGCGAGCGCCTCCGGCCCAAACGGCAGACACTGGCGAGCGTGGAAACCACCGCCACCTTCCGGCTCGCACCGGGCTGACAGCTGCAGCCGTCACGCGTCGGCTCAGCATCCAGCCCACCCGCGCCCTCGAGGCAGGCGACCCCGTTAGCAGGCGTTCAGCCAAAGTGCGTGACTCGTCGGCCTGGCTGCTGGCCTCCAGCGCTGGCATCGAAGTCGACACCGAGCTCAGTGAGCACCTGCACCGGCTGTTGGCCAGCCTTGAACCCGTCACGGCGCTGGTCTGGGAACTGGTACAGGAAGGCTACGAGGCAAACTGATTTTGCTACATCGCCTCACACGCCACCGAGCACGCCGTCGAACTTGACCGGACTATTCTGCAGCGACTCCTGGCTCTGCCCGGCGATCTGTGGCTCGACGTATGCGGCGATGGCACAGACCACGCATAGCACGCGGCAATCCGGCGAACCTCTCCGTCACGGCTGCGCGCACTCTTCTGCCGCCAACAGCGCAGCGCTCGGCGATCTTGCCGATGTGCGGATGCGGTGATGTCGGGAAGTGGGTCGTCGCCCTAGTCCCCCTTAGCCCTGCGGATACGGCCGGAAGGTTCCTTCATCAATGGCTGCGACGAACTGGGCGACAGAAAGGTGGGTGGGTTCTGCGTTGTGCCACCCTGAACTCACGATGTCCGTCAACTGCACCATCGGGTCATGGTCGCGCAGGTCAACGCAGTACATGTCGCGAGAACCGTCTCCACCGAGCAGATAGAACCCTCGATGCAGATCAAGCGCCTCGCCCCACGCCGTCATGATCGCCAGCGCCTCATCGGGGGCATTGAGTTGAATGAAGTTCCCGGACTCCAACCAACCTCGGCGCAACCACCTGTCCCGGCGCACATAGCCACGCCATGCCTCGGGAAGACGCATGCCAAGCATCTGCTCCACCTGGTCGAGGACCTCCGCTGGAACGGCTGTGCCCCACTCGGCAGGTTGGATGCTCTCGTCGACCACTCCACGACGCTACAGCCTGGGCAGCGACGACGTCCTCTCCTGCCACTGACGGTGAGCGGTGTCCAGGTCTGCGACCTTGCCGAAGAGCGTGCGGGTGCGAGACTTCGTGCATGCCTGCGCCGGTGACGTTCGTGAGCCACGACATCGTGCCACGTGGGTGGATCTGAAGTAGTTCGCCATCCAAACTGACGCGTCGGACCTATCACTGCTCGCTCACCTGATCGAGCACGAGCAGTACCACGACCACTACGCCGGTCAGGATCCGACCGAGCAGTCGGACCACTCCTTGCATGGCCCCTACCGGCTGGCGGCCATCACACCGGGACACACCCAGCACCTTGGCGACGTCGTCGCCGGCTACGGCACCGACGTCGACCGCGACCTCATCCGCGCATGGTGGTCGCTGCGATGCCTGACTAACGTCCGCTGGCTGGCCGAGCACGGCTACGGCTCGCCCGAGGAGTTCCCCGAGGTCGCCGTGCTGCGATCCCGGCCGTGAGGCTGCACGAGCCCGCCTGCAACGGGTGCCCGTTCTGCCGCGATCGCCGGGCCATCTCCCGAAACCCGGCGTCTTCCGGACCACGAGGTTATGGTCCTCGGAGATCCCGGGCAGCCGGTCGGCGACGTCGGAAGCCGGCGCGCGACTCGAGTCGAAGATGCGCCTCAGCCGAGGACCAGCAGTGCGCATGGCTCTCATCCGGGCTTGCGGCCGGACACGAGCATGCGCCTATCGGTCACGGACAGCTCAACGGGCTGCTGGCGTCGGTAGAGGTCCCGACGATGAGATGCGTCAATCGGCAACGCTGCGACTGTGAGTCAAGGCACGACTTTCGACGAGCTTGTCGCGTCACTTCGTCAGATCAACGGCCAGCGTGACAAGGGAAAGCACTCACCGAACTCCCAGTACAGATCGAAGCCGCTCTGCACGCGTGCGTAGATCGTGATGGTTACTGTGCGGGCTGCATAGTGATGCGAGACTAACGAGAACGAGACATCCGGTCATGCCGCGGATGTGGCATTGGCCTGCACGCACGGTCAACGCGGCGGCCGAAATATCTGGCGACACATGGCGGACCTGCCAGCTACGATCCTCTCGCCTGTTGCCTGACAAGGAGGACGGCCATGTACCGCGATCACGACGCCGAGGCGTCCTTTTGAGCCGACCAGCAAGCGCCGCCGGGGGTTCCCTCTAGCGAATCCAGCGTCAAGCGCCGTGATCGCGTCGTGGGCACTGACACTGAACTCGTCGAGAAGCTCGGCCGCAACGACCCATGTCCGTGCGGGTCCGGACGGCGCTTTCCGCCACTGCTGCCGCAGGACGGGCCGCTTCGACGGCACACCCGCGGCCTATTACGTCCGCGACCGTAACCGGTGAGAAACGATTGCCCAGGCCAGGTTCAGCCGGTGCGGCCAACGGTCAACCAGCCGCGCCGGCTGAACTTACTCTCTTGCCGCATTGTTCGCGCGATCGTGCCTGCGAGTTGAGTGCGATCAGCGTGTCCGGGTCTCCCATACCGGCCGCTGGGGGTCGTCGTTGTACACGACGATGTCGGCGTGATCGGTCGGGCGGACGGTAGCGAAGTACAGCTGCTGGGCGGGGATGTAGCGGTCGCGCCAGCGCCGGTCGACTTCGGCGCCGGACAAGACCTCCTGCTCTCTGAGCATGGCGCGATCCACGGTCTCCGCGAACGCGGTCGAGACGAAGATGCGCAGCTCCCACCGGTCAATCAGTTCCGGGCGCAGGAGGAAGACGCCGTCGAAGAGCAGCACGGCGTCTGCCGGGGCGGTCGTAACCGGCGGGGACAGCGCGGTGTCCGTACGCCGGTCGTAGACCGCGTGCTGGAACCGTCGGTCTCCGCCCGGGCCCAGCGGATCGAGCAGAACCCGATTCAGCGCGGCGTAGTCGTGGGTCTCGAAGTAGCAGCCTTCGGCCGAGTACTCGCCGCGCCGGTAGCGCAGAGCACGCGGGAAGAGGAAATCATCGATCGTCGCGCGAATAACTTCGCGGCCCCGCGCGCGCAAGACGACAGCCAGCTCGTCGGCCAGCGTCGTTTTGCCGGCCGCGGGCGGTCCATCGACACCGACCCGCACCGGGTGCGTGACCGTGACGGACCCGACAGCCTCAGCCAGGCGAGAGAGCAGCTCGCCGCGGGTGCCATCGTCCACGTATGCCGCCGTCCGTCATGAAGCTCGTGTCGAGTCACCCTATGTGCGTCCTGGGCTCCCGGTGCGCAGGATGCAAACGCACTGTCATGCCGCGGACGGTGTGCGGCGTCGAGACCGGCGATCCTGCCGATGAGAGTGAGCCGGAAAAATCAGGCGCTGCGCAGCCAGTCCAGTCGGCATGGCTGGCGCGGCCGGCTGACACGCCGCGCGGTCAGATGCTGCCGTTGCGGTCTTGGTTCTCCTGTGCGAGGCCGTCTCCCATGCCTTGGCTTGCGGCGGTCGGCGACGGCGACGGAAGCCGCGCCCTAATGGCGACGCATTTCGGCGCGGTACCGCCGAGGTTGCTCCTTTCCGGTCCTGATCTAGCCAAGCCAGCGGAATCCGTCAGAATGAGCGGCGCAGCCGGCCCCGAAATGCGCCGCGCCCGCACATGACGAGCACGCCAGCCAAACTAAGTCCAGCCGGCCAGACCATCGCGTTCCTGAGCCAGCCGATGTGGCGGCTATCAGCCCAGCCACCAACGGCCAGGCTTACAATCCCGACGACCAGATAGCCAGCGCAAAACAGGAAGTACTGGTGCCGCGGTCGCGGGCTAGAGCGCTTCGACGAAAGGTACACGGCATAGCCCTGGCAGCCGAGCAGTGCGACGCCCACCGCGAGATAGACCAACAGATGAAGCGCGACCGTCGGATCGGGCGCATTAGAGGGCGTTGATCGGCGCTCTGAACAGGCCCGGAGCGCTCTTGCCACTGGCTGCTGAGATTGTCCAAGCGCCTGATGCCCGGCTGATCAGCCCGCGAAAGCGAGTTGCAATGACGATAGCTAGGGCCGCATTGAACACCGCGGGTCTTAGCGCCAGGACCGCCCCGACCGGGCTGGCCGCTGGCATACTGACCGGATGTTCCGCCGCCGTGCCGGTCCCGTCACACCGATGCCCTTCGTTCTGAGTGCGATCGTGGAGTTCCATGAGTTCCGCACGTCCTGGTTTGTGACCGATCAGTGGGGCCAGGGTGGGGGCACCGCGATTGACGGCGCGAGCCAGCCAGCCGACCTTGGCAACGTCGTGCTGAGCCGTGTCGTGCAGGCGCGCCAGCACCCGCGCCCGCTAGTGATGTCGGCCACTGATTTCGGCACTGCCGCGCGCGAGCGCGAGGAGCGATGGGAACGGTTCTGCTCACAGGTGGCAGGGGTCGAGGTTCGGGACTACCGGCCAGAAAAGCGGCTGATCATCCTGGCCGACGAGCAGGGGCTGCGCTGTCATGATGGCCATCAGTCCCCGCCGGCATGGACTGTTCTGTCTGGCAGCACCGCTGAGAGCATCGGCGCGGCGCTGATCGCCCGGTTCACCGCGACGGCGCCTCGCTGGCCGGCAGCCGGCACCGCGGTGGTGGCCCGCAGCCGCGACACGGTGCTGGTCTGCCGACTGCACGGCGGCTGGCTGGCCGGGCCGATCGTCCGCCTAGCCGACAACGCTAGCCCCGCATCGGTCGGCAGCGAGGTGCTCACCGCACTCGCCGAGTCACGACCAGAGCCCGCAGCTCCGCCCGGAGGCGAGGCCAAGGCGTTCCGCGCTGCGCTGCGCGGCGTCGGCTGGACGATGAGCGCGTTCGATGCCGCACCACTGGTGCACGTCACCCGCACGACAGCCGGCGAGCTGACCGTCTCCCCTTCGGCTAGCGACCACGAGCTACACGTTGACAACCCTGAGCCGCAGGCCCTCGGCGCGGCCGTGCTGTCCCTACTGGTCGCCGACGACCCGATCACGGATATCGCGCCGGAACTGCGCCCGGCCGCGTTCGGTCCGAAGACCGGCTGGATCGCCGTGCACGGCGTCCCGGCCGCAGCGGTCACCGATGCGCTCGGGCTACGCGAGACGCGCCCTATGGGCTGGGACGAGGGCGTCGAAGCAGCCATGGCTCAGGGCGTTTTCGTATGCCCGCCGGTCAATGGCTGGGTGCTCGCGGTCGGCGCGGACATCGTGTCCCAAGACCTAGACGTCGCCGCGATCTCGCGGCAGCTGGGCACGCGCGTGCAGGTCTTCCGGACGCACCGCGTTCCCGAGCATCACGAATGGGCGCTAGCTGACAGCGGGACTGTGCTGCGGTCGCTACGCTACGTGGGCGAGTCCGGCGAGCACCAGCAGTCCGGCCAGCCCACGCCGATCGAGAGCTCCTTGTCGGTGACCGGAGCCGACGCCGCAGTAAGCGAGGACGACGTTTTCGCCGTAGCCGGCGCGTGGTCGCTCGATCCAACCAGACTAAGCGAGCACGGCGCTGCGAGCGCCACCGGCACGTGGGGAACGCTAGCCTGACCGACGGGCCTGCCCGAGTCCGCGATCGCTACGAGCCGTGGCTGGCGCATTCCAGCTCGCCCGTGCCAAGAACCCCTGCCAGCGGAGGTCCGCCCATGTCAGGGATATCGGCTGGAGCACGGGGTCACGGCCAGGCACACTGATCGACGTGGCAAAGACCCTTTCACCGAGCTTGCACTCCCAGCTGTTGCCGACCGACTGGAGCCTGAAGTCGCCGGTGCGGGGCGGTGATCAGGGCTTGGAATTGGTCGTGCTCGTCGGGTTGCAGGCGTCGGGCAAGAGCACCTTCTGCGACCTGCGGCTGGCGGCCAGTCACACGGTGGTAAGCAAAGACGCCTTCGGCAACGCCCGCCACCGTCAGCGGCGGCAGATGCACCTGGTCAACGAAGCGCTATCCGCCGGGCGCAGCGTGGTGTTGGACAACACCAATCCTTCTCCCGCGGAGTGGCAGCCGCTGATCGACGCTGGCCGGGCGCACGGCGCGACCGTGGTCGGGTACTGGTTTCCACCCGACCTGGAAGCCGCGGCGGCCCGCAACGCCGCCCGCGACGAGCGCAGCCGGGTCCCCGATGTCGGGTTCTACACCACCCTGGGACGGCTGCGCCAGCCAAGCCTGGCCGACGGGTTCGACGGGCTGTTCACGGTCAGCTTTGACGGCGCGGGAGGATTTCTTGTCGAACCGATGGCAGATGAGGACGGGCGAGGGTGAACGCCGAGGAGTTCGAAGCAAGCCAGCGCGCCCGCGAATACTTCCACATGCTGACCGTGCTGCCCGGTGCGTGGACCGTGCTGCGCCTGGACGGGCGTGGCTTTTCTCGGCTCACCGAGCAGCGCTTTGACAAGCCGTTCGACCCCGGCTTCTGCGACTACATGGTGGGCACCGCGCAAGCCCTGCTGACCGAGCTGGGCGCTGTCTACGCCTACACCGAAAGCGATGAGATATCCCTGCTCCTCGACCCTGGCTTCGACCTGTTCGGCCGCAGCGTCGAGAAGCTCGTCTCGATCTCCGCTGGCATCGCCAGCGCCGCCTTCACCCAAGCTACTGGCGAGCCCGCACATTTCGACTCCCGGCTCTGGCTGGGCACCACCGTCGCCGACGTGATCGACTACTTCTCCTGGCGGCAGGCCGACGCCGCTCGCTGCGCGCTGAACGGCTGGTGCTACTGGACGCTGCGCAAGGCCGGTTAGTCCCGCCAGCAGGGTCATGGAACGGGATCACGTAGCCAGATCCGGATCGAGGCGATGTCCACGGTGCCCTGGTAGATGCGTTCTCGCTTGTCGTAGCGGGTGGCCACACCGCGGAACTGCTTGAGCTTGCTGAAGCAGCGCTCAACGGTGTTGCGCTGTTTGTAGTACCGGGGATCGAAGGCGGGCGGCCGCCCGCCCCGCCGGCCGCGGGCGCGCCTATGGCCCTTCTGGTCTTCCTTCACCGGGATGACGGCCTGGATGCCGCGGCGGCGCAGGTAGGCGCGGTTGGCGGCCGAGGAGTAGGCCTTATCACCCATCGCCCGGCCGGGCCGGGTGTGGGGCCGTCCCTTCCCGCGGCGGCGGATGCGGATCTGGTCCATCAGCGGGATGAACCGAGGGCTGTCGCCGTGCTGGCCGGGGCTGAGGATCCGGGTGACCGGCCGGCACCTGCGGTCCGCAGCCAGGTGTTAGTGGTTCTCTCCAGGTGCATCCGGTGTGGTGGGACGTTGCGTAAGGGCGACACGTAACGGGTTCCGCAACGCATCGCGGGCTGGCAGGCCTTGGACGTCGGCGCGATCGAACAGGCGTGGCAGGACTATGAGCTGGCGAAGCTGGCGGCTCGCGAGTCCGGTTCAGAAGCGTTACTCGCGCACGCGATAGGGGAGCAGGCGTGCGTACTTCTCGACGTCGGCGAGCACACCCAGGCGGTTGACCTCATCGGCGAGGCGTGCTCGGTAGCACGTGGTCATAGTCCCCCAAGCGGGATCCGGAGTCGTTCCTCCTAGGGCTCCCATACATCGGCCCTGTCACATGGCGGCATCTGGCCAAGAACCTCGGTGCGCCTGTTGCTAAGGCGGATCGGCATCTCACACGCTTCGCCGAGGTCGCCGGGCGTCCGTCCGTCGACGACCTATGTTCAGAGATCTCCGCTTGGCTCGGAGATCCGGTCCCCGTCGTAGACGTCGTCCTGTGGCGATGGTCGGTTCTCCACGCCCGCTCCTGCGGCAGGACTTGCGCCAGAATCCCATTCTGGGACAACTGTTAGCGACCTCGCTGTTTGAAGATCCAGCGGCCGGACTGCATGAGCATGCCTCGGCAAGGCTCCGTGAGCATCGCGCTCTCCTCAGCTGCCTGATCTTGCGCCGGTCCTGGCCGCTGTCCAGCGTGGGCGGTCACCAAGATCTCGCTGGCGGCCACGAGGAGGACACCGTGGCCATCACACAAATCGACCGGATTCTCGGGCCACTGCGCTGCGGGGTCAGCTGCCGACCATGTGCGGCCGCGGTACGGCTGGGGGCGCGAGTTCTCGCGTCGTTATGGTGCACTGCGGCAGGCGGGTCCGACGTCCCGCATGTTGATCTTTGACCGGGACCGCTTGAGTGGCCGTTGGTGAGGCGATGACTGCCAATGTGCGCTGGCTGTCGATCAGGGCACATTCGGTGCCCTGGCGGTCACGAACTGGGAGTGTGGTCGCCGACGTTGACCAGCCCGGCTTCGTAGCCGAGGATCACCGCCTGTACCCGGTCTCGAAGGCCGAGTTTGGCGAGGATGCGGCCGATGTGCGTCTTGACGGTGCCCTCGGACAGGTGCAGCACCGCGGCGATCTCGGCGTTGGCCAGGCCGCGAGCGATCAAGGTGAGCACCTCGCGCTCGCGGGGGGTGAGCGCGGCAAGGCGCTCAGTGTGCCTCGGCGTGCCGGGGGCGGTGGTGACGAAGTGCTCGATCAGCCGGCGGGTGATGCTGGGCGCGGCGACCGATTGGCCGGCGGCGACCTGCCGGACGGCGGCGAGCAGGTCGGCGGCCAGGGTGTCCTTGAGTAGGAAGCCGCTGGCACCGGCGCGCAGGCCGTTGAAGACGTATTCGTCCAGGTCGAAGGTGGTTAGGATGATCACCCGCGCACCGTCCTGGCCGGCCGTGCGGATGCGGCGGGTGGCCTCGATGCCGTCGAGGCCCGGCATGCGGATGTCCATCAGCACGACGTCTGGCCGGCTTCGCCGGACGACGTCCAGTGCCGCGGCGCCGTCGGCCGCCTCACCGACCACGTCGATGTCGTCGGTTTCGTCGAGGATCATCCGGAAGCCGGTGCGCACCAGGGCCTGGTCGTCGACGATCGCGACGCGGATCATCGCGACGCCGCCGGGACAGGCGCCGGAGCCGGGGCGGGCGCCGGCTCGTCGGCGAGCGGCAGCCGGGCGTGCAGCGCGAACCCTCCCTCGGGCCGGGCCCCGGCCGACCATTCTCCCCCGAGCATGCCGACGCGCTCGGCGATGCCGCGCAGCCCGTTGCCCTCCTCGGAGGCGGCATCTGAAGGCGGGCCGGTGCCGTCGTCGGTGACCTCGATCTCCACCGCCTGGGGCGCGAAGCCGATCCGGACGCTGGCGCGGGCCCCGGCACCCGCGTGCTTGAGCACGTTGGTCAGCGCTTCCTGCACGATCCGGTACGCCGACAGGTCGACGGCGGTGGGCAGCGGCGCGGGCTCGCCGTCGATCTGGAAAGCCACCTCGGTGCCGGCCGCGCGCACCTGGTCGACCAGCGCCGGCAGGGCGCTGACGCCGGGCTGCGGCGCGAGGCCGGGGTCCGCTCGCGGGTCGCGGCGCACCACGCCGAGCAGCCGGCGCATCTCGGCGAGCGACGACCTGCCGGTGGTGATCACCTCGCCGAGGGCCCGCTCCGCGCGGTCGGGGTGCGAGCGCAGCGCGGCCGCCGCGCCCTGCGCCTGGATCACCACCACCGACAGGCCGTGCGCCACGACATCGTGCAACTCCCTTGTGATCCGCGCGCGCTCGGCGGAGATCGCGAGGGCTGAGCGCTGGTCGCGCTCGCGCTCCAGATCGGCCGCGCGCTGCTCCAGCACCGCGACGTGCGCCCGCCGCAGCCGGGTGGCCTCGCCCAGCGCGAAGGCCAGCACGAGCACCATTCCCGAGCCGAAGACCGTGTGCTCGGCAGCGACGGACGCGACGGACATCGCCGACTTGACGAGCTTTCCCGTCACGACGCCGTCCCAGCCGGGCCCGGGGGTGAACGGCCACGGCCACCCGTCCGGCAGTAGCTCGACAAGCGTGTTGACCACATAGGCGCCGAGGACGAGAACGCCGGTGGCGACGCGCGAGTGCCACGGCGAGCGCGCCCGGACGGCCAGCGTGTACAGCGCGATCGGCAGCGCGAGGTCAAGCGGCATGGCCGGAAACGCCGAGCCGGGCAGGTGGCCTGCGGACCCGGCGGCGGCCAGGCCCACGGCGGCCAGTGGCCAGCGCCGCCGGAGCATGATCCCGAGCGCGCACAGCACGGCAAAGCCCCACCACAGCAGCACCAGGTGACCGAACGTGTCCCCGCCGGCGGCACCCCGCGTCGCTTCCCCGGCGATCGACGAGGACACCTTGCGGTTGATTGGCCCGTACAGGAAGTCGTTCACGCCCAGCAACAGGCTCGCGCCGGCGAGCACGACCACCACACCGGCGTCGGCAAATCGGGCGCGACGCATCGCCTCAAGCTTAGGCGCGGCGGATAGGCGCGGCGTCTGCCCGCGGTCGTAGGCGACGTACGACCACGGGCAGACCCGGCGGCCGGAATCCTGGACCGCGCTCAGACGACACGACGGGGGCGGCCGGCGCATCGTCGACGCCATGAAGCGCCCCCAGGACTGGTGGGGCAAGCAACGTGCTGCCTACCCGATTGTGAGGAGTACCCCAGCCATGAGCGAACACCTCTCGCCGGCACGGATCTCCCGCCGTAGCCTCCTCCGCGGAACAGCTGCCGCGGCCGTGGCGGCGGGCCTGCCGCTTTCTTCCTGCACCTCTGGGCGACCGCCCACCTCTGGACGACGGTCGGGGACGGGCACTGCGAACGTCCACGTCAGCGACGATCAGTACGGGTTCCATGTCGAGCCCTCGGTCGCGGTCAATCCCCGCCACCCTCGGCAGCTGCTGGCCGCCTGCCAGGTGTCGCACACGGCGCACGACTACCGGTATGGCCCCGGGCCCGAGTTCATCGCGACCTACCTCTCGGTCGACGGCGGCGCAAGCTGGCGGAGCGGCGGCCTGCCACAACTGCCCGCCGGCACGGGGGAGACGAGGGAGAGGGGCGACGATGTAACCGTCGCCTTCGATCCGCACGGCCGCGGCTATGTCTGCGCCACCGCCCAGCCCGGCGGGGAGCGCGCCATGTACGCGTGGCGAACCGACGACGGCGGGCACAGCTTCTCGGCACCGGTGACCGTGCTGGCCGGGCAGTACCTCGATCACCCCGGGATCGCCGCCGGCGCCGGGCAGACCCTGTCGCAGCGCAACGTCTACGTGGTCTGGGCCGGGGGCGGCAACCCGTCGGACCTCGCCTTCACCCGCTCGACCGACGGCGGAGAGAGCTTCGAGTCCCCGCGCACGATCCTGATGGACCACCGCCCCTCGGTGGATAGCGCGGGTCCCGCACTTGCTGCCGGGGCGCACGGCCTGGTGTGCGCCGTCTGCCACGTGGCGGCCCATCAGGACTCGTCAGGAGACATGGTCGGCCAGGCCATGGCCGTCTGCTCGACCGACGCGGGACAAAGCTTCGCTCCACCGGTCCCCCTCGGCTCGTCGTCGCTAGACATCGGCCTGCCCGGTGGCGTCAAGCCCAAAGGGAGCGAGGCGGTCGCCGTCGCCCCCCACGGCGATGCCCTCTAAGCCCGGAGCGACTCACTCCGACATCGTGGTGACCGCATCCCACGACCGCGGCCGGACCTGGTCCAAGCCGGTGACCGCAACGCCCGACGACAGCGTGACCTACTTCCAGCCGAACCTGGCCGTCGACGAGGCGGGCCGGGTCGCGATCTCCGCGTTCGCCCTGGCGGGCGGCAAGGTGGACGAAGTCCTGCTCGTCTCCACGCCACGGCAGCTCCGCTTCCAGGCACCGCTGCGGGTGACCACCGCCCCCTTCGACCCGCGCCACAACGGGATCGGCCCAAGCCCGAAGGAAGGAGCCTGGTGGATCGGCGACTACCAGGGCATCACCACCAGCGCCGGGGCCTTCCACCTCGTGTGGAACGACACCCGCACCGGAAACCTGGATCTCTTCGCCGCCACCGTGCGCCCATGACGCAATTCGAATGCTGTCCGCAGGGGAAACCCAACCGACACACCCAGCCGTCCCGCACAAGGCACCCCAACGGAAACACCCGCCGACGGTGAACCGCCTGCCGTGCAAGGGATTCCGCTGCCGAAGCCCTCGCTGCCCTCGTCAGCCGCCTGTCGCAGATGACCCGCCGGCAATCGTGTCGCGCACAGATACCTCAAGACGTGCACGAACGCCATAGCGGACGTGATCACGTCCCGACTCGCCTCCTCCCGGTCGCGCGGGTAGGCAGCGCGAAGCGTTCGGCCGAGTGCGACGAAGCACGCACGTACGCGCACGCCGATGCCGCCATGAAGCGGCGGACCTCGGCAGTGCCCGAAGACCGCACCGCCGTCAGGCACGGACAGAACCCCGCATCTGCGCGCCGTACGGAACCGCCACTGCCACTCGGGAGATCGCCCGTAATGGTGGATCAGGCGCGGCCGTAGCTCCGCATCCAGTCACATTCCGTCACCGTGGTCGCCGTCTCCAGCAGCTCCAGACAGCCGCCAGCGATGAGCCGCGGCCCCAGGCCGGCAGGGACAGCAGCCATGAAGGAGGGCGGTGGAGAAAGAGCATGGCCGTTGATCATGACTTGGTGTCCATATAAACGTGCCGTCAACAACAACGCTAAGGACGGGCAGAACACCACAGGTGGGTCAGCCTCGAGCGGTGCTGACACGGAGTCGCCCCATCGAGCGGCAGCTCGGCAAACATTTGAGCCAATCGGACAGCCAAAGTGCGAACCGCTCCCGACTCAGCCTTATCAGCCGTTGCTCGGCTCTCAACGCCTCGTGAAGACGCGGGTTCCCGGTAAATGGGCGGAGAAGTTGCGTCGCCTTGCACGTTGCTGCAGGTCAACGCGTTGCAGGTAGGGCTCTGTAAAACCGTCGGCTCAGCCTACGTTGGTTCGAACCCAACACCTGCCACCACCTCGATAAACGACCCCTGACCTGCGCGTACGCGGTCGGGGGTTGATCTTGGGTTATGCGGTGACATGCGGCCCTGAGCGGCAGTGTGCGGCTGGCTGTGCCAAATACGTGCCAAAGTTGATCATGAGCTAGGACGATGCACGGGAAGCTTCGGGCAGGCAGCGCGCGGGCCTAAGCGGCGAACTTTGACACCGTGGAACTCAGTCGATGGTGTCCGTCGGCCTGGTGGCCTTAGAGGATCCGCCGCTTGGCCTCGTCTTGCTGGCCGGAGATGCACTTGGCACGCGGAGCAGGACGTGGACGCTCTGCCCGGCCCAGTCAGCAATTCTGGGCGGCGCCACGCCGACGTTGAGCCAGGTGGAGACCGCGGCGTGGCGCAGGTCGTAGGGGCGCCGGGCCAGGAGCGATGCTGCTTCAGGCTCGCTCAAGGTTGACGTCCGGAATGACCGGAACTCTTCTCGACTTCCATCTAGGTCGCGGTACCGGCTACGCGCCGCCGAACGTGCCGGATTTCGGGGACTAGTAGCACGGCGCCTGTGATCACGATGATTGCTGCGCCGCCTGTTGCCAGCACGGATGAGGCGCCGAGACGGTTGGCGAGCGGTCCGGCAACCGCGGTGCCGATTGGAGCGAGCCCGAACGAGCCGAGGGCGTCGTAGGCCGAGACCCTCGATAGCGCTGCGGGCGGGATTTCCTGCTGCATCGTCGTTGCCCAGTTCACTCCGAAGACCTGCAGGCACAGGCCAGCTAGCAGGGCCGACAAGGCCAGCGGGGCCAGCGGCAGTGGCGGGACGAGGGCGAATGGGAGCAGGGAAAAGCCGGGGACTGCCAGCGTGGCGGCGAGGAGGATGCGGGCCGGGCGGAGCTTGATCATGAGGAGGCCGCCGAGCACCGATCCGGCAGAGTATGCCGCGAGGGTTAGGCCCCAGCTTCGGGCGCCGCCAGGTTGGGCGTGTGCGACGAGAGGGCCGAGGACGCTGAGCGTCGCGGTCGTGATGGCGGCGACGATGGCGAACTGGACGACGATGACCCAGAGCCAGCGCCGCGAGGTGAATTCGTGCCAGCCTTGTCGCAGTTCAGTGAGCATACTGCTGACGTGTGCGGGCGGGCTCGCAGGGAACCGCATGCCCAGGCGGAGCGCAGCGGCCAGGGCGAAGCTGATCGCATCGATGGCAAGCCCGTAACCGGCGCCCACGACGCTAACGGCGATGCCGCCGAGCGCGGCCCCGGCGATCTGCGCGCTGTTCCGCCCAACCCGGAATATGGCGTTCGCCTGGCTGAGTTCGCCTGCGGTGACAGTCTGCGGTAGCAGTCCGGCCTCGGCTGGGAGGTAGAAGCCGAATCCGGTGCCGCGTACAGCCGCCAGTACGAGCAGGTCGGCGACGGTGCCGCGGCCGGTAAGCACGAGCGCGGCCGAGAGGGCCTGCGCAACGGCCTGGACGACCTCGGCGGCGACCATCACTCGGTGGCGGGGCAGCCGGTCAGCGATGACGCCTCCGGCAAGCAGGAAGACGATAACGGGCACGAGCGCGGCGGTTGCGACGTATCCGACGTCACTGGCTGAGCCGCCGACCGCCAAGACTGCGAACGGGACCGCTACTAGCGCTACCCCGGAGCCAATCAGCGAGGTCACATCGCAGCCGATAAGCAGCAGGAAGTTGCGGCTAGCCAGCGGGCCGGGGAGCGCCCTCACGCTAATCCTTAGTTGCCCGCGTAAAAGGCTGCCTCCTGCTGTGACGCCCCCGCGATCACCGGTACCCGCCCGGAGGGCCGTCGGGTAGGCGAACAGCAGCAGTTCCACAGGCACCGCGCCAGTTGGCCGCGAGGAAGGATCCGCTAGCCGCTTCTCGAATCGGGACGCCAGCAGCTCTTGGAGGTCTTCCTTCAGCTGCCGCAATTCGTCGGCGGTCAGGAAAGACAGATACTCGACATCACCAGCGGCACGCTGCCAGGACTTCGGGTAGGCGCTCCGCGTTTCCAGCCACGTCCGGTAACGGGCGAGCTGCCGGTCGCGCATCAGCCGCAACAGCGTGCGGGCAGCGACCTGCGTCCCCGGATCGTCATAGCTGCCAGCGAACTCCACCCCGGTGCTGGTCATCCGCCAGGGCCTGGCCCGGCCACGGCCACCGCCCGCCTCCTCCACGAATCCGTACTTCGCAAGCTGACGCAGATGAAAAGAACACGTAGTCGCAGACTCGCCGATCTCCTCTCCGACCTCGGTAGCCGTCATCGCACCGCCGGCAAGCAGCGCCTCTATGAGCGCAATCCGCACCGGATGTGTCAACGCGCGCATCGCCACCGGGTCGTCAAGCTCCCTGCCTGACGACGATGACCGCGCCGCAGTCGTGCCTTCGCGAACCATCTCTCGATAGTAAACTATCGAGAGATCTCTCTCGTAAGACGTGCCAGATCCGTCCCAGAACGAGCGGTCGCTGACAGTTCATTGCTGTCACTCGCGGACTCTGCCCGCTCGGCCTCCGCCGCGATCGTGAGGACGCCGAGCGGGCCACCGCCGGGGATCGGTGCCGCCGCCGTGCCACGGCGACCGCCGCGCCCGAGAGCAGCAGGACGCCGGTCGGCAGCGCCATGTTCGGGACGTACCCGTACCACTGGCTCCCCGACCAGTAGCCGAGCCTGCCGA
>WNFC01006059.1_pt1 | contig 16538 bp, 16 predicted proteins | sample 5400541 | NCBI WGS metagenome assembly WNFC01 (sample SAMN13153342, study PRJNA577476) | soil metagenome | isolation source: 120 cm saprolite under Douglas fir tree site 2 hole 2 replicate 1 | place: USA:California | collected 2015-04-18
GGATACGAAGGCGGTCTCGGTAATCCATTATCGTGGGAACGCGCAGTCGAGAAGTTTAACTGGCTCAGCGAGCCCTTTGCGGACGCCGCACTACGTCACAACATCATCGAAGCTGTCACAAAAATCGACGAGCGGCCCATCGCTGATTTGATGGGTCTCCTTGGCAAAGTTAACCCCAAGGCCGCCTATTCGGCATCGCATCCCGGAATTCAATAGCCGTTCACGCCAACCTAGGAGGATCCAGATGTCCATGATTTCCTGCGATATGCGCTATGGTCGCTCGGATGAGCAGAAGCGCGCTCTTTCAGCCGGACTGCTACGCGTCGTCAGCGAGGCGACCGGCGAAACTGCCGACAATGTCTTTTTCGTCATCAGGGAGGGACGAGGCATCAACTTCGTGGAGCACGGACAACATTTGCCCGAGTTCGTCGAAGGCAACGCCAACGACAAAGATCTGATCGCCCGTTTGAAATAGAAATCGGAGGTAAACATGCCTTATATCGAGTGTCATATCGCGGCCGGCCTTACGAAGGCTCGCAAGACGCAGTTGATCCGTGACATCGTCCAGGTCACTCATGAGTCGATCGGGTCCGATCCGAAGATCATCAATGTTCTCCTGTTCGAGCATCCGGCCGACAACATGAGCATTTCCGGTCGCATTCACGGCGAGGAGGCTCCGAAGCAGGTCGTGGTGAAGGTGGGAGCCTGAGCCTGGCCAGTGGTAGGCATTCAGCGCGGTCCAAGACGGCCAGAAGCTGATGGGCTGCGCATTGAATTGAGCTGTCGGGCGACGCCGAGTGTGAGCGGCACCGCTCGGTTCATGTTACGACAAGCGCTTGTCGGACTGGTTCCGTGAAAGCATCGAAAGATCGAAATGACCGATAGCCGGAATGCAGGAAGGCAGCGAATTCGCTCGTTGACGACCCGAGGTATGATGGTTCCACTGAAATTTACACTGGGAACGAGTGCAGCGGTCATCAAGGCTGTGCCGTTACTGCTTGTCGATTTGCTCAACGAAGACGGAGTAACGGGCAGGGCATATGCGTTTTGCTACCGACCTTCGGGAGCGGTTGCGATATCGTCGCATCTCTCCGAGATGGTTGATCTCTTGAAGGCGAAGGATTCCACGCCCTTCGATGCGACACAGGCCCTTTCACGCCAGTTTGCCCTGCTTGGGGTGACCGGCGCCGTCCGGATGGCACTCTCGCTGTTAGACATGGCCATGTGGGACGCGATGGCGCAGATGCAACGTGGTCCACTGTCCTCGCTGCTCGGGTCCAGCCCGAAACCGCTCCGCGCCTATGACAGTCGCGGGCTCGGGCTAATGGAGCCGGATCGCCTCGCGGAAGAAGTTCAGACCCTTCTGGGAGGGGGGCTCCAAGCTGTTAAGCTCAGGCTCGGATATCCCACTCTCTTCGAGGACCTGGCCGCCCTGCGGGCCGTTCGTAGGGGCATTTCCGGTCGCGACGTTGCGATCATGGCGGACTACAACCAGGCGCTCACAAGCACGGAAGCCATTCTTCGCGGAAGGGAACTGGAAAAGGAGGGGATCTATTGGCTCGAGGAGCCGATTGCCCATGATGATTATGTGGCAAGCGCGGAAATAGCGCGCGAACTGAGGGTCCCCGTCCAGATTGGCGAGAACTTCAACGGTCCAGAAGGCTTGCTCCGTGCCGTTAGTGCTCGGGCCAGCGATTACATTATGGTCGACGTAGCGAGAATAGGTGGCGTAACCGGTTGGCTGCAAGCGTCCGGCGTAGCCGTGGCCCATGGCATCGAAATGTCGTCGCATCTGATGCCAGAAATCAGCGCGCACCTCCTTTGCGCAACGCCCAACGCCCATTGGCTCGAGTATGTTGATTGGGCAGATGCGATTGTTCAGGAACCTCTGATAATTCGCGATGGAATGGTTCTCACTTCCGAGAGGGCCGGCAGCGGGATTGCGTGGGACGAAGCCAAGCTAAAGCGGCTTGAGACGATCTAAGTTTCATTCGGATCAATTCAACCGGATTCGACGACTGCTAGAGCTCTCCGGTAACGAACTGAGCGCGTCCGAGCCCAAATGACCAATCCTCATCCGCGTTCGTTACGAAGGTCACAACAACGTCGCTTGGCGAAATACCGCATCCATCGGCAAGTCGCTCCACCAACGAACTATAAAACGCTTGCTTCATGGCCCGACTGCGAGGACGGGTCGTGACTTGAAGGACCATCATATTAGGAGTTCGCTTGATGCCGAGACCGGTATCCTCGATGATCATTCTGGATGGCGCATGTTCCCTGACAATTTGATAGCGGTCGCTTTCGGGTACGTTGAAGGCGTTGACCATCACCTCATGGGTGACGTCCAATATCCTTTTGATCTGGTTTTCCGAACGCCCTTGAATTAGATCGAAGCACAAAAGTGGCATCATCGTTCTCCGCGTGAGCCGTGCCCGCTGCCTGGATGGGCAGCGGGCCAGTCGTAGCGATCAAGACATGGTTGGCATTACGAATTCGGCACCAGCTCGAATGCCGGTTGGCCAGCGGCTCGTGATCGTTTTCAACCTTGTGTAGAAGCGAACGCCTTCCGGGCCGTGCATGTAGTGGTCGCCAAAAATCGACGCTTTCCATCCGCCGAATGAATGGAACGCCATCGGCACCGGGATCGGAATGTTGATTCCCACCATACCGATCTTGATTTGGTGCGCAAATTCCCGAGCCGCATCACCATCGCGGGTGAAGATCGATGTGCCATTGCCGAATTCGTGCTCGTTGATCATCCGCGCGGCGGTGACGTAGTCGGGAGCACGAGCGACAGCCAGGACGGGCCCAAAAATCTCTTCCTTGTAGATCTTCATGTTCGGAGTGACGTGATCAAACAGCGATCCGCCGATGAAGTAGCCATCCTGGTAACCCTGCATTTTGAAGCCTCGACCGTCGACGAGCAATTGTGCACCCTCCGCCACGCCGGCGTCGATGTAGCCGCGGACCTTGTCCAAATGCTGCTTCGTGACGAGCGGGCCCATTTCCGCTTCCGGATCCGAGCCAGGTCCGATTTTGAGGCTGCGAATCTTCGGCTCCAACGCGGAGATCAACCTGTTCGCCGTCGTTTCACCCACCGGAACCGCGACGGAGATCGCCATGCAACGTTCGCCGGCGGAACCAAAAGCGGCGCCCATTAGAGCGTCGACGGCCTGGTCCATGTCGGCATCGGGCATGATGATCATGTGGTTCTTGGCGCCGCCCAGCGCCTGGCAACGCTTTCCTGTCGTCGCGGCCGTCTCATAGATGTACCGTGCGATTGGGGTGGATCCCACGAAACTGATCGCCGAGATGTCAGGATGATGCAGCAGCGCATCGACGGTTTCCTTGTCGCCATGGACCACCCCGAATACGCCATCAGGAAGACCTGCTTCCTTTAGCCACTCCGCGATGATCAGTGACGCCGATGGATCGCGTTCAGAGGGCTTCAAGATGAAGGCGTTTCCGCAGGCAAGCGCGACTGGAAACATCCACATCGGCACCATCGCGGGGAAATTGAACGGGGTAATGCCGGCGACCACGCCGAGGGGCTGGCGCATGGAGTAGCTATCGACGCGAGTTCCGACATTCTCGGTGAGCTCGCCCTTCAGCAGTTGCGGGGCGGCCGTCGCGAATTCCACGACTTCCATACCACGCTGAATTTCACCGACGGCGTCCGAATGGACCTTGCCGTGCTCGGCGACGATGACAGCCGCGAGTTCGTCGATGCGGTCCTCGAGGATTCGGAGGAAACGGTTCAGGATTCTGGCTCGCCGCAAGGGCGTTGTCGCGGCCCAACCCGGCGCGGCCTTTGTTGCCGCAGCGACGGCATCCGCGACATCCGCGGCGTTCGCGATCGGCAATAATCCCGTCTGCTCACCTGTCGCGGGATTGAAGACGGAAGACGTCCGCCCGTTGCGGCCAGAGACTTGCCTGCCATTGATGTAATGCTTGACTTGCGTAACCACGACGACCTCCTTGTTGTTTCCACAAGTCCGGTATGAAATGTTAAAGTCTGCACATCAACGAGAACTATCGCGGACTTGTTGTGCGGAAATTGAAGTCGATGGATTGGGATCGTGCGGCGGCTCGGCGCGCGCGTGAATCGTCAGCACAAGGATGTTAATCGCGCCGGTAAGGTCCGTTCACTGTTTCGAATTGAGGAACACTGATTGATGCACGACGAGCATTTGTCTGGCGGTCCAAAAGGTCTGGTGAACCCGGAAAGTTGAACCTCTTGCTGAAGCGAGGCAATCTCTGGCAATCTAAGGCGAGGCCATTCTGCGCAAGAGGCGCGCGCCTGATGCGACGGGCCTCGAACCTAACTGACGAAATTGGCAACACGCCTGACGCGCTACCCTGAATTTCGCCGCAGGTCGCCCCACACGATATTCCATTCACTTCCGAGTCGGCACCCCAGCATCCAGAGAGGAAATCCATGAAGATTACGCGCCTGCGCACCCGCGTCGCCCACTTGCCTGTCGCAAAGCCCTTTTCGACGGGAAGGTACGACGTGCAGTCCATAGACTGTGTGTGCGTATTTCTGGAGACGGACGAAGGTCTCGTTGGCGAGGGGATGTGCTATGTGACGAACGGGCGTCGACTAAACGTGCTGCGGGAGATGGTCGCGAGCCTCGAGCATCTTGTCGTCGGTCTCCAACTCGGTCAAAGCGGCGGCTTTGTTCTCAGTGCGTTCAATGACGTTCGCGCCTTTGGGCGACGAGGGATTTCGGCTCTGGCGATTTCTGCCGTCGAGGAGGCGCTTTGGGACCTGCGTGGCAAGCAATTTGGCGTCAATGTTGCTCATATCCTTGGCGCCTGTCGAACGACCGTGCCCAGCTACGTGAATTCAATGTGGCTATCCGCATCGATCGACGAACTCCACAAAGAAGCAGAAGGCCTTCTAAAACAAGGCTTTCGCGCGATCAAAATGCACGTTGGATTGCCTGATCCCGACAAAGACGTGGAACGTGTCAGGGCGGTTCGAGAAATGCTGGGTCCTGATGTCGTACTGCTGGCCGATGCAGCGCAGCTGATTGCGTCGCCGAGGGCCTCCATCAGGCTCGCGCGCCGTATCGAGGAATTCGATATCGGTTGGTACGAAGAGCCCGTCATGGGGAGCAACCCACAATCAGAAGCCAAGGTTGCCGCCGCTATCGATATCCCTGTCGCCACCGGTGAGTACACATATAACCACCAAGGCATCTTCGAGCTGCTGCAGCTCAAGGCTGCTGACATTCTGATGCCTGATCTGCAAAGGATGGGCGGCCCGACAGAGTTCATGAAAGCCACAGCCATCTGCGAGGCACTCGATATCCCTGTGTCGTCCCATGTCTTCCCGCAAATGAGCGTCGCGCTGATGGCGTGCGTGCCCAACGCGAGTTACCATGAATATATCGATTGGTTTGACGCGCACTACCTGGAGCCCCTGTTGAGGGACGAAACAGGCGCAAGCATTGTGTCCAGCAGGCCAGGTTGGGGCTTCGCCATCGACCCGTCCGTATTGACGGACTGACGTTCCAGGCGCCCAAATTTCTCTACGCGCTGGCTGCAAACAAATCCCATCGACCAGGGAGGCCTTTGAACTCATAGGCTCCCCGTTCGTCGAACTTCAGTCCCGCCCCCGCTACGAGATCCGAGACCACGCGGGATACGAAGACTTCCTCTGGCCCGGAATTTGCCATGACCCGAGCCGCCGCGTGGACTGCGATGCCACCGATATCGCGGCCCCTGACCTCGATTTCTCCAGTATGCAGACCCGAACGCAGGGGCAAGCCAATCTGTTTGGCTGCGGCCAAAAATGCCAGCGCGCAACGTACGGCGCGACCGGGTCCATCGAAGGTAGCTAGAATACCGTCACCGGTGTTCTTGATCAGGTTGCCACGGTGTCGTTCAACCGTCTGGCGCGCCAGCTGATCGTGACTGTCCAGCAACCGACGCCAGCTCTGATCGCCCATTTCGGCAGCGCGACGAGTTGAGTCGACGATGTCGGTGAACAGCACGGTCGCCAGGATGCGCTCCAGATCGGCCGATTCAGTCTCGCGATGCCCGGTGATGAACTCTTCGATGTCGCCGAGCAAGGCCTCTACGTCGCCTGACCAGAATGCATGATCGCCGCCGGGATATTCGATATATTTGGCACCGGGAATTTGTGCCGCAAAGTCGCGTCCCAACTGGACCGGGACCAGTGCGTCGGCTGCCCGGTGCAGCACGAGTGTCGGGGTGCGCACGGCTGGGAGGATATGACCGACGTCGATCTGGAAGTTCAATAACTGGAGGGCCTTCATTGCGCCGGGGCTGGCCGACAGGCGCTCAAATTTGGCAAACTTCGCAACCGCGTCAGGGTCGGCCGCCCTGCTGGCTATCACACCTTTCATCAGGGCCCCGGTCCCCCAATTTTTCATCTGCTCCTGAACGATCACCTGTGGGTCAGCGTCCGGAAAAAGCTCCGGGTAGCGGACAAACCCTCCGAACAAAGCGAGGTGTGAAACGCGCTCGGGATAGGACGCGGCAAACATTGCGCTCATTGCGCAACCCTCGGAAAATCCGAGCAGAGCTGCACGTTGGGCGCCAACGGCGTCCAGAACAGCACGAACGTCATCCATACGCTCTTCGAGCGTGGGGGCGCCTGATATCCTGTCCGACAGTCCCTGGCCACGCTTGTCAAAGGTGATGACGCGGGCGAATTTTGAAAGACGTTGCAAGAACGCCGTATACCCGGGCATTTCATGCAAGAACTCGACGTGCGAAACGGCTCCGGGGATGGCGATGATGTCGATGGGACCATCTCCCATGGTCTGATAAGCGACGCTTACGTCCCCGCTCATCGCGTAACGCGTCAGTGGCAATTCTGAATAGTTCATCGGATGGTCGTTCCCGGTCGGCGTGCTTCTATAGGCTGCATGGTAACACCACCCAAATTGCCACGCGAGTTCTGTTGCGGTCGTTCGCGTCGTTGTGAGGACGTCCGGTGTTGGCTGCCGGCAAGCGGCCATTCGTAATCGTTCAACGTAACGTGGGCTTTCATTCTCGTGAATCGTCAGCGCAACGACGTTAGTCGCGCCAGTGAGGTTCATTCACTGTTTCGAATTGGGGAACACTGATTACTGCGCGACGAGCATTTATCAGGCGGTCCAAAGGGTCTAGAGAGCGCGCGATTATGGGTCTCCTGAGAGGCTATCTCCGGTCGCGGGAAATCGAAGCAAAAGGGAATAAAATGACTGGTATCGTCCTCTACGGTTTTGACGGCAGTACGTATGTCCGGACGGTCCGGATGCTGCTAGCCGAGAAAGGCGCGCGTTACGAACAGGTGCCGGTGAATGTGCTCAAGGGCGAGCCGCGCCAGCCCGAGCACGTAGCCCGCCATCCGTTCGGTAAAGTACCGGTGCTCGACCACGATGGGTTCCGCATCATCGAAACGGGCGCTATTGCGCCATATCTGGACGAGGTGCTGCCGGGCCCGTCGTTCACACCGGATAGTTCAAAGGACCGGGCGCGTATGCGCATGGCGATGGGCATCGTTGAATCCTACGGTTATAGCGCCCTGATCGCTGTCGCTGGATATCACTTGTTCCCCGGCGCTGACGGACCAAATGAAGAAAAGAGAAAGAATGGAATCGTTAGCAGCCGTCTTGTGCTGCAGGAGCTTATGAAACTTCGTGGTGGCAGTGCCTTTATCGCGGGCGAGCGCCCCTCGCTCGGTGATTTCTATCTCGCCCCGCTCTGCTTCCTCGTTTCGCTCACCCCAGATGCCAGCGAAGTCTTCGCGGTAGACGGTTTCGCCAGATGGTGGGAGCAAATACAGGCAATGCCGAGCTACCGAGCGACAGAACCCCGGTTTGGCTGAGATTTGATGTCTGCTGTTCGAAATGTGACGGGTCTTCGCGAATTTCACCCCTGAAGCTTGGAGTCAATCATGCCCACACTACGGAAGAACTTTGCCATCGCCTTCATGATCGCCATGAGTGGCACGATGGCGCACGCCGAGACGAAGCCGGCTGCGAAGGACATTGTCATTGTCCATGGTGCACTGGTGGATGGCTCAGGCTGGCGCGCCGTCTACGACATCCTGACCAAGGATGGCTTCCATGTGACTATCGTGCAGGAGCCGCTCACCAGCCTCGCCGAGGACGTGGATGCCACCAGGCGCGTTATCGATCAGCAGACGGGGCCGGTCGTACTGGTCGGCCACAGCTATGGCGGCTCGGTGATCACGGAAGCGGGCGCCGACCCCAAGGTCAGCGCTCTCGTCTACGTAGCCGCCCTGCAGCCCGATAAGGGGGAGGCCAGCGGTCAAGTCATGTCGAAGTTCGCCGCGCCAAACGATGCCATGCGGGTGTCGACCAATCGGGCCACGCCGGATCACAAATATTTCTACATCCCGCCGGCGAAGTTCCGGGAAACCTATGCTGCGGACGTTCCGGCACCGGACGCTCAGTTCATGGCGGATTCGGAGCAGCAGCTTGCGCAGAAGGCCATGGGCGCGCCCCTCTCTGTGGCGGCTTGGCACAACAAGCCCAGCTACGCCATCCTGACCACCCAGGATCGCGTAATCAGCCCTGAGCTTCAGCGCTGGATGTATCAGCGTTCGGGCGCCAAGGTCACCGAAGTAGGCGCAAGCCATGCTGTCTTTGTCTCTCAGCCGGCTGCGGTAGCTCAGGTGATCGAGGCTGCCGCAAAACAGGCGAATTGATCGGCGGTCGACTCGATGGTGACATGTCGGCAATGGGGCACGCCCCATTGCCGGGTTTAGGTACACACTTTGGTTGTCAAATCGCAGCAACTACCTGTGGACCAAATCAGCCAGTGATCTGATACGTCTGCCAACCAAACGGGAAGGCCTCGAAAGAAGCCAAACCTTCGCGCCCGAGCATGATGTGAGGTGCTCGTCCGGCATGCTGCATCCGTCGTCAAGAAATGCCGCGGGATTGGTCGGCCAGTACAACGCCACAAAGGCCGACACTAAGTTAGCACCCGGCGTAGGTCGCAGCTTGATTGGGTTATTCTGGTGACGAACGTTTGAGCCAGGTCGGGTTCTCTTTGTATATGCGGACGAGCTCGATCAGGTTTTCGATTCCGAAGTCAGTGAATGCCTGGACGCCGTCGTCTCCGGCGCCACAGACCCAGATGACGCCGTCCTCGATCTCCATGTCACTGGCGACGTTTCGCAGCCAGTCTTCGTCTTCGCCGAGGTGCTCGGCGATACGTGTGATGGTGGTGACGTGATGGAGCTTGTCGGCGTGCATATTCGTGCTGCTCGTGCGAAGAGCGCTGCATTGCGTGACCACGATTACCCTCCTTGTTTCCACAAGTCCGATATGAAATGTTGAAGTCTGCACATCAACGAGAACTATCGCGGATTTGTTGCGCGGAAATTGAAGTCGATGGATTGGGATCGTATCCGCATATTCCTGGAGGTCGCCCGCACGGGTCAGATTCTTGGCGCCGCCCGGCGTTTGGGCGTGAACCATGCGACCGTGGCGCGGCAACTCACCGCCCTCGAGCACGAACTGAAAACCCAGCTGGTCGAACGACGTACGACCGGCTGCGTCCTGACAAGCGCGGGCGAGGCGGTCGTTGCCGCGGCAGAGCGGGCTGAATCGGAATTTCTTCAGGTTGGCGCTCACCTTGGCAGATCGTCGGAGGCAATTTCAGGCATTGTTCGCGTCGGTGCTCCCGATGGGCTGGGGAACTACTTTCTTGCCAGCCAGCTTGGCGCGCTTGCCGCGCGGCATCCCGACCTGCTCATTCAGCTTGTTCCACTGCCGCGAACATTCTCGCTGTCCAGGCGGGAAGCCGACATTGCGATCACGCTGGACCGTCCGAAGCAGGGCCGGCTCATTGTCAAAAAGCTTACCGACTACACGCTCAGCGTCTACGCCGCAGAAAGTTATCTGAAGCGCTTGGGACCAATCAGGAAACAGGCTGATCTCGCCGGCCACCTTTTCGTCACGCATGTCGAAGATTTCGTCTACAGCCGGGCGCTCGACTATGCGTCCGCGCTCGGCAAGTTCATGAACAGGCACTACGAGTGCGGGAGCGTGGTGGCACAGATGGAGGCGGTGAGGGGCGGCCACGGCGTGGGTATACTGCACGATTATGCCGCGCGACGATTCCCGGAACTTAAGCGGTTGCTGCCAGAGATCCGTTTCGTACGGAACTACTGGCTGGTCTCGCATCCCGACACCCATCATACCCGCAGAGTATCGGAGGTGCATGCACATATCGTGGCAAGCGTACGCTCAGCCCGCCGCGAATTCACGAGCTGACTGCAGTTCACGTGTAGTGTGTTGCACGAGCGCGCACTGTTCCGATTTCGGGAACAGAAGCTGCCGGCCAATGGCCATTCGAATATGCTCAAATGGCACTAGGTGTGATCCATCAGACGTGGGTCGTCTGGCGGATGACAATCGGGTCGTCTGCTGATCAATGAGAAATTCCATGGGAACAGAGCAGAAAGTCGCCGTCATCACCGGTGCATCGCAGGGCTTTGGCGCAGGGCTTGTGAAGGCGTATCGTGACCGCAACTACCGAGTGATCGCCAATTCGCGGTCAATCAAGCCCAGCAAGGACCCGGATGTCCTGACTATCGCCGGAGACGTGGCCGATCCGAAGACAGCCGACCGCATCGTCGAAGAAGGTTTGGCACGTTTCGGACGCATCGACACTCTCATCAACAATGCAGGAATCTTCATCGCGAAGCCGCTGGTTGATTATACCGAGGAGGACTACGCTTCGGTGCTTGCGATCAACCTTGGAGGCTTCTTCCGGGTCACCAGGCGCGTCGCGGCCGAAATGCTGAAGCAGGGCTCGGGCCACATCGTGCAGATTACGACCAGCCTTATCGATCACGCCAACAGCAACGTTCCGTCGGTCCTTGCGTCGATGACGAAGGGTGGATTGAACGCAGCCACGAAGTCCCTGGCGATCGAGTATGCAAAAAAGGGAATTCGGGTTAACGCCGTTGCTCCCGGCGTCATGAAGACGCCGATGCACGCTCCCGAAACCCATGAGTTCCTTGCGAAGCTGCATCCAGTCGGGCGTATGGGAGAAATTCAGGACATCGTCGACGCGATCATGTTTCTGGAGAACGCTCCTTTCGTCACCGGAGAAATCCTGCACGTCGATGGTGGCCAGAGCGCCGGTCATTGACCAGCATGGAGCGGCGGCCTAGGCCGCTGCTCACTTCAGTTCGATAATGTCGTCGAGCGACCCGAATGCCCCTATTGATCTGAGTTGAGTACCGGTTGACGCTAGCCTCTTGCCGTCAGACGGGCTCCGGGAGTATCGCGGACTCAGGTCTTTCAATCGAACCGGTACTTCACCGACCGAGTATTCGGGTTGAAAAATCAACCCCCACTGCTTTGGGCTGAGACTCCATCGGTTCGGCGACCGTTGATCGCTTCTCAGGCCCGATGAAGGCCGAGAAGAGACGCGGCCCCTGCGAATGCCAGTGGGCCGGAATTCTCAGTGCTTGCTTGCGACTAAAGCCTAACGACCAGCGTCTTGGGAGGAATTATCATGCAGGCCAAAGCCAATGAGGCTCTGAAAAAGGGACCGCTCGAAGGCATTACGGTCCTCGATTTCTCGCGGGTATTGGCCGGACCGTATTGCACTATGGTGCTGGCCGACCTCGGTGCGCGTGTGATCAAGATCGAGAAGTTTGGCACCGGCGATGACACGCGTGCGTTCGGCCCGTTCGTCGACGGAGAGTCCGCCTATTTCATGTGCTTCAACCGCGGCAAGGAGAGCATTGTTCTTGATATCAAGTCGCCGCGCGACAGGGAATTGCTCGAGCGCCTCCTCGACCGGGCCGATGTGGTTGTCGAGAACTTTCGTCCTGGCGTTATGGACCGTCTTGGTTATGGCGCCGAACGGCTGGCCAAAACGCACCCATACATCGTCTACGCGTCGATTTCGGGATTTGGCCACACCGGGCCATTCAGTAATCTGCCCGGCTACGACATGGTTGTGCAAGCCATGGGGGGTGTGATGAGCTTGACGGGATGGCCGGATGGCCCGCCCTCACGCGTCGGCACCAGTTTTGGTGATCTCGGAGCTGCGCTTTTCGCCACCGTAGGCATCGTCTCCGCCCTCTATAAACGCGTGCAAAACGCACAGGGAACGCGCGTCGATATTGGCATGCTTGACTGCCAGGCGGCGCTGATGGAGACGGCGCTCGCGCGCTATGACGTGGAGGGCAAGATACCTGGCCGCACCGGCGACAGTCACCCTTCATTGGCTCCATTCGAAAGCTTCGCCGCAAAGGACGGGCGCGTCATCATAGCCGCCGGCAACGACACGCTTTTCATGTTGATGGCGGATGCGCTCGGATCGCCTGAGTTGGCGCTCGCTCCACGATTCATGACCAATGACCTGCGTTGCAGTAATCGCCCTGCAATGGTCAGGGCTATTGAGACGATCACCACGCGCGAGCCGGTTGAGCATTGGATTGCAAAACTCAACGAGGCCGGCGTCCCTTGCTCTCCCATCAACACGATCGACAAACTATTCGACCATCCGCAACTCAAGGCCCGCAACATGATCGTGAAAGTGAAAGGCCAGGGTCTGCGTCATATCCGTACTGCGGGCAACCCCATCCGCCTCTCCGGATATGCCGATAACGATGTCGAAACGCCCGCCGATTCACCTGGGCTCAATCAACACCGCGAAGCCATTCTGAACGAGCTGATGGCTACTCATGGCGCTTACTCCAACGCGGCGCCGGATGATGTCATGCCCACCGACGTCGATGCCTCCAGTTCACTGCCGCGGGCGGCTGAATGATACGGGTATCTACGAAACGAAGGAAACAGGCTATGAGCGATACCGTTGCAACAATCCGCAAAGACAGCCCGTCCCCTTCAGAGCAGCCAGAGGCAACGCCCGTGAATAACTCGCTGCGGACGATCATCGTCGAGCGCCGCGAGCGTGTCGGCCTCATTACCTTGAATCGGCCAAAGAGCTTGAACGCCCTGAACGGCCAATTGGCGATCGAGACACTGGCGGCGTTGAAGGCGTTCGACGCTGACGATCAGGTCGGGGCGATCGTGATCACGGGCAGCGCGCGCGCCTTCGCCGCCGGCGCGGATGTTGCGGAAATGGCGGAGAAGCCCTTCACCAATTTCTATATGAACGATTTTCTTGGTCCGTGGGACGAAGTCAGATCGATCTCCAAACCTATCATAGCGGCAGTCGGCGGGTTTGCTCTCGGCGGTGGTTGCGAACTCGCGATGCTCTGTGACTTCATTATTGCATCGGAAGACGCGCAATTCGGCCTACCTGAGGTCAACATCGGCGCTGCGGAAGCGAAGGCTGTCGGTCTCGTTGCGCGCGTCGTACCGAGTACGGACCTTTTGCAGGTTGCGTTGGAAGCCGCGCATACGATCGCCGGCTACAACGCACCGGCCGTGAGGATGGCGAAGGAGGCGGTCAATCGCGCGTTCGAGGGACCCCTTTCAGAGGGTCTGCGCCATGAGCGTCTTCTGTTCCAGGCTGCGTTCGCAACCGAGGGGCAGAAGGAGGGGATGAACGCCTTCGTCAACAAACGGGCGCCGGTCTTCCGTCATCGCTGAGATGCCCAGCGTTTCGGGCGACCGCCGCGCCGTGTGGCCCGCGACAGACAGGCTCATTGACTGCGCTTCGCAAGACAAGTCCAACAGTTGGAGAAGACGGTGGTTCCCAGCATCGAACTGGACGGCGACTACGATTATATTGTCGTGGGAGCCGGATCCGCGGGTTGCGTCGTCGCGAACCGATTATCGACCGATCGCAATAATCGAGTTCTGGTTCTGGAAGCCGGTGGCAACGACAACTGGATTTGGTTTCACATTCCGGTTGGTTATCTCTTCGCCATCGGCAATCCGCGGTCCGACTGGATGTTCGAGACAGAGAGCGAAGCGGGCCTTAACGGCCGCTCGCTGAAGTATCCGCGCGGCAAGGTGATTGGCGGCTCGTCCGCGATCAATGCCATGATCTCCATGCGCGGCCAGGCGGCTGACTATGATCACTGGCGTCAACTCGGCCTCACCGGCTGGGGCTGGGATGACGTGCGTCCAGTCTTCAAACGCCTTGACGATCATTTTATGGGCGAATCTGAACATCACGGAGTCGGTGGCGAGTGGCGTGTGGAACGGCCGGGGGTGAGATGGGATGTGCTCGACAACGTGGCGAAGGCGGCCGTCGAGATGGGTATACCGATGACTCCGGACTTCAATACCGGGGACAATACCGGCGTGGGCTACTTCCACGTCAATCAGAAGCGCGGCTTCCGGTGGTCGGCAGCGCGCGGCTTCCTGAAGCCTGTGTTGCATCGTGCCAACGTGCGTCTTGAAACAGGGGTTTTGGTCGAGAAGGTGCTGTTCAACGGGAAGCGTGCCGTCGGTGTCCGATATCGGCAGCATGGGCGCACGGTCGAGGCGCGTGCGAAAGGCGAGGTTATCCTGTCCGCCGGCTCCATCGGGTCACCCGAAATCCTCCAACGTTCCGGTGTGGGACCATCAGAGTGGCTGGGCGAATTTGGCATCACCACCGTCGCCAACAGGCCTGGTATTGGGCGCAATCTGCAAGACCACCTGCAGCAAAGAGCGATCTACCGGGTGCATGGCACCAAGACGCTCAACGAGACCTATCACTCGCTGGTAGGACGCGCGCTGATGGGACTTGAATATGCACTGTTTCGGCGGGGGCCTCTCACCATGGCGCCGTCCCAGCTTGGGATTTTCACGACCTCATCGCCCGACTTCGACCGCGCAAACATCCAGTTTCACGTCCAGCCCCTCTCGCTCGACAGGTTTGGGGATCCGTTGCATCGCTTCCCGGCGATCACGGTTTCGGCCTGCAATCTCCGGCCGACGTCCCGCGGCACCATCCGCCTCCGCTCGGCGGACCCCTCGGCGAAACCTGTCATCGCGCCGAATTATCTTTCGACCGACGAGGATCAACGTGTCGCAGCCGATGCGATCCGCGTGACCCGTCGTTTGATGAAGCAAAAGGCGCTCGGTCGTTTTCGTCCGGAGGAGTATCTTCCAGGGCCGTCGATTGGTGACAACGAAGCTGATCTCGCCAAGGCCGCCGGCGACATCGGAACGACGATCTTTCATCCGGTCGGCACCGCGAAAATGGGAATAGAACATGATCCGCTGGCGGTTGTGGATCAGCACCTACGCGTGATCGGGCTCGATGGGCTACGTGTTATCGATGCATCGGTAATGCCGACTATCACCTCGGGAAACACCAATACGCCGACAATCATGATTGCAGACAAAGGTGCACAGTACGTCTTGTCGGACGCCCCGTATAAATTGGTCTAAGGCGAGATACCTAGACTAGATAACCAATCGCCCAGCGCCGCGGCGCGTGTCGTTCAACCTTTTTCACTGTGTCCTAAGCAGCACGAAAAACGGCCGAACGACCCCGGTCAGCAGTTCACGGTCGGGATTGGTGCGGGCCAGAACCCGGAGACCCAGGATGGTGCCCAGAGCGAGCCGTGCGATGTCGGCTGGAGGTTGCGAGGTAAGGATTGATCCGTCGCGCTGCCCAGCCGCGACACAGTCGCGGACACGTTTTTCGATTTCATCAAAGACCTCGGTTACAACATCTCGGAAGTCTTGGTGGTGTGACGCCATCTCCAACGCCGTGTTCACGACAAAACACCCCTTGTGAAGGCTGTCGGCGAGCGCTTCATCAATAGTTGCATCGAAGTACCGCTCCAATGCGCGTAGGGGTGGGTCGTCGCCTCCGAAGATCGCCGAGCAGGTTTCGAGCGCCAGACGGACATACCGATCGAGCACGAGACGGTAGATGGCTCTCTTATCACCGAACGCATTGTAGAGGCTTGGCGTCGTCATTCCGGTGTGGTCGGCGAGGTCGCGCATCGATGTCGCCTCATAGCCGTTATTCCAGAAAAGTTGCATTGCGGCTTCGAGCACCGTGTCTTCATCGAATTCCCTGGGCCTGGCCATCTAGATCCGTCGGTCAATGGTGAGAGCGAATGACTCGCGGTCCTGTTTTATCACGATCGTCAAAAAAAGCCATTGCACGTTTTTTGACGTTCGTTATAAAACACGTAGAACCGATGCCGCGCCCGGCCTCGACCACCGAAGCAAACCTGGAGTCCACAGATGAGCGAGCATGCCCACGTAGATGGGATTTATCCCTTCCCGGCTGTGATGCAGACGCGGACGATCGAAACCAACGGCACATCCATCCATGTGCGGGTCGGTGGTCAAGGCCCGGCAGTGGTCATGCTGCACGGCTTTGGCACAACGGGTGACATGTGGGGTCATCTGGCGAGCGCACTCATCGAAGACCACATGATTATCGTGCCCGACCTGCGTGGGTTGGGCCTCTCGTCGAAGCCTGATGGCGGCTACGACAAGAAGAATCAGGCGGCGGACGTGGTGGGCGTCCTGGACGCCCTGGGTGTGCGTACGGCCGAATTGGTGACGCACGACATCGGCATCATGGTCGGCTACGCAGTTGCCGCCAGCCACCCCGAGCGCGTGAGCCGATGGGTGGCGATCGATGCGCCGCTG
>WNFC01009599.1_pt1 | contig 16537 bp, 8 predicted proteins | sample 5400541 | NCBI WGS metagenome assembly WNFC01 (sample SAMN13153342, study PRJNA577476) | soil metagenome | isolation source: 120 cm saprolite under Douglas fir tree site 2 hole 2 replicate 1 | place: USA:California | collected 2015-04-18
AGGGCCACGAACGCGTCGTGGTCGGGCGCGCCCAGGTGGGCGATCACCAGGCACAGCCCGGGGAACCGGCCCAGCAGCCGACGCACGGGCCCTGGACCGCACCAATGCTCGTTCCCCGAGCCATCAGCGACGGCCGCTGCGTGCAGCACGACGGGGGTGCCCGCCTCCTCCAGCCGCCCCCAGGCCTCATCAAGGAGTGGGTCGGTCGCGTCGAACCCGCCCACCTGCAGGTGCACCTTCACGCAGCGACCGCCCGCCTGCAGGCACCGAGCGGTCTCCGAGCCCACCCCCGGCTCGGGATAGATCGTGAACGTCGGGATGACCGCCTGCTCCGCGGCGGCCAGCCCGAGCGTGTGGTCGTTGAGAAACCGCAGCATCCCCGGGCGGTGCGCATACGCCAGGGCAGTATGGTGCCGGACTCCCAGGCGGGCGAGGGTGACCAGCCGGACCGGCGCCCGCGACCGGTATGTCACCGGCCAGGGCGGCGAGAGGCGATCGAACCACCGCCACACTGCCTCCTGGATCCCATCAGGGAGGAAGTGAACATGCGCGTCGACGATCCCTGGGACACCGAGGGCCTCCAGGAAGCCAGGAATCTCATCGTCCGTCACCGTGACGCAGCCCAGCTCGAAACCATTCGCTGACTATAGCCAGACAAGCGCGCCAAGCCTGCTTCCGGTTCTGCCGGGGGCCAGGCCTGCTTCCGGTTCTGCCGGGGGCAAGCCTGATTTTGAAGCTACCGTGCACAACACCAGAACTGCGCTGCCGCCGCAGCCTGGACTACTTCGGCGAGATCATCACCCGGCTGGCCGGGATGACTGAACGCTTCGCGACCGCCCTGGACTGCGCCGACATCAGCTTCCTGCCCGACGGTGTCCTCGACCAGGTGCCCTGCCCTGCCTGCTCGAAGCCACCCGGGTCGGCGCCCCGGCGTACGCAGCCCGCGCATGGGCCGCAAACCCAAGACCTGGACCCACATCGACCGCCCTTACGACAGCCTGCACATCGAGATGCAAGACCTCTTCCGCGATCTCGGCATCAGCACGACCGCCGCATAGACTACATTTGTCGATCATGAAATGGCGAGTGGGCTAGCGCTCACCCGCCAGCGGGTCACGCAGGCCGCTCAGCGTGATGCGGACCGACCGGTTGAGGGTGGCCGGGCCGGCCAGCAGGGTGCCTGATGGGCTGCGGTCGGGCTTGAACTGAGGGAAGTCGCTGCCGACCCCCGTGACCGAGATCTGCACGAATGAAGCACCAAGCGCGACTAGTTCCGTACGCGCCCGGTCGGCGCGCCGCACCGACAGCCTGACCTGGCCGGCCATAGGCCCGACGTCAGCCGTCGTGCCGACCAGCCGCGCGTGCCGGGCCGGGTCCGCGGCCAGCCACCTGGCGAACCGGGCAAGTGCCCGCGCGGCGGTGGCCGGGTCAGCGAAGGCCGTGCTGTCGGGCCTGAATCGGGCGGCTGACTCCCCGTCGAGCACGAAGGTGCGCCCGATGACCGGTGTGAACGGCTGCACGGCCGGCAGCCGGACCTGCTTCACCGGCTCACCGGTCCGGACGGACGGGCCCTGCACCGGCACCGGAATGACCTCGACCGCGGCCCCGGCGGCCGCCGTAACCGCCGCCCAGATCGCCGTGATGTTGCCACGCCACTTCGCGGACGGCAGCACCTGCGGGGACGAGGTGTAGCCAAGACCGGCCAAAACCACTGTGAACCCGCGAAGGGGCGGCAGGTCGCCGTCGCCCTTAAGCTGGCTGGCGACCTCGGACGGGACGGCCGCCAGCACGCCAGGCACGGTGAAGTCGAGAACGCCCCGGTCGTCCAGGCCGGAGTCGAGCAGCACCAGCCAGGCGTGCGGGGCGCCGGCGGCGCGGGCGGCGTCGGCGGCGACCGCCAGCGCCGCCAGGTCGTCAGCCCCGGCCGAATCCGGGCGGGCGGCGGCGACCGCCGCCTCGACCCGCTGCAGGTTCTGTGACACCCACGGCGAGTCCTGTTGCGCGAGTGAGCCCGTGCCGTTCACCAGCTTCAGCTGGACCAGCTGAGGCTGTCCGGCCACCGCCACGATCCAGACCGGCTTCTTGTCCCTGATCGCGGAGGTGACGAGGCACGCTACGCGCGGATCCTGCGACGCGCTCAACGACGGGGCGGGCACGTCCTGGTGCGCCCCGATGATAAGCATCACGCCATCGGGGTGCGGGCAGGCCGCCGCTACGGTGTGCGCGCCGGTCAGGCCAGTCAGGGACGAGCAACCGACCGTCAGAATCGCCGCCAGCGCGGCCAGCCAGCGGCAGCTCATGCCGCCGCCCCGCTGCTCGTGAGCGCGCACCTGAGCGCGGCGGCACGCTGCCGCGCCTCACCCAGGGGCGTCCCTTCCTTCAGCAGGAAGTCGATGAAGTGCTGCTCTAGCTTCTCCGCCGCCGACTGCACCTGAGCCCGGATCATGTTCAGCCGGGTGGCGGCCCGCGCGCACCGCCACCGCTTCCAGGCGGCCCGGATCCTGTCCAGGAAGATGCCGAAGGTCTGGGTCTCGACCAGTATCTCCTCGATTCCCAGCAGCCCCAGCGCGCTGATGAGAGCGGCCAGAGCGGCGCCGCCGGCCGCCGCCACCGGGTCGGCGCCCTGGACATGCAGGCTGTCGTATCGCAGCAGCGTCAGCACGCCCACGAAGACGCCCTCCAGGATCCTGGCCGCGGCCGGCACCGGGAGCCGGTTCAGCCTCCGGTTGGCCAGGACGCCAGCGACCCCGGCCCCGACGAGCGCAGCCATCGCAGCGAGCCCGACGGCGAGCGAGCGGCTCGGCACGAGGACCTCCATCCCGACGTAGGCGGTCACGCCCTCGGCCACGATCGCCACGGGTATGAGCAGCCGCAGCAGCCAGGTCCGGTCACCGCCGCGGTGGTGGGCCTTTCGCCCCTCGGCCGCAGTCTCGGCGCGCGCCAGGGTCGCCTCGGCCTCTGTCAGCCTCACGTCCGCGTTGGCCTCCCGGTCCCTGAGTTCGGCGAGGTGTCGGCTAAGCGCCTTGCCCGAGTCGGTCACGAACCTGCCCTCCGGGCTGCCTCGGCTGGCGGCGTTAGGCCTGAGCTGGCCTTCCTCACCCCTGCGCGCGCGGTGGCGGCGCGACCCGTCTCCGTTCGGCCCGGCATCGATCTGTGCCATGTCATCTCCGTTCCGCCTCAGGCCCGGTGAGCCACCGGCTCAGCGGGCCCTCGCTGCTTTCCCGGCGGCACCGGTCGGGAGCCGGTCAGGTCCAGTGCCTGACAGGATCAGGATGAGTTGGCTACGGCCATTTGGCAAGTGACAAAGGCACAGAATTTTCTGGCTTCTTCAATCGGTCTGTGCCATCGGAGCGGACCTCTGAGGCCGCCGCCTGCGCTGCCCCGCTCGCTCACCAGGCCAAGAGGAGTGCTGGGAACCCCCTCTGCACTGGCGCACACAGCGATCGTGCGGTCTGGCCTGACCCTCCGTCCCGGCCATCGGACTGTCCGGGATGGTTGGGATGGGGCAATTGGCATATGCCATTGGTCCTTGCTGCTGGCGACGGCCACGAGGATAGCGACGTGGTAGCGTCAGGCCCCGTTCGACCGACAACCGCCCTACCACCCGACCCCGGTTGCGGTACGGTTTGATCTTGGCGGCCGAGTCGGCAGCCTCTCGGCGACTCCCTTCACCAGGGCCGACCGGTAGTCCGAGGGAGCGTCAGCCGACACGGCGAGCGCGGTTGACAGTGAGATATGTTGGACGGTATACGTTGGCACATGCCGATGGCTTGGACCATCGGTACTTTGCTTGGGTAACGTGCGGCAAGCTTCTGGCGGTCCCTCACGCAGAGGCGGGCCGCGTGCGAGTGGTGAGGGGGCAAGAACGCGTGGCTGAGGTCAGCCCGACAGTCCGCCAGCGCGAACTGGGCAAGCGGCTGCGCGAACTGCGCAACGGCCAGGGCCTGACCGTCGAGGAGGTCGCCGAGAAGCTGCTGTGCTCGGCCACCAAGATCAGCCGCGCCGAGACCGGGGCGCGGCGGCCGACGCTGCGTGATGTCCGCGACCTGTGCGCGCTGTACAACGTCAGCCCGGAGGAATCGGCTCAGCTGATGGATTTGGCGCGGGAGGCGCGGCAGCCTGGCTGGTGGACCAAGTACGACGATCTCAAGATCCCCCTGCTGATAGGCCTGGAGCAGGAAGCGACCGCCATCACCTGCTTCGGCATGTACTTCCTGCCCGCGCTGCTGCAGACCGAGGACTACGCGGCTGCGATTATCAAGGGCATATTGCCCAGGATCGACCCGGGCATTCTCCGCCAGCGGGTCGAGGCGAGGATGCGCCGCCAGCAACTGTTGCAGCGGCCAAAGCCGCCCCGGTACCGGGCATTGCTGGATGAGGCCGCTCTGCACCGGCAGGTAGGTGGCGCCGCGGTGATGAATGCTCAGCTCGGCAAGATACTCCAGCTCATCCAGGAAGAGAAGGCAACGGTCCAGATAATCCCGTTTGGGGTTGGCAGTTACGCTGCCATGGACAGCAATTTTGTCTACCTGGAATTCGGCGAGTCGTCGCTGCCTGGGGTCGTCTTCGTGGAAGGGCTCGAAGCCCTGCGCTACCTGGAGAAGCCGACCGAACTCGCCCGTTATGCCGAGTCCCTTGAGTATCTGCGTGACACCGCGCTGACGCCCCGGGACTCCGCTAAATTCATCGCAGAGATCCACGACAAGCGGGCTGAGTACCAGTAAGCTCTGACCCGTGCCTGTGCCTTCCTACTAAGCATCAATGGAGATAGTGACATGACAGATGGGCGGGTGGGCCGCTCAGGTCCTGCCTGGCGGACAGCGCGCACCTGTGACGCCGGTGCATGCGTTCAGGTGGCGGCGAGCGGTCCCATGATACTAATCGCTGACTCTAAGACTCCTGGCGGACCTGCCCTCTCCTATACAGTAGCGGAATTCCGAGAATTCATTATAGGCGCCAAGAATGGCGACTTCGACGACCTCATATAATCATAACGCACAGAAGGACGCCATCTGCGGTTGGAGTGATACGTCCTCGTACGATATCTTCAGCATCATTGACCACAGAAGCCTCATCGGTGATTCTTGACGCTTTGCTGTTGACAGGCTCAATTTCTCTATGTCTACCATAAGTAGTAGTGACCGCACGGGTGGACGATTCGGTCACTCCTGGAGGGCATGTGGATTCAAGCCAGCTGTGCGGCTTGGAGTGGCGTAGCAGCAGTAACTGTGACGGGGGCGCGTGCGTCGAGGTCGCGGCACTTGATGCTGCGGTCTTGATCAGGGACTCGGCGCAGCCTGGCAACACTCCGCTCGCAGTCAGCCACGACGTTTGGCGGGACTTCGTCTCCGCGGTGCGGGCTTGCGTTTTCGATGTGCACGGAGCGTCGTAGATCCGGTACACGCTCGTCCGCGTCTGCGATGTACGCGGCTAGGTGACCTCGAGTGTCCGCGTTTGGGCAGGCCTTCGCTGCTGCACTCGGCAGACCACGCGATGCCTCGCCTCACGCCATCCCAGTACGCACATGCAAAGTCTGTGGGCTGCTCGTCGGCGAGTGTCGCCAGCCCGGCTGCGAACTGGCGCTGCCTGACCTGGTTCCAGGTCCGCTTCGGGCTGGCTGCAGCTGAAGGCTTTACCAAAGGCGAACACGTCCTGAGCTCCGATTCTGGCCGCCAAACATCTGATGGTTCCGCTCGCCCGCGACTTCAGCGATGCCTCACGCGAATGATCTGAGATAACGTTATCTCAAGGATTGGAAACTTCAGGTGCCGGCAAGGCCGTCGCGGCCCCTCGTCGGACGGGTGGAGCAGGGTAGATGCTCGGACAGAGCAGAGGAGGACCCAGGGCGATGAGCGAGCCGGGGGACGAGGTCGTCGCGTCGCGCCAGCACGGGAAGAGGCCGACCATGCTGGACGTCGCGCGCGAGGCGGGCGTCGCCGCGCGCGAGGCGGGCGTCGCGTTGCGCACGGTCTCGCGGGTGGTCAACAGTGACCCCACCGTCGGGCGCGATGTCATGACCCGCGTCCAGGCGGCCGTGCGCGCTCTGGACTACCAGCCCGACGAACGCGCCCGGCAACTGCGACGCGGGGTGACCGGGCTGATCGGCGCCGCGGTGCGCAACCTCGCCGACGCCCACCTGGTGCTCGGCGCGATCGACCGGGCCGCCCGGGAGGCCAAGCTCACGGTCCTGGCCATGTCGACCGAGGATGAGGAGCAGCTCGAACGCGAAGCGGTGATGTCGATGTGCCGCCGCCGGGTCGACGGGCTGATCATCGAGCCGATCAGCACCAACCACGAGTACCTGGCGCCTGAGCTCGCGGCCGGCCTGCCCTTGGTGGCCGTCGACCGGCCGACCGGCGGCATCGCCACCGACTGCGTGCGATCCGACAACGCCGCTGGCATCGGGATGGCCTTCCGGCACCTGACCTTGCACGGGCACCACCGGATCGCCTACGTCGGCGACCAGGAGCGCGTCTTCACCGGCCGGGAACGCGCCGCGGCCTTCCGCGCCTGCGTCGCCGCCAGCGGCGGGGTACTGGACGGCATGGTCCACCCGGGGGAGGTGGAACCGGCGCGCGTGGCGCACGCGCTCGACCAGATCCTGGTTGGCGCGCAGCCGGCCACGGCCATCATCAGCGGCAGCGCGGAGACGACGGTCGAGGTGCTCCGCTCCCTGGGGCCGCGGGCCGCCGATATCGCCGTGGTCGGCTTCGACGACTTCCTGCTCGCCGATCTCATCCGCCCGGCGCTGACGGTCATCGCCCAAGACAGCGCCACGATAGGCCGGACCGCCATCGAACTCCTGCTCGCCCGCACCAAGGATCCCACGCGACCGCTGGAGACCGTGACCGTCCCGGTCGAGCTCATCCCGCGCGGATCAGGCGAGCTGCCCCCGCCCGCCGGCCGCTGAAGCGGCCGGGGCCGACCCTTCTTTTACACCAAATTTTTACCAACGAAGATACTTGACATTTTCACGCGAAACCTTACGGTAACAATCGAGAGAACGTTATTTCGGGCAGCAAAGATCTCGAAACCCCCGCAGACATCCGAGGAAGGCAGCCCTCATCGACGGCCACATCGGCGTTGCCGTTGGCGGCATCGCCCGATACTCCCGATCGGAGTCGTGATGAAAAGACACGCGTTGCTGAGCGTCGCTTTAGCGGTGGCGCTGGTTGCCGGGGTGAGCGTTGCGGTCATGCCGGCGCGCGCCGCCGCCCAGCCGTGGATGAACACGGCGCTCAGCCCGGTCGACCGGGCCAACGCGTTACTGGCGCAGATGACACTCGCCCAGAAGCTGACCATGATGCACCAGGGTGCGTCGTGCGACTGGGGCGCCTGCGTCGACGGGAACGCCAGCCTCGGCATCCCGCAGCAACGGTTGCAGGACGGCCCCGCCGGTGTGGCCGACGGCGCGGCCGGGGTGACCCAGCTGCCCGCGCCCGTGGCAGGCGCGGCGACCTGGGACACCGCGCTGATGGGTCAGTACGGCCAGGTGATCGGCTCAGAGGAGTGGGGCAAGGGCGCGAACACGGTGCTCGGCCCCACGATCAACATCGTCCGCGATCCGCGGTGGGGGCGCTCGTTCGAATCGCTGAGCGAGGACCCCTACCTCGCCGCGCAGCTCGGCGTGGCCGACATCCAGGGGATCCAGAGTCAGGGCCCGATGGTCCAGGTGAAGCACTACGCCGTCTACAACCAGGAGACCAACCGCAACAGCCCGCTGGACAACGCGGTCGTCACTGACCGCACCCAGCGCGAGATCTACCTGCCGGCGTTCGAGGCGGCCGTGCAGCAGGCCAAGGCCGATTCGGTGATGTGCTCCTACGCGACGATCAACGGCACCTTCGCCTGCGAGAACGGCCAGTTGCTCAACACCATCCTGAAGAGCCAGTGGGGCTTCAGCGGATTCGTCACCTCGGACTGGGGCGGCACGCACTCCACGGTCGCCTCGGCGAACAACGGCCTGGACCAGGAGATGACCGGCAGCACCTACTACGGTTCCGCGCTGACCACCGCGGTCAGCAACGGGCAGGTCTCCCAGGCCACGATCGACGACCATGTACGGCGGATCCTCACCTCGATGTTCGCCCAGGGCCTGTTCGACACCACGCAGACCGGCACGATGGCCGCCACGGTGACATCGGCGGCGCACCAGACGGTCGCCACGCAGACCGCCGAAGAAGGCAGCGTGCTGCTGAAGAACAGCGGCAACGTGCTGCCGATCGGCTCCGGCACCTCATCGATCGCGGTGATCGGCGACGACGCCGGCCTGAACGCGATGACCGCCGGCGGTGGCAGCGCCCACGTCAACCCATCGACGCCGTCCGCCGTCGTCACGCCCTATCAGGGTATTAAGGCGCGGGCCGGCGGCGCCAACGTCACCTACGCGCAGGGCTACGCGTCACCCAGCGGCGAGACGGTCGACTCCTCCTACCTGACTCCCTCCTCGGGTAGCGGTAACGGCCTGACCGGCCAGTACTACAACGGGAACAGCCTCTCGGGGAACCCGATCGCGACGAAGAACGACCCAAACATCAACTTCCTGTGGGGCGGCCAGCCGCCGCTGGCCGGCGTGCCCGGGACGAGCTGGTCGGCGAGGTGGACCGGCACCCTGCACCCGCCGACCACCGGCACCTACACCTTCTCTCTCACCAGCGACGACGGCAGCAGGCTCTTCGTCAACGGCCAGCAGGTGATCAACAACTGGGCCGACCAGCCGCCGACCACGAAGACCGGCAGCATCGCGCTCACCGCCGGGCAGCCGGTGAGCATCGAGGTCGACTACTTCCAGGACGGCGGCGGCAGCCAGCTCAACCTCGGCTGGCAGATCCCCAACCAGAACCTGCACGACCAGGCGGTCGCGGCGGCCAAGTCGGCTCAGCTGGCACTGGTCTTCGTCTCCAAGCCCGAGGGTGAGGGCGCCGACCTGAACAACATCGACCTGTCCAGCGACCAGAACCAGCTCGTCACCGACGTCGCCGCCGCCAACCCGAACACGGTGGTCGTGGTCAACAGCGGTTCCGCGATCACCATGCCGTGGGCGAACTCGGTCAAGGGCATCATCGAGAACTGGTATCCGGGCCAGACCGACGGCACCGCGGTCGCCGCCCTGCTCTACGGCGACGTGAACTTCACCGGCAAGCTCCCGGTCACCTTCCCGCAGTCCCTCGCCGACGTGCCCGCGAGCACAGCGGCACAATGGCCCGGCCAGAACGGGACGGTGCAGTACTCCGAGGGCCTCAACGTCGGCTACCGCTGGTACGACGCGCAGAACAAGACGCCACTGTTCCCGTTCGGATACGGCCTGTCCTACACCAGCTTCGGCTACAGCAACCTCAGCGTCGGCACGCCGGACGCGTCGGGCAATGTCGCGGTCGGCTTCGACGTCACGAACACCGGCAGCCGGTCCGGGGCCGAAGTGGCCCAGGTCTACGTCGGCCAGCCGCCGGTGACCGGTGAACCGCCGAAGAACCTGCGCGGCTTCAGCCGGGTCAGCCTCGGTCCCGGCCAGACCCAGCACGTCACCGTCACCCTCGACGCCCGCAGCTTTCAGTACTGGGCGAACAACGCGTGGACCAACGCTGGCGGCACCAACCAGATCTACGTCGGCGCCTCCTCCCGCGACATCCGGCTCACCGGCCAGGTCACCATCGGCGGGTCCACGACCCGGATGGTGAGTTTCCGGGCGCACGCCAATGGTCTCTACGTGACGGCCGACAACGCCGGCGCGTCGCCGCTGATCGCGAACCGGACCGCGATCGGCCCGTGGGAGACGTTCGACATGATCGATGAGGGCAACGGCGCTATCGCGTTGCGCGCTCACGCGAACGGCCAGTACGTCTGCGCTGACAATGCCGGGGCCTCGCCGCTGATCGCGAACCGGACCGCGGTGGGCTTGTGGGAGACGTTCGGATTGATTCACAACGCCGATGGCAGCGTCAGCTTGCAGGCGAAGGTCAACAACCACTACGTGACGGCGGAGAACGCCGGCGCGTCAGCGCTGATCGCGAACAGAACCGCGATCGGGCCCTGGGAAGAATTCGACCTCATCAACGACTGATGAAGGACTCAGACATGCCTGCTCGCAGACCTCGCCGACGCGCGCTCCTGGGTGTACCGGCGCTCATCGCCGGTATCACCCTGGGCGTCAGTCAGGCGGCACCCGCCGCCACCTCAGCCGGCGCCACCTCAGCCGCCGCCACCGCAGCCGGCTCCACAGCCGCGTCGCCTGCGTTCGCCGCCGGCACCACGACAGCGTGGCGGAACGGATCGTTCTCGATCGACACGCCAAACGTGGTACGCCGATCGGACATAGTGCTGGGCAAGGCGAACACCGACCCTACACAGTTTGTCCCGCTCGGCAACGGCCCGCTGGGTGCCGCGGTGTGGGCGGCCAACGGCTTCACTGCGCAGCTCAACCGGTCCGACACCTTCCCCGACCGCAAGTCCCCTGGGCAGGTGGTGATCCCCGGACTGTCGAAGCTCACTAGCGCGGCGAACTTCACCGGCTACCTCGATCCGTACGACGGGATGCTGCACGAGTCAGGCGGCGGGATGACCCTCACCGCCTACGTCCGCGCCGACACCGCGCAGTTCGTCGTCGACGTCACCGGCGCCGACCCGAACAGCACGCAGACCGCGCAGGTGAAGCTGTGGAGCGGCCGGTCCCCGTCGGCGCAGGCGTCCGGCTCCACCGCGGTGCTCGCCGAGACGTGGGTGGACAACAGCGGTCAAGGGGCGTCCGGACAGACGTTCGGCTCGCTCGCCGGCGTGAGCGCCGGGGGGCGCAACGTCACGGGGTCGAACCCCGATTCGCTCACCGCGCAGGTCTCGTTCAACCCCAACACCGACGGCACATTTCGCGTGATCGTCGCCGCACCGGCGTGGACCGGCGGCAACGCCATCTCCACCGCCAACTCGGTGATCAACGGCGACACCACCAAGCCGAGCTCCACGATCTCCGCCGCCCACCTGGCCTGGTGGCACAACTACTGGAGCACCGCCGGGCTTATCAAGATCACCTCGTCGGACGGCTCCGGCGACTACATCGAGAGCCTGCGCACGCTCTACCTCTACGACGCCGCCGCGGAGCGCGGCGGCCCGTTCCCCGGCTCGCAGGCCGGCGTCGCGGACCTGTTCAACTTCTCCCAGGACCACCAGGACTGGTTCCCGGCGGGCTACTGGTTCTGGAACCTGAGGATGCAGGTCCAGGCGAACCTCTCCGCGGGAGAGGCGAGCCTCAACGACCCGGTTTTCAACCTCTACCAGAGCAACGTCAACAACATCTCGGCGTGGACCATGTCCCGCATGCCGGGCCGGCAAGGACTCTGCGTCCCGGAGACGATGCGGTTCAACGGCAACGGCTTCTACTTCGGCGGCGAGAGCAACGCGTCCTGCGATTCGACGATCGCCCCGACTTACAACTCGCTCACGCTGACCAGCGGGGCCGAGATCGGCCTCTGGGTCTGGCAGACCTACCTCACCAATGACAACCGGTCCTTCCTCAGCACCAACTATCCGCTGATGAGCGGGGCCGCGAGATTCCTGCTCTCCGCGGCGACCACCGGCTCCGACGGCTTCCTGCACACGCAGGCGAACGCCCACGAGACCCAGTGGAACGTCACCGACCCGACCACCGACATCGTCGCGATGCAGGCGCTCTTCCCCGCGACGGTGCAGGCGGCGCAGACCCTCGGCGTCGACGCCACCCTGGTGAGCCAGCTCAACGCCGCCATCCCCAAGATCCCGCCGCTGCCCAGGACCGACACCGCCAGCCAGACCCAGCTGCTGACGCCGTCCGCCGACGTTCAGGGCGCCGACATGATCGGCCTGTCCACCCAGCCGACCGCCACCAGGCACAACTCGGAGAACCTCGGGCTGGAAGCGGTCTGGCCCTACGACCTGATCGGCGACAGCAGCAGCCTCACCGCGCTGGCCAAGCGCACCTACGCCTCGCGCAGCTACGTCAACGCGAACGACTGGACCTTCGACTCGCTGCAGGCGGCCCGGCTCGGGCTGGCCAGCGAGGTGCAGGCCGACCTGCTCGCTGCGACCAGGTCCTACCAGGTGTACCCGTCGGGGCTGGCGGGGTTCGGCGGAACCAAGGGCAACGAGCCCTACGTGGAGCAAGCCGGCGTCGCCGCGGCGGCGGTGAGCGAAGCGCTCGTGCAAAACTACGACGGGCTGCTGCGCATCGCGCCGGCCTGGCCGGGCAACTGGACCGGCGAGGGCACCGTCTACATCCAGCACAACACCAAAGTGGACGTGCAGGTCAGCAACGGCACGCCGTCGACTGTCGCGATCGTCTCGGGCACCAGCAGCCCCATCTCGATGCGGACTCCGTGGCCCGGCCAGGCGGTGACAGTGGTCGACGGCGGCACCGGCGCGACCGTCGTCGGCTCGCAGACCAACGCGACGTTCAGCATCCCCGTGCAGGCCGGCCGGTCGTACCTGGTGGAGCTCACCTCGTCACCGACCACGTCGCTGCCGTTCGCGTCGGTCAGTGGCAGCCCGGCGACCTCGGCGAAGCACCTGGGCAACGCCAGCATCGGCCTCGACTCCACGGGGACCGCTACTGCAGTGATCAGCCTTCGGGCGCATGCGAATGGCATGTACGTGACCGCTGACAATGCCGGTGCCTCTCCGCTGATCGCCAATCGCACAGCGATTGGCCCATGGGAGAAGTTCGACATGGTCGATGAGGGCAACGGCAACATCGCCCTGTTTGCCCATGCGGATAGCCGGTATGTCACCGCTGAGAACGCCGGTGCCTCAGCGCTGATCGCCAATCGAACGGCGGTGGGGTTGTGGGAGACGTTCGGGCTTATTCATAACCCTGATGGCAGTGTCAGTTTGCAGGCGAAGGTGAACAATAACTATGTCACCGCTGAGAACGCCGGTGCCTCGGCGCTGATCGCTAATCGGACAGCGATCGGGCCCTGGGAAGAGTTCGACCTCATCCACGACTGAGCCGGCCGACGCCAACTGCTGCTGGCCGCGGCCAACTGCTAGGGAGAGACGCATGGATTTGACGCGACGGTCGTTCCTCATCCTCGCTGGCGCCGGTACCGCCGCCGCTGTTGGCGGCATATACGGCGCGTCCCCGAGCGAGGCGGCGAGCCCGGCTGGTGACGTGGTCGGCAAGATCACCGTGGGCTATCAGGGATGGTTCGCGTGTATCGGTGATGGCGCGCCGATCAACGGCTGGTGGCATTGGAGCCAGAACTGGGGCCAGCCGCCGTCACCGTCCAACAATGCGATCAAGGCATGGCCGGACATGCGCGAGTACGCCAGGGGATATCAGACCGCGTACGCCAACCTCAACGGTGGTGGGGCGGCGACGCTGTTCTCCTCTTATGACCAGCAGAGTGTGAACACCCATTTCCTGTGGATGCAGCAGAACGGATGCGATACCGCTGCCCTGCAGCGGTTCAACCCGAACAGCAGCGAGGGCCCGACCCGCGATGCGATGGCCGCCAAAGTCAGGTCTGCGGCGGAGGCGTACGGGCGCAAGTTCTACATCATGTACGACGTATCTGGGTGGACGAACATGCAGCCGGAGATCAAAACCGACTGGACCACCAAGATGTCCGCCCACACCGCGTCGGCCGCGTATGCGCGCCAGAACGGCAAGCCGGTGGTGTGCATCTGGGGCTTCGGTTTCAACGACGGCAACCACCCTTGGGCCGCCGGCACCTGCCTGGACGTCGTCAACTGGTTCAAGGGCCAGGGCTGCTACGTGATCGGCGGGGTGCCGCGGGAGTGGCGCACCGGCACCGGCGGCTCACGCGCCGGCTACCTGGGGGTGTACCACGCCTTCAATATGCTCTCCCCGTGGATGGTCGGCGCGATCGGTACCGCCGCCGACTCCGACTCGGTGTATCAGAACATCAACATCCCCGACCAGGCCGACTGCAACGCCAACGGCGTCGACTACCAGCCCTGCGTGCTACCTGGGGACGTTTCGGCCCGCCAGCGGGTGCACGGGGACTTCATGTGGCGCCAGTTCTACAACATGGTCCGGGTCGGCGCCCAAGGCATCTACATCTCGATGTTCGACGAATACGGCGAAGGCAACCACATCGCCAAGACCGCGGAAACGCAGGCCGGCGTCGCGGCCGGCTCTGGGCTGCTAGCCTTGGACGAAGACGGCACGGCCTGCTCCTCCGACTACTATCTGCGCCTGACCAACGACGGCGGACGCATGCTCAAAGGCCAGATCGCCCTCACCCCCACCCGCCCCACCCAGCCCACCACGGGCAGCACCACCACCACCACCGTGGTCAGCCTGCGGTCCCGCGCCAACAACATGTACGTCACCGCCGACAACGCGGGCGCTTCCCCGCTGATCGCCAACCGCACCGCGATCGGCACCTGGGAACAGTTCGACCTGCTCAACGTCAGCAGTGGCAATATCGCCCTGCGTGCTCACGCCAACAACATGATCGTCACCGCCGACAACGCGGGCGCTTCCCCGCTGATCGCCAACCGCACCGCGATCGGCACCTGGGAGACCTTCCAGCTCATCCACAACTCCAACGGCACGGTCAGCCTGTTCGCCCTGGCGAACAGCAGGTACGTCACCGCGGAGAACGCGGGGGCGCAGGCCCTGATCGCCAACCGCACCGCGATCGGCACCTGGGAACAGTTCGACCTCATCACCAACTGAAGAACAACGTCAGGCGACGTCACCGGTGAGTTGGTGGCGACCGTGCAGGGTGGCCAGGTCGGCGGCGGCCCGGCCCGTGATCCAGCCCTCGCGGTCATGCACCGAGTTCACCGCGTGCTGCGTCAACTCGGGGAACATCTCCTCGACGGCCTCGTCAACGGCCCGATCTCGGGCGGCCAGCACTGGCAGCAGGTCTGTGCCCGGCGAGTCCGCGACGGCCTGCCGCTCCGCCGCGCCGGCGGCGTCGGTCAGCCGCTCGCCGATGCGCTGGGCGTAGGAGGCCAGGAAGGACTGCCGGAACGAGCGGGTACGAGACCGCCCGTAGGCGTCACGTCGCGATCCAGCATGTACTAGCGCCGTGGTCGCCTGCACCAGCAGCGAGGTGAACAGCAGCTCCACCGCGTCCAGGTCAGCGGGGAAGCCGAGCACCGTGCTCAGACCCAGGTTCTTGTGCCAGATAGCGCGGCACCGGTTCGCCCCGGCCACGACGTCGAGCAGGACAGCCTTGGCCACCTCGTAGGGACTGTCGAGGAACAGTCTCCTGCCCGAGGCCTGGCCCGGCCCCGCCGCACCCGGGCCGGCGGCCGCCAGCAGCGCGTCATCGATGCTGTGCCTGGACATCAGCTCCTGGGCCCGCGAGGTCAGCGCCTCGGCCTCCTCGGGGAACTCCGTGGACTCGGCCTTGGCCAGCAGCGCCCGGACCCGGCCGAGCATGCGCTGATCGACCAACCGCCCTGGTTTGCGTTCTGAATCCAAGGCGCCTCGCCGCGCGGTGCCGGGAAGAGGGCACAGCGAACCCAGCTCGGGCAGCGTGGCGAACGCGAACAGGGTCTCCAGAGCGCAGGTCACCGCCGCCTTCAGGTCGGTCCGCTCCCGGTCGCGCCACCGCTCCAGGTAGCCGTCGTCGCTACCCCACCACGCAGTCGCCCCTAGCGCGGCCAACTGCGCCTCCCACCGCTCATCCACGGTGACCGAGGAATAACTGCGTATCTCCGCCGCCACCGCATCGGTCGCCAAGCGTGCGTGCCTGGCACCGAACTGGCGGCCCACCTGCCGCACCATCTCCGCGGGCTGCCAGCCCTGATGCCATCCGGTGGTAACGGCACCGACCAGGCTGGCGATGAGCGCCCGCTCCACGATCCGCTGCCAGCCGGGCACGCCCCGCATGTCAGCGAGCTGCGCGGTGCACCGGCCGAATGCGTCCTGATTCCCGTGGAACTGGGCATGGACCGCCTCGGACACCAACTCCTCGGCAAGCTCCGCTGCTGCGGGTCCTGAACCGCCGACATCCCGCTGCTGCCAGCCTGTACCGCCCGGCGCCTGGAAGCCGGCCGCGCTCCTTGGCGCACCCTGCCCCGACCGGTGAGCCCTGCGCCTGCGCTCCTTCTCCCTGTCCTTCAGCTTCGCGCGGCGCCGCAGCCGGTTCGCCTTACCCACAGGATCCTCCGTCGTCCGCCCTGACCATGGGGGCCGCTGTCGCGGGAGGCAGACCAAGAATCCGCACAATCTGCTTCGGCCTGCAACCCCGCCCGCGCAGCTCGCGCACCAGTTCTGTCAGCTGCTGATTTCCCATCGCGACATTCTCCCGTCAAGCGCCGCCGAGACGACGAACGACACACCGGAACCTGGCGAATGGCACACTTCCCCGCACCTGAGCCACTTCAGGCCAGAGTGGAAGCTGTCTCACCGGGCAACTGACCTCACACTCCACCCGGATCAGCTGTGTCCTAGCGCTGGCGTGGTGGCGGCGAAGCGATGAGGCCGGTAAGGCGCGAGTTCAGCGGCTGGCGCACCGCTGACGAGCTCGGTGGTGATGAGTTTGGCCAGGTGCGCGGCGAGGGTGACGCCGCTGTGCGTCACCGCCACGTA
>WNFC01016641.1_pt1 | contig 16536 bp, 15 predicted proteins | sample 5400541 | NCBI WGS metagenome assembly WNFC01 (sample SAMN13153342, study PRJNA577476) | soil metagenome | isolation source: 120 cm saprolite under Douglas fir tree site 2 hole 2 replicate 1 | place: USA:California | collected 2015-04-18
AAGCTGTCGGGCGGGCTGGCTCCTGAGCAGCTCCAGCCGGCGCTGGCGCTGGCGCTCCACGACCCCTCCCTCGAGGTCGCGTACTGGCTGCCTGCTCAAGGGTGGTTCTCTGACCTGGAAGGGAGTCGGATGGAGCTGCCCACGTCTGACTCCGAGCGAGCGGCGAGCGTGCTGGGCGACCCGGAAGGCCCCGTCGCGGCGCTCGTTTATGACTCCTCGCTCGTGCATGAAGGGCAACTTGTTGACACAGCGGCCGCGGCCGTGCGCATGGCTCTTGAGAACGCGCGCCTCCAGGTCCAGCTGCGTGCGCAACTGGAGGAGGTGCGCGAGTCAAGAGCGCGCCTGGTGGAGGCGGCCGACAGCGAGCGGCAGCGCGTGGAGCGGAACCTCCACGACGGCGCTCAGCAGCAGCTGGTGACCTTGCTTCTGTCGATGCAGGCAACGAAAACCGACGCGATTCGGCGCTCCGATCGGGCTACGGCGGCCCTGATCGACGCCAACATAGCGGAGCTCAAACAAGCCCTCGGCGAGCTGCGTGAGCTGGCGCACGGCATCCACCCGACGATTCTCACCCAGGCCGGACTCGTCCCCGCCATCAGGTCTCTGACCGAACGATGCCCGATTCCTGTCGATGTCAGAGGTGACCTGGGCAAGGACAGGCTGGCGCCTCCGCTGGAGGCGACGCTGTACTTTGTCGTCTCCGAGGCGATCACGAACGCCGTCAAGCATTCGAAGGCGCGACAGATGTGCGTATCGCTTGGCCGCAGCTCGGACGTTGCCGCAGTCGACATTTCCGACGACGGTGTGGGCGGCGCTGACCTGTCCGGGGGTTCCGGTCTTCGCGGACTCAGCGACCGGGTCGCTGCCGTCGGCGGGCGCCTCGTGATCAAGAGCGACAAGAAAAGCGGCACGATCATTCATGCCGAGGTACCGTGCGTGTAATCGTCGCGGACGACTCCGTGTTGTTTCGCGAAGGTCTGGCCAGGGTCCTGGAAGGAGCCGGCTTCGAAGTCGTCGGCCAGGCGTCCAACGCCGATGAGCTAGATCGCCTCGTCGCCGACTTGGACGCCTCGCTCGTCGTTCTGGACATTCGGATGCCGCCGAGCCAGACCGATGAGGGCCTCGTCGCCGCCAAACGGATACGACGCGAGCATCCCGAGATGGGCGTCCTCTTGCTGTCCCAATATGTGGAGAGCCACCACGCTCTGGAACTCCTCGGCCAGAGCCCGGATCACGTCGGCTATCTACTCAAGGATCGTGTCGCGGACCTGGGCGAATTCGTCGACGCGGTTCGCCGGGTGGGCAACGGCGGGTCCGCCGTTGATCCGATGGTCGTGTCGCAGTTGCTGGGCCGGAAACGGTCGCGCGATCTGGTGGAAGACCTGACCGACCGCGAACGATCGGTCCTTGCCCTCATGGCCGAGGGGCGGTCCAACGACGCCATAGCGTCGGCCTTGAAGATCAGCCCCAAGACCCTCGAAGCCCACATCGGCACCATCTACTCCAAGCTTGGATTGGAGCCGGCGGGAAGCGATCACCGTCGGGTGCTCGCGGTGCTCAACTATCTCCGCTCGTCATGATGTCGAGGGTTCGCAGGTTGAGTCGCGCGGTTGCGCTGTCCTTGCTTGCTGCCGCCTGTCCTGGCCCCAAGCGCAAGCTGCCCGGTCTCCTCGTCCGGAGGGACGGGATTGAATTCTGGACTTGGTGTTGGGCCCGTCTATCTATCCGGAGGGTTGGGTAGCTGGTACTCGGGTGGGCAAGAAGTCGACCTGATGGTGGACTCCAAATACTCTGGACCGCTGTTGGTGCGCAGTTCCCAACTCGGTAGCGACGGCAAGGCTAAGGTCACATTCGCCGACTTCCCTGCGCTAATTCGGGACGAGATGGTGGCTAAATGGAGGCAGCACGGCGTACTCGTAGTCTCCGCAGTCCATGCGACAGGCGGCGGGCTATATCTTCCCGCGGTCATTTCGTCTTCGTTTTGGAGAGCTTGGGAAGGGTCGCTCAGCACCGACGGCCCTGGATGCTTTGCCCTTCAGGTGGATGGAGATTTGTTTACCGAGTTCATCGTGATCTCAGTTCAGGCGGGTGCGCAACGACCACCTGGCCCCTGAGGGCTCGGAACCTGGCGCGCTAGCCCTCTAGCCATTCGGTGATGAACCTGTCGCTCGCGTGAATGTCGATCTGGCGGAGCCGGTCCTTGCCCGAATTGGCGAACTTGTGCGCGACCCGCGGCCTGACGATCAGCACTTGCCCCTCACGAGCCACAATGACGTCTGAGCCGATAGTGAAAGTCGCCTGTCCCTCCAGGATGATGAAGACCTCCTCGTAAGCATGGCGGTGGAGCCGAGGGCCGCCCCCCGGTTCCATGTCGACGAAGATGAGGCAGACGTGGGCTCCGCCGTACTGGTAGCCCTCGAGCTCTGAATCGGGCAGCTGGTCGCGCTCGATCGTCAGATATCCGGCGCTTGTCGGTGATTCGGCCTCTTTCATCTTTGACTGATTGTCCTCGAACCCCAGCTTGCTCAGGTGCGGCGGCGCAGCCGAGGCAAGAGTGTGACCAGGCCTCCCGCAACGGCAAAGAGCGTGATCCCGGACGCGATCAGCACCACCGGAAAACCGAGCGACTGCTCGAAATGCCGAAAGCCGACCTCGTTGACGACGATGAACAGCGCCACCCCGCCGCCGATGGCATACCCGGCGCTGCCGCGTGCAAGCGCCAGGGCAAAGGCAGCAATCGCAAACACCACTGCGAAATATTCGAGACCTCCACCGTCAGAGCTGAATGACAGCGACAGGGCAGCGATGGTCGGCGGCAGCACCACCGTGAACCTCAGGATTTCTCGAGCCCAACGGCGTTCGTGGCCCAGGGTTATCGATTCAGAAAGGATCGCCAGGACCAGGGCTGGGAAAACCAGGATCAACTCCGCGTTCCCGCTCGGCAGCGTGCGCATGTAGATGACTAGCGCAATGGCAGAGGCGTAGCCGAGGGCGGCGGTCGCAACGGCAATCAATCCAGCTCCCGCGCGCCAGAGAAGCCACGCCGCGAACACGAAGCCGATTCCAGCGCCGACCATGATCGACCCGCTCGTGTCTTGCGGGGCGCCAGGGTAGTTTTCGTATTGCGGCTGGGTGAGGATGTTCAAGTCGACGAGAGCTTGCGAGAGCCAGACGGCCGACGCTACTGCGGCCACTGTCCAGCCCGCGGCGCGCGCACGCTTCGCGGCGGCCGTCGCACCCAGCCGGCGCACGAGATCGCCAGCCGCCAGGCCCGCGGCCACCACCAACCCGATCACCACGAGGCGGCCCTCCGACCCGAGCGTCTCGTACCACGTGCCGTACAGAAAGCCCACGCCGACCAGCAGGACAACCGTCCCGATATAGGAGATCACCTCGCTGACCGAGATGCCCGGCGGTCGCTCCGTGACCGGACGCTGTGCCTCGAACTCATCGATCCGGGTCGCGGTGGCGGCGTCGATGATGCCTGCTGCCTGCCAGGCGGCGAGCCGGTTCCTGAGCGTCGCCGGCCGTTCAAGCACGAGCGTCTGGTCGGCGCCGGATTGCGTTGGTCCCCAGGCCAGCCTCGCCGCCTCGTACGCGGCGTTGATACCCTTCCCCGCCTTGATCGCGTTGCGGGCCGCCGTCGCCGCCGCCTCCGCCCGCTCAGGATCCCGCCCGAGGTTGGTGTGCGTCCAGTCGAGCCAGGCCGCGTGGAGCTGCTCCTCGTCCGTGTTGGTCGGGGCTGCTCCTTCTGGAGGCGTGCCTGTGCTGCCCTCGGGGTCGGTCATCGGTGGCTCGGGCCAACGCCGATCAGAAGCATGACTACCGCAAGCACGGCGATGGCGACGATCGCCATCGCGCCTCCCATTGCGTTTGCGTGGCGCATCGACCACGGCACAGCGCCGGGGATTTCCTTTTCGAGCTGCGCGGGAGTGACCAACGCCTCGTCAGCGCCTGAATCGAGCGGCACGCGAAGTGCCGCGGCGAACTGGCGCAGCGACTCCTTGTCGTAGAAATCCGCCGGAAACCTCATCACCGCCCGACCGTCTGGACCGACAACCAGCGCCAGCACGAACGGAGCCGTTCTCCGTGGCCTGTCCAGGTTTTTCACGACCACCCGAGACGCTTCGTTCCGTGCCCAGGCCCGCCTCCGTCCGAAGCCGGCGATCATCCCGAAGCTCATCTCGTCGACAAAGAGTCCTGACCTCGGCCTGAACACCACCATCCAGACAAAGAAGGCGACGGTCACGAAAGCCAGGACTGACCCGACCACCCACTGCACGGCGGCGCCGTACTGCCGCAGGAAACCGAACACAAACCCCAGCTCAGACAGGACAGGTAACAAGAAGAACCACGCCAGGCGTCCGATGGGCTTGGGGTGCAACACGAGGGGCAGGATTGGGTAACCGCTGCTGCTCGTCACGGACTGTGGCAGCAGTTCGCTCGTCCCGAGCGGCGCGTTCTGGCTCGCCGACTTGGCCGATGGTTTCTTTCTCAGCTGTCGGAAGAGCGCGATGGTTACGGTCGCGTACACGAGACCGAGGCCAACGCCGAGGTACCCGAGCAGCCGATACTCACCCTGCTGGCCGGCTGGGTTGTCGGTGGTCGCGAAACTGACACCAGAGACCTTGAGGTTCGTGTACTTGCCTCGCCATACGGTCGCCACCGCATCAGCGCCTGAGCGCAGGACTGAGGTGTCACGCCCAAAGGGAAATATGACCACCTCCTGCGGAGATCCGGCGTCTGTGAGGTGGACCGTGTCGATCTCGCCCTGGTTGCCGTGGCTCACCTCCACTCCGGTAATGACGACGTTGCGCAGCTGGTAGCAGTTGGTGTCGCCCGTGGCGGCGCACTGGTGGGCCGAACGAAAGCTCTGGGATGCGTCATCCAGCGTGTGGCTGTAGATCACGCCCGCGACCCCGAGAGCGACTACCGCAAGTGAGCTCGCTGCCGATCCGACCAAATGCGCCATGGTCAGCTTGGGCGCAGGCCGCCGCTGTCGCGGCTCTTTGGGCGTGGCCTGGCGAATGCGGCGGGCCTTGATGAGAAGGAACACGCCTGGTGCCGCGAGCAGGACGCCGATGGCGATGAAAATCTCGCCGCCGAAGCGGGCGCTGCCCGGATCAGGGATGGTCGGGTCGGTGCTGCCGGCGATCGCGATCACGCCGAACAGCACGATCAGCACGCCAAGAACGATGAGAAACCAACCGAGGATCCGCCGCCAGGTCGTTCCCATCACAGGCCCGCCATCTTAGCCATCGGCGCCCGAACTTCAGATCCTTGGCCATTGCCTCTTTTGGGCCGCTAGCGTTGACCCCGACATGCGCTTCTCCCTGGCGCTTCTGCTCGGCCCGGTGCTGCTTGCCTCATGCGCCTCTGGAGGTGCCTCTTCACCAGCGGCGACGGCCACGTCGAGCGCACCGGGCTCAGCGCTCCCATTCTCAAAGCAGTGGAAGCTGGGCCCGGTCGAGGACATGGCCGTCAGCCCGGTCGCCGTATATGCGGTGTACTCACCGGCAAGCATCCAGGGAGCCATGGCGCAAGTCACGGACAACCGCCTGGCGCGCATAGATCGCGTGTCCGGCGCAATGATCACCGCCGGCCCGTTTCCCTACGCCAGAACGGTGGCTGTCGCAGGCGGAGTGGTTTGGATGGGCGGCAGCAACCAGTACCCGGCCACCCCGTTTCCAGGCAGCTCGACCTTGATCGGTGTCGACGCGACGAGCCTTCGCGTCCGTATACAGCTCTCGTTTCCTGGGCCCGCGCAGCCCGCGATCGCCAACGTCGCCGGCGATTCGGACTCGCTCTGGATAGCGTACGGCGCGAGCGTCTACAGGTTGTGGGCCGCAGATGGCCGCACGCTCGGCTCACGGCCCATCGGCGGCATGGCGACCAGCATCGCGCTGGACCCAGCCGGGAAGCGCGTGTACGTCGGCCTCGACAACGTGCCGGCTGTTTCTGCCGCCACCATCACGGCGTTCGATGCGCCGACGCTGACGCCGATCGTCTCAGCCACCACTGGTGGGGGAGACCTGGGCGGTCCGCACCTTGCCGCCGGCGCCCAGGACGTGTGGGTTTCCTATGCCACCGGGATGCTCGGCCAGGTCGAGCACCGCCAGGCGTCGAACCTGGCGCAGCTGCCGGTGGTGTCGGCGACCCATACCAACAGCGTTCGGGTCTTCGAGATCGGCGGGATGGTCTGGATCAGCGATGACATGGCGGGGCAGGTCATGTGTCTCGATCCACGGACAGGCGCCGTCCGCGCCAGTTGGGAAACGCAGAACGGAGGGATCGTCGCCGGCGACCTCTCTCAGGTCTATTTCGGTGACGTCAACGGAGTTGTTGGGGTCCTGAAGCTCGACGCCCGCTGCCGCTAGCCGCCACCGCGAAAGCGGCAAGGCATCCGACCGCAACCAGCGACAGCACCGCTGGGGCCCAGCCGATCCCGAAGCGGGCGATCACGGCCCCGATGGTGCCTGGGACGATGGCTCCGCCCACCATCGAGGCCGGGAACAGCCATGAGGTGGCGCGCGCGTCGCCGGGCCTGAGCTTGGCCATCCACACGATGCCGGTGGGAAAGATGGGCGCCAAAGCGAGGCCGGTGACGATGTAGGCGAACGGCGCCACGGCGGGGTTCAGCGCGCTGAACAACGCGATCGCGGCCACGGCGACACCGGCGATGACGGTCAATCTCTCGGGCACACGTGCCGGTATCAGCGCCGCGAACAGCCGGCCCGCCGCCAGCGCCAGCCAGAACCCAGACGTCAGTGTCGCGGCGGCCAGAGACTGCACGCCGTTCGACTCGAGATGCGACGGCATCCAGCCGCCAGTACCGGCTTCGATGCCGACGTACAGGGCGAACGCGACCATGAAAACGCCGAGGAGGGCGGTCGACCGACCCGCGACCCGCTCGGTCAGGAATGGGAGCCGCCCTTTTATCCGAGCTACCAGCGGATACAGGACGAACGTAAGCACAGCGATGCCGCCATAGAGCGAGGAAAGGTGAGAGCGGCCGACGGTCGAGACCAGGATTGGGCCCGCGACGGCGCCGACTGCAAAAGATCCGTTCAGCGCGTTCAGCGCCGCAGTCCGTCGAGTGCCTTCGCTGTGCGCGACAAGCTGGTTGCAGCCGATGTCGAGCGCTCCCCAGCCCAGGCCGATGACGAGCACCGCCGCAAGGAACGAAGGCCACGAGGGCGCCAGGGCCACGCCGGCGCACCCAAGTCCCATGAAGCCGAGGCCTCCAAAGACGAAGGCTCGGCTCGACACGCGCTGCAAGACGCGCATGGAAACGAGGACTCCGACCAGGGCTCCCAAGAAATGGGCGCTCAGGGCCCCTCCCGCCACTGCCAGGCTGACGCCGAAACGGCGGGAGAGGTGCTCCAGGAGCGGGCCGTAGGCAGAGCCGACCACGCCCATGAGAAAGAAGATCGAGGCGATCGCGGCGAGAGCCGCCCGATTCAGGTGGACGCGCTCGCCGGTGGCAGTCAACTCGCTACGAGGCTACGTAACCACCAGGATTCCACCCCGTTCATCTTCCAATCCTGAGGCGATCCTGGCCCTGATCGCGACGGCCGGCGTCGGCATCGCCTTCTTGCTCATGCTCGAAGACGCCGATTGGGTCATTTTATTACGCGGTCTTATACGTTCAAGAATCTTTACCGGGTAACACGGGCCGTAACACTGTTCTGTTTTCTCGTTAATCAACGAAAATGGTTGTGGTACGCGGGGCGAGTGGGGGAAGGAGAGCAACCTGAGTTTTAGCCCGGGCACGACGCTAGGTTCGTATCTGATCGTCGAACAGATCGGCCGTGGAGGCATGGCCACCGTCTACAAGGCCTACGAGGAGCCGCTGACCCGTCATGTGGCGATCAAGGTCCTGCCTGAGTTTTTCGCCGAAGACAAGGACTACCGCGTCCGCTTCCAGGTCGAGGCGGTCGCTGTCGCCAAGCTGCGCCACAACAACATCCTCACGGTGTTCGCATATGGCGAGGAAGAGGGCGTTCCCTACATCGTCTGCGAGTTCGTGGACGGAGGCACGCTGGCGGAGCGTCTGAACGGAGCCATGGCGGTCGCGGATGCCCTCATGGTGCTGATACCGGTGGCCTCCGCCCTGGATTACGCGCACTCCCAGGGCGTCCTGCATCGGGACGTCAAGCCGTCGAACATCATGCTCTTGAGCGACGGCACGCCCGTGCTGACCGACTTCGGGCTGGCCAAGGTTTTCGGCGGCGAGACGATCACGGTCACCGGCCAGGTGCTCGGGACGCCGGAGTACATGGCGCCCGAGCTGGTCTCAGGTGATGGAGCGGGCCCTGCCGCCGACCGCTACTCGCTCGCCGTGGTTGCTTACCAGATGCTCACTGGTCGCGTTCCGTTCCAGGGCAACACCCCCGGCGCAACGCTCATGGCCCAGCTGAACGACCCGCTGCCGCCCGCCCGCGAGCTCAATCCGGACCTGAGCGTCGACGTGGCCGTCGTCCTCGACAAGGCATTGGCCAAAGCCCCGGACGAGCGATACGAGACAGCGTCCGAATTCGTCGCCCACCTGGGGTCGGCCGGGATGCCGGCGGCGGAGGCCGTCTAAAAGCCCCTTCAGGCCGCTCTTTCGCACAGACCGCCGGTTATGTGCGAAGGTCGAGGGGTGACCCGACCGCATCCGACCGAAATCCCCTACCTGCTGGCGTTCTTCCCCAGCCTACGGTCGGCGTCCGACCGCACGTTGAGCGTCTATTTCTCGATTCGCCCCGAAGCCTATGACGGCAAGTTCTACGACGGGGAGCTCAAGCGAATCGTCGAGAAGCACTGGCACAAGCTAAGCGACGAAGACCGCAAGGTGGTCGACCGCGAGCTCCCGCGCGTCAAGGCGCAGCTTGCCGTGGTTCGCCCTCTTGCGTGCCCCTTCATGGCGGCGTTCGCCGATGAGCCCAAGGGCGTGCTGAGACTCATCCGGCTACCCGAGGCGACTGAGGATCGGCTCGAGGTCGATCCGCCGCTGCTCGCGCCGCTCGAGCTCATGCTGAGGAAATACCCGCCATCGCTGATCGTCGTGGTCCATAAGGAGCAGGCGCAGACCTTCGCATCGATCCTCGACGAGATGATTCCCCAGCATCACATCGAAGGCGCGTCGGTCAAGCACATCAGGTCCGGAGGCAACAAGAACCCGAGTCTCCAGCGCAAGGAGGAAAACCGCGTCAGGGCGAACATGGCCGCCGTCGTGCGCCTCGTCGACCGCGAGGTAAGTGCCGTGTCGTACAGGCGCCTCTACCTTGCCGGCCCCGATGATGCGGTGGCCGAGCTCGAAAGGCTGCTGCCGCCTTCGCTGAAAAAGATCATTGCGGGGCGGCTCTCGGCCTCGCTCGACAGCAGCGTCGGCGAGCTGGAGGTCGTGCTGCGCCGGCAGCTCATCCCCTCGCCCGGCGGTTAGCTCCCCGCCGTCTTCTTGCCGTCCAGGAACTCTTGGTAGCGGCGGTAAGCGTCCTGCTTGCGGCTGTCGACGATCTTTGTGTAGCCCTGCAGCGTGTTGAGGTTGGCGTGACCGAGCACCTCCTGCACGAGGCGGACGTCACCGCCCGTCACCTCGAGCAGGGTCGTGGCCGTCGTATGTCGCGCCACGTGGGGTGACTTGAACGACCAGGCGCCGAGCTCCTTTCGTAAACGCCGGACGATGAACCGCGCGCCGGCGCCGGTGAGCCGCCGGCCGCGATCGTCACGCACCGACCGGTCGAAGTTCACGAACAGCGCCATGCATGCCGAGATAGTCCTCGAGGGCCGCGCGCGCATCGGTGGTGAGGTACACGGCTCGCTGCTTGGAGCCCTTCCCGGTGACGATCAGGCGACTGCCGCTGCGTGGAAAGTCGGTGCGGTCGAGCGCTAGCGCTTCCGAGATCCGGCAACCGGTGCTGATCAGGAACTGGACGAGCGCGCGGTCGCGCTTCTCGGCCGGCGTGGCGCTCGGAAGCGCGGCGAGAAGGCGCGTCAGCTCGTCTGGATCGATCGGCTTGGGCAGCCGCTGCTCGAGCTTGGGCAGCGTGATGCCATTGGAGAGGTCGCGTTCCATCATTCCTTCCCTCGCGAGCCACCGCAGGCATGAGCGGATGGCGACCAGCGCACGTGCCCGTGACGCCGGGCCCTTCAGGCGGCCGGCAAGGTATCGCTGGTACGCGCGCAGGTCCTCATGGCTCAGGTCGGCGAGCGCGAGTGAATGGCCGTTGGCGGCCAGGAATGAGATGAGCTTGCGCAGCTCGGACTGATACGCGCGGACCGTGTTCGGGCTGCGGTTGGCTTCGAGTTGAAGCCAGCCAACATATTCCGAGGTGGCGGCCTGCAGGTCGTGGGGCATATCGAGGCCGAGTGCATGTTGGCATAATCGATCCGAGGTGGGGGCTGTCCACGTGCTGGGTCCCGGCGATCGGCCTGCGACTCAGGGGGACGACTTCGGCTTCGATCCCGAGTTCACCGAACGCATCAAGGGCGCCGCCCTTTGGGTGTACCGCAACTACTTTCGAGTCGAGGTTGACGGTATCCGCAACGTGCCCGCGAGGGGACGGGCGCTGCTCGCCGCCAACCACGCCGGCGTGATTCCTTATGACGGCGCGATGATCCGCACCGCGATCATCGCCGAGCATCCCAAGCCGCGGCATGCGCGAATGCTGGTGGTCGATTGGGCGTTCGCACTGCCTTTCGCGTCGATGCTCCTCACCAAGACCGGCAACGTGCTGTCGCATCCCGAGAACGCGACCACGCTGCTCGAGCGCGACGAGCTGGTGGGCGTGTTCCCAGAGGGCGTCAAAGGCGCTGCGAAGCGATACCGCAACCGCTATCGCGTGCAGCGGCTGGGCCGCGGCGGTTTCGTCCAGGTTGCGCTCCGGACCGGCGCGCCGATCGTCCCAGTGGCGGTGGTCGGCGCGGAAGAGGTGCACCCGGTGATCCTCGACGCGCGCCCGATCGCCCGGCTGTTCGGTCTGCCCACGGTCCCGATCACCCCGACTTTTCCCTGGTTGGGCCTGGTCGGTTTGCTGCCTCTGCCGTCGAAGTGGTTCATCGCCTTCGGCAAGCCGATCGACGTCTCTCACTTCGGACCTGGCGCCGCCACCGACCCAAAGCTCGTGCTGGAGCTGAGTGAAGAGGTGCGGGAGTGGATCCAGGACACGCTGCATCAACTCCTTCCGCGCCGCCGGACCATCTTCTTCTAAGGAGATCGAGGGCTGGAGCCCGTCCCTTAGAGTAGGTCGCATGCGAGGATTGCTGAGGGCGCTTGCGTTGATGACGCTGGTCGTCGCTTGCAGCCCTATCGGCTCCTCCGGCCCGCCCGCCCCTACGGCCGCCAGCGTGGCCGTCAAAGCCAGCGACCTGCCGGCTGGAATGCATCGGTGTGACCTGTCCGGCGACATCAACAGCTACCTCAAGAAGATTCAGACCAAAGACCCGAGCACGCACGCGACCATCAAGTCGCAGTGGGAGGCCGCTCAGAAGAGCGGGGCCACCGCCGCGGAGGTCGAGTTCTACTCGGACTCTGATGCGCACTGCACCGCGCTCGAGTCGAACGGTTCGCAGATCGGCACCGCGACGTACAAGCTCGTGGTCAACTTCGCCTTCCAGTTCAAGGACCAGGCGAGCGCGGAAAAGGGTTACACGACCGAATCGATCTTCGGCTTCAGCGCTTCGTCGCTGAAGTCGTCGCAGGTGCCGGTCGTAGAAGGCACGGCCACGGGGCTGGGCAAGAACTCGATCGTGCTCACGATCGCGATCAACCAGCAGTCCTTCTACGTGGCGGTCTGGCAGAACAAGCAGTTCATGGTCATCCTGGCGATTCTCAACGTCGACACCGCCGCTTCGAAGAAGGCTGCGCTGGCGGAGAACAGCCGCATCACCTGATCCGCCTCCCGCGGAAGGCGGGACCGCTAAACTACGCGGGCCGATCGCTGCCACCCGCCACGCTCCAGCCCGCCCTCGGCGCCGACAGGCCCCTCTGGCCCTGCTCCGCACAGCGCTTGCTTTGGCGCTCGCGGCCACGCTCGCCCTTTCGATCCCCCGCTTGATCGACGCATGGCACCAGCAGGCCGCACAGGCTGCCAACGCTCCAGCCGGCGCACCGACGCAAGTGTCGGTACCCGGGCTTGAGAGCGGCGCCTGTATGAGCTTCGCTCCCACGCATGGGCGCCTAAACAAGACCGTGTTCGTCGATCCCGGCCACGGCGGCCTCGACCCGGGTGTCGTTGGCTCGGCGACGTCAGGGGCAATCGTGCTGGAGAAGGATGCAACCCTGGTAGTGGCAGCGCGCCTTGCCGGCCTTTTGCGATCCGACGGATTTGTCGTGGTGATGGCGCGGACGCAGGACACCACCGTGGCCAAGCTGTCTGACACCGACTCGTCCTCGGGGGCGATCACGTCCAGCGGCGTGCACCGCGACCTCATGGAGCGCGCGGCCTGCGCAAACACCGCCGGCGCCGACGTCCTCGTGTCGATCCACTTCGACGGCTTCTCGGACCCGACGGTGGGAGGCACGGAGACCTTCTACGACTCGGCCCGTCCATTTGCCGCCGCCAACCGGCGCCTGGCCACCGACCTGCAGTCGGCCCTCGTCTCTCGCCTCGGCGCGGGTGACCGCGGCGTGGTGACTGACGACCAGCTGGTGGCGCCGACGCTGACGTCATCCGGCCAGAGCTATGGACATTTCATAGAGCTGGGCCCGAAATCGTCCGGCTGGGTCGACAACCCAAGCCGGATGCCTGGTGCGCTGGTCGAGCCGCTGTTCGTGACGAACCCTTCCGAGGCGCAAGTCGCGGGCGACGCGGCTGGTCAGCAGAAGATCGCGGCGGCTCTCGAGGCGGGCCTGGTCAAGTACTTCTCAACGTCAGCCTGAGAACCACGGTTGGGTCTTCCCCATAACCGGGAAGCCTGACCGTCGTTCAAATGAGTATGAGAGCGGCCGGAATCGTGGTCATTCTGCTCGTCGCCTCCTGCACGAGTGCCAGGCCGCCAGTGGCGGCAGGGACATCCACGCCAGTCCCGGTCAGCCCATCGATGGTCGGCGGTCCGTTACCGGCCAGCAGCCCATCGGGCGGCCCCACTTATGCGATCAGCCTCACCGCACTCGGCCGAAGCCTGGCCTGCAGGCTTCCCGTTACGTATGACGACCCGAGCGGCCGAACGGTCAAAGGCGGGTTCATAGCGTTTCCCGGCGGGACGTTGAACGAGGACCCGTCCGCCGTGCCGTCTCCTTTGTTCTATGACCGTCCCTACTCCAAATGGTTGCCAGTTTGGAGGGCCAGCGTCTCGCCAGACGGAAAGCAGTATGCGTACGGCGAGGGCGACGTTTACCGGCCGGCGGGGGGCAAGGTGCACGTGGTCGACGTGGCCACGGGCGTCGACAGGGTGATCTACAGCTACAGCGGAAACATTGTCTACGCGGTTACCGACTTCGCGGCGGAGGGCATCTATGTTTCCGGAGCGGTACCGGAGGGCCGGACCCATGGACTGTGGCTCCTCGGCGCCGCGGGTGGGGCGCCTCGCCTCATCAGCAGCACGATCACGGCTCCGGCATTGGGCGGCGGAGCGGCGTGGGGACTGGATTTCAACGCAGCCGATCCGAGTCCGGCTCCCGGCGGACTCGAGGGACCGATGAATCGATTACTTCGTTTCGACCTGCGCACTGGCGCTGCCATGCCGTGGTTCTATCGACCCGGTGCTTCCATCTACATGATGGGAGTCGATTCCGCCGGCAATCCGTTAGTGGACGTTGCGGGCCAAGCATCCGTTGAAGTTTGGTTGGTCAACTCGGCCACGGCAGCGACAAAGCTGTACACGGCTTCGGGGGACGTTCCAATCCCGCGTAATGTCGCTGCCATCGACCGCCATGGCGTATGGCTCAGCACCGCCAGTGCCACGGCCGCCGTCTGGCTTTACTCCGGCGGCTCGATTCAGCTGGTTGCCACCGTAGACATCTGGAACTTTTCGGTTGCGGGGGGCTGCATTCCTTAACGGGGCAAGTCGCGCCGGCCGTGGTGAGCGATCCTCTGCAGGGATAGGGACTTCTTGGCAGTTAACGCATTCAGAACTGCCTGATGGTGCGCCTGGCAAGAATCGAACTTGCTGCCTCTTGCTCCGCAGGCAAGCGCTCTATCCGGTGAGCTACAGGCGCGCGAGGGGTTCAGTTTAGGCGAGCCTCGACGGCGCCCGCCGCAGCCACAAAGCAGCCGCAACAAAGGATGCCTACCCAAGAATCAGCAGAGAGGAACGATACTGGCGAATCCGACTCCCAATCCTCCTCGTGTTAATGGCGGTGTCCACTTCCTGCGGAGCAGCCGGCCGCTCGACCCAGGGCATCCCGATGACGGCCCCGATAGACGTTTCCGCCGTGGAGCGGCCGGTGCCATCCAAAACATTTGGTTCGGCGAGCCAGCCATCTACGTGCCGCCTGCCATACCTGCGACAGAGACGAAATTCTTTTCCGTGAGTGGTTTTACGCAGCGTGCACTGATCGACAGCCTCAACACGTCCGGGATCTGCACAACATATGGCCCATGCGCGCCTGATCCGGCAGTCCCCCAGGGCATTGCATGGGCGCTAGAAGGTATCGATTTCATTCCGGGGCTGTTCTGCTACACACCGCAGACGTCGCCTCTGCCATACCGGACATTCGTTTTACTGCCGCGGTGGGCACCTCGTGTTACCAGCGTGACGCCGACCCTGGTGAGCCGATGGGACGCACTCGATCAGGTGCTCTACATTCACGAGGCCGGGCATGCGGCCATCAGCAATCAGGACCTCGCGGCTCTCTTGAATCAGGCTCGAGCGCTGCCAAGCTGCTTGGCGGTCGTCGATTTCTGGGCGAGACCCGCGCTCTTCGACAAGATGGAGGCTGACCAGGCCGCGTACCACGCTCGGCTTCACGCCGACTGCCGTCCGGAAATTGGATGTATTCCCGCGAATTGGCTGGGCTGGTAATTCCTCCACCGGTTTAGTTCAGGCGGGCATCGACGGCGGTCGTGGCGGTCTTGAATGCGTTGACATCGAGGTTGGCGAGCACGACCAGAGCGACAAAGACCGACTTGTGCCAGCACGCGAGTCGCACCGGTGCGCGGTCGTAGGTCCACGCGCTGAGGCCCAAGCCGGTCGGGATTCCGCGGATCAAACCGGGCGGGAGCTCGCCCGGTGCCGGCGGCACGAAGCCGATCACTCCCGATTGCCACGCGCGGTCGGCCTGGCCCTCGTCGGCGAACACCGCCACGAAGGCGGCCGCGCTCTTGGCCCTGGAAACCGCCGCCAGCTCTGCCGAGCATGCCGAATCGTCGGAGGTATAAAGCGAAATCGCGGCGCCAGTGGCGCCCTGTGTGCGCAGCGATTGCCACTCATCGTTGAGACGGCCCGCCAACGCGGGCTGGGATGACTGCAGGTTTGCGAGGTAGGCGTCCATCGGGCCGGAGCCCGCGCACAGGTTGAGGCCGCCGGGAACGTCGCTTTGCTGCAACACCGCGTCGGTCACAGCCGTGTGGGGCGTCGGGCTGGGGATCGGGCTGGGTACCGGCTGTGCGGCGCTCTGGCATTCGCTCGCCAGGACCAGCGCGAAGACCAGGGCTGTGAGTCTGACCACGAACCCCGCAGTCTAAACTGAACCGCTCGCGCGCCTGTAGCTCACCGGACAGAGCGTTCGGCTCCGGACCGAAAGGCAGCAGGTTCGATTCCTGCCAGGCGCACTCCTAGACCAATTTGTATAGCCCTCGAACGGCTGATCCGAGCTGCATGACCACGCGCAAGTAGAGAGCCCCGTGGCGAAGCGGTGCGTCGAATGCGCTCCCCGGTCTATCCGATCGCATACTTCTCGGGATGCTCCTTCCGTCGATTCATGGAGTGATCAAGCGCCGCGTGCTGGTCAACTTCCGCGTAGACCCTGAGGTCGTCGCCCGGCAGCTGCCTGACGGGCTGAGGCCCAAACTCCAAGGCGACCATGCGATCGCCGGAATCTGCCTGATTCGGCTCGAGCAGATTCGGCCTTCGCTCGTGCCGGCAGCGCTCGGATTTTCTGGCGAAAACGCCGCCCACCGGGTCGCTGTCGTCTGGCGTGATGCCAACGGGCAGGATCGCGAAGGCGTTTACATTCCGATTCGACACACGGCTTCCCAGATAGTGCTGCTGCTCGGGGGAAGGCTCTTCCCAGGCGTTCACAAGAGAGCGACATTCGACATCAGCGATACAGCAGCCGAGGTCAGAATCTCCGTCCGATCGGAGGCCGGCGACATGCACGTCGCCCTGCGAGGCAACCCGACGGCAGATCTTCCCAGCAATTCGGCCTTCCCCTCGCTTCAGGCCGCTTCGGAATTCTTCCGCGGCGGATCCGTTGGCTACTCGCCAGGGCGGGACCATGGTCGCCTTGAGGGATTAAAGCTCATCACGCCGGCCTGGCGCGTCGAACCTCTGGCGGTCTCCGAGGTGCACTCGTCATGGCTCGAGGACCAGACTCGGTTTTCTGCCGGCTCGGTTGACTTTGATTGCGCACTGGTGATGCGCGACGTCGCTCACCGCTGGGCAGCCGCG
>WNFC01005386.1_pt1 | contig 16529 bp, 16 predicted proteins | sample 5400541 | NCBI WGS metagenome assembly WNFC01 (sample SAMN13153342, study PRJNA577476) | soil metagenome | isolation source: 120 cm saprolite under Douglas fir tree site 2 hole 2 replicate 1 | place: USA:California | collected 2015-04-18
GGAAAGGGGACCCAATGACTGAAAAGCCCATACCGATTCCACACGAACTCCCAATTCTCCCGGTCAGGGAGATTGTGCTGTTTCCGGGGGGCGTACAGCCGCTTACAGTCGGGCGCGAGGGCTCCCTTGCGCTGCTCAACTCCCTGCATGGTGACGAAAAGCTTCTCGGAATCGTGGCCCAACACGATCCGCGTGTCGAAGAGCCGGCTGCGGCGGATCTGCATACAGTCGGGACCGCGGCGAAAATCCACAAGTTGGTGAAGATGCCCAACGGGAATGTGGTTGTGTTCCTGGAAGGTCTGCAACGAATTCGTCTGATTGAGCTTTTGAGTTTCCGGCCGTTCCTGAAAGCGCGCGTGGAGATTCAACCGGATGTGGTGGGACCGCAGGATGCCGAATTGATGGCGCTGGAACGGAATGCTCGCGAGCTGTTTCGCGACGTCGTGGCTCGTTCGCCGCAATTGTCCGACGACCTGCAAACCGCGGCGCTCAACATTGAGGATCCGGTGCGCCTGGCTGATTTCATCGCGGCAAATTTGCCGTCGCTTCCGACGCTGCTTCGGCAGGAGTTGCTGGAGACGGCTGACGTGCGGCGCCGGCTCGAGATGCTGATCCGCGAACTCTCGAAGGAACTGGAAGTCCTGGAGCTGCGCAACAAGATCCAGGAGCAAGTGCAGGAACAAGTCAGCCAGAGCCAGCGTGAGTATCTGTTGCGCGAGCAACTCAAGGCCATCCACAAGGAGTTGGGCGAATCCGACGATGGCCAGGCGGAAATCGACGAACTTCGCGAGAAGCTCGAGAAGTCAGGGATGTCGCCGGAGGGTCTCAAGGAGTGCGAACGCGAGCTGAAGCGGCTGGCGAAAATGACTCCCGCTTCCGCCGAATATATGGTCGCGCGGACGTATCTCGAATGGATGATTTCCCTGCCGTGGAGCAAATCCTCCGGCACGGAAGAGATTGACATTGCGAAAGGGCAGGCCATTCTTGACGAGGATCACTACGACCTCGAAAAGGTGAAGGAACGCATTCTCGATTATCTGGCGGTGAAGAAACTCCAGCCCGGCATGAAGGGGCCGATCCTGTGCTTCCTTGGGCCGCCGGGAGTGGGGAAGACATCGCTGGGGAAATCGATTGCGCGGGCGCTTGGCCGCAAGTTTGTGCGCATCTCGATGGGCGGGATGCACGATGAGGCTGAAATTCGAGGACACCGCCGCACCTACATCGGCGCTCTGCCTGGACAGATCATCCAAGGCATTCGCCGGGCCGAAACCAACGATCCGGTGTTCATGCTGGACGAAGTGGACAAGCTCGGGCGCGACTTCCGCGGCGACCCTTCGGCGGCGCTGATGGAAGTGCTCGACCCAGAGCAGAACGCCTCGTTCCGTGACCACTATCTGGACGTGCCATTCGATTTATCTAAGGTGTTATTTATCGCTACAGCTAACATGATCGATCCGGTCCCGGAGCCGTTGCGCGACCGCATGGAGATCATCGAGCTGGCCGGCTATACGGAGATCGAGAAGGTCCACATCGCCAACAAATACCTGGTGCCCAAGCAGGCCTCCGAACACGGGTTGAAGGTGGGCGAGCAAGTCGAGTTCACCGACGACGGCTTGCGTGAGATCATCCATAGCTACACGCGTGAAGCCGGGGTCCGGAACCTCGAACGGGAAATCGCCACTTTGATCCGCAAGCAGGCGCGGCGAATCGCCGAGGGCAAGTTGGACAAACTCGTCGTCACGCCCGAAATGGTGCACGAAGCGCTCGGCGTGCCAAAATTCCGCGCCGAACGCGAAGTCGAAGATCGCGTCAAGAAACCCGGCGTTTCGGTCGGGCTGGTCTGGACGCCCGCGGGCGGCGACATCGTCTTTATCGAGGCGAGCCGCATGCGGGGTGGCAAGCAGTTCACCATGACCGGGCATCTCGGCGAGGTTATGCAGGAGTCGATGACCGCAGCGCTCACCTGGGTGCGAGCCAATGCGGAACGCTACGACATCGATCCCGACTTCTTTCGGAAGCAGGACATTCATATCCACGTCCCGTCGGGCGCGGTGCCGAAGGACGGTCCATCCGCTGGCGTCGCCATGGTGACCGCGCTGGTAAGCCTGCTCTCGGGACGGCCGATTCGCCCGCGAGTAGCCATGACCGGGGAGCTTTCGCTCACCGGCGTGGTGTTGCCCGTCGGCGGCATCAAGGAAAAGGTCCTGGGCGCAAAGCGCGCCGGGATCCGCGAAGTGATCTTGCCCGCGGAGAACGAGCCGAACGTGATGGAGGACCTGCAACCGCACGTGCTCGACGGTGTGGAGATCCATTTCGTCAGCACGGTCGATCAAGCGCTCGACTTCGCTCTCTCGAAAGCCGTGCCAGGCGCCGTGGGCCTAAAGAAAGAGCAATTGCCTCCGGTTGCGCCTGCGCCGGCAGGTCCGCCGCCGGTGCATTGATCCCGGCGCGGCCAATCACTAAATGCAAAAGGCCTGGTTTGTCCTCCATAACGGACGAACCAGGCCTTTTTTTCGAGGGGCCGCACAGGGAATCATTTCCCGCCTTTAATGGCTATTAGAACGACAAGGCTCCCAATTACGATTGAGAATGGCGCATAGGCTAGAACACCCCGGTAATTCGTGTAGTCCAAGGTTCCAATTAGGATGTTCAGGACACCGCTCAACACGATCATTACTCCCACAATTCCCAAAACCAAGCGGTATGCGGGTCCGAGTTTCTTCGACTCTATTCGTAGTCTTCTCACGGCTGTCTTAAATTACAACAATTGGGCGTTTCAGGAACCCCATCTCGCAATTTTGTATTGTGCCGTGACGCGTACTCGGTTACTGATTACAATCTCTCCGTGGCACGCACGCGCAAACTATTCCCCGTATATGGAAGCGCGCTGGCGAACAACATGTTCTCGGCGCTCAGACGCGGCCGTGTGGTCGATGATTTTGTCGCCGCGTATGTCGCCGAATACGATCGCCGCGGAATCCTGGGCGGAGAGTCACGCGACCGTGAGTTGACCGAAACGATTGGCCGCGAGGCGATGCTGGCGATGATCCAGGAAGTGCCTCAGGCGCTGCCGCGATTCTTCGGAAAGAAGAAGCATGCAGCTCTCAAGGACGACGAAAAGAAAGCCATGGACGCTTTTTTTCTCGAGCTGATGGCGGCCCTTGGGCGCGTGTGGAGATGGAACGGAGAAGACCGGCGCCAATTCGGGCGCGATCTCGACTTGTATTCCGAATTTGCGGCCCGGCCGGCCAAGCTGGCGAACGCGCGCAAGCGGGGGAAAGTCCGGGAGGAAGATCCGCCATTTGTCGGGCGCGTCGCGTTGCTTCTCGATCCCTCGATGCTCGACCAGGCGCGCCGTGCAGCGCGGAAATTTCATGTGGAAGTCAGACGCCTCGCGCAAAAGCTACTCAGGCAAACGCTGCGTCCTGGAAGGTAACCCTTTCCTCGGTTCCGATTGTTGCAGTTGTAGGGGCACGACATGTCGTGCCCCTTCACGAAGCGGTCTCGGGGGTGGAAATCACGTCATGAAATCCGCTCGACCACTACTGCTGTGCCGTAGGCCAGCACTTCGCTGACGCCCTGCATGACTTCCGTGGCGTCATAACGCATGGCTATGATGGCATTGGCGCCATGCTCGGCGGCGTGCTGCATCATCAGCTCGAATGCATCTTCGCGTGTCTTTTCGCAAAGCTGCGTGAAAAGCGTGATGTTTCCTCCGATGATCGTTTGGAGTCCCGCCCCGATCGATCCCAGGAGGCTGCGTGAGCGGACAATGATGCCGCGCACGATGCCGATGTTGCGCACGATGCGATAGCCGGGCAATTCCGTGGCGGTTGTCACCATCATGGTTTCTACGCGGACGGGCATGGGTCCTCTCCTCGTGTACGAATTGAATACGCCCTGATTCTAATTCTGACTGCGCCGTGCCGTGCGGCCAATTTTATCTGGTATGCTCCGCCCTGCACGCGATGGCAAGGGGCCAGCCATGCTCACACTCTTCTACCTCCTGGTTGTTGAGCAGGTCCTGCAGGGATTGCACAACCTATGGGACGGGCTGCGCTGGCTTCATATGGCGCAGCGAAGGACTGGGAGCCACACCGGGTTCTACACGCCGCGCGTCGCCCTGATCTGTCCAATCAAGGGCGTCGAGCCGGGGCTCGAGCAAAATCTCGCGGCCCTCACATCGTTCGACTATCCCGACTACGAAATTTTCTTCGCGATGGCGAGTGGCGAGGACCCTGCATGCAAGATTCTCGAAAAGCTCGCGACGTCGAGCAAACCCCGGATTCACATCGTCATCGCCGGGCGTCCTGAGGGATGCGGCGAGAAGGTGAACAACCTTCGCGCGGCCGCACAACAAGCGAACGAGGGATACGACGTTTTTGTATTTGCCGATTCCGATGGCCGCCCGGGACGCCGCTGGCTGGCGCAACTGGTGGCGCCGCTGGCAGATGCAAAACTCGGAGCGGTCACGACGTTTCGCTGGTTCTTCCGGCAGGGACGCGGATTCTGGAGCGCGCTCGCCTCCGCTTGGAATGCTCCCGCGGCTACCTATCTCGGCGAGCACCACAACAACTTCTGCTGGGGCGGAGGCACAGCCATCCGTCGGGAACGATTCGAGCAGGCCAGCGTATATGAATTCTGGAACGGTTCGGTCAGCGACGATTTATCGCTCACGGCGGCATTGCGCCGCCTGGGGGCCCCCATCCTGTTTGCCCCGGAATGTTTAGTCCCCACCGTTCTTGATTGCGACGCCGCAGGGCTGCTCGAATTCACGAACCGGCAGATCATCATCGCGCGCGTTTACGAGTCCAGACTCTGGACACTGGGCGGCTTCGCGCACCTGTTGTACTGTGGCGCCGTGTTGACCGGCATAGGGCTGTATTTCGCTAATTTGTTTACGGGCGCGCCTGCGATCCACATCCTGCTGCTCGCGATGGTGCCTCCGGTTTTTTCCATGGCGCGAGGAATCCTCCGCCTCACGGCCGTGATGGAATTGCTGCCGGGTTGGAAATCGAAGTTGTTTGCCGACGGCTGGATTTGGACGCTCCTGGCCGCGGTTGTTCCATTCCTGGCGTTGTGGAATACAGGAGTCGCGTTGTTCACTCGGGAGATCCGATGGCGCGGCATCCGTTACCTGCTGCTCTCGCCTGGACAGACACGCATCCTCAACCGTTGAAAACAGAATTCTCCGTGCGCTTTGCACTCGCTGAGTTCTCTGTGGTTAATCTTTTTCCGGAAAAAGCTTTCAACAAAGAGGGCACAGAGAGCACTGGGAACGCAAAGGGCAACTGATCCAACTTGGAGAAGCGGCAACGCTCTATCCCCCGGAAAGGAACGGAAAGTGCGCCGAAGCAGCCATGAAAAACAGCTTGGGGAAGCTCAGCCAAAAATTAATTTGCATCGTGAGCGTGGCCATTTGCGCGAGCTTCGCGGCCTCGGGTGGCATGAGGGTTCCTTGCGCAACGCAAGCGCGTGTCCATGCGATCAGCCGCTTCTGGCACCGCCAGGCGATGCCCCAGACATTAAAGAACAGTATGGTTCCCAGCCCGCCTCCGATGGCAATCGAGAGCGTGCGGTTGCTCACACCCGGCTGTGCCAATAGCGATACAACCAGCCATGAGGTCGCCGTCATCACAAAGAGCACCAGCGCGCCGATAACGAACTGGTTGCCCAGCGCACCTTCTCCGGCGCGAATCAAAACCATTTCAATGGCGAAGGCGGCCAGCCAGCAGGCGAACCAGATACCGATCCAGCCGCCCCACGCGTGAGGCCGTCCAGTGTTGACCGCGTCGGTCTTAGCCAGGATCATGAAATACCGAAAGCCGGCCAGCCAGCTCACCATGGCGCTACAGCGGAGCCACCAGAGCCCCCGCGCGGCCAATTCGGGGAAAACCTTCGCCCGGGTTGCCGGATCGAGCGGTTTGAGCATCGGCCCCACAGCAAGGATGAAGAAACTCAGGAATCCGGCCCAAAAGATTCCCGCGACGATATGGACCCATCGCAGAACGATTTCCTCGATGCTGGCGGCGCCCACGGGGAACGCCACATCGAGCTCCAAGAGTGCGAAACAAACTGACCAGATCCAGGATGCCACCGAAAAAATCATGAATCCTCCCCCAACTCTCGGCGCGATAGCTTCGATCAGGCATTCTATGCAAGACGGCGAACATTTGGAGGGGATTCATCCGCATCCGGAGTGGAAATTTTCCTCGGAGAAGGCAATCTCTACCCTCGTTCAATGCCGAGGGCTGCTTGTATCGTCGTCAAACTCCTTGAGATTGTGCGCAGGAGATTGCTGTTGTTATGGCAACCCGTTTGCTCGTAGGAGACCTGGCGTGGTATTGAAGTCTGAGAGTGCGTTAAGCTTTTCCAATTTGAACTTACAAATTCCGATGTGTGCGTCGGGTGCGATACTTACCTCCCCGGAAGCAGTTCGGTATCCTGCTCACATGCCAAGGACGCCGCAGATGCTCACGCTCTTAAGACGGTCACTCTCGCTACAGAAAATATTCGAAAGCCAAAAAAATTGGTCCGTTGCATGCTTCGGACCGAAAACAGGGGGGTATATTTGATTCGCCAACGAAAGCAGTGCCTGTCTGTGCGTGCCCAGAAAAAGGAAGTGTCTTTTCGACCCGAAACCTTTGTTTTTTGCGAGCGGTCCTCAGGCGCGGTGCGATTCCGCGTGCAAGCTGAACCCGATGGGGGGATGCCGGTCGAGCAGGTTGCAGGCTTACTGGCGATGCATTGCTTGGTGCGTGGCCAGGCGCCGGAAGACTTCGAAGTCATGGTGATTGCGCGGGAGTCACTTCTTCAAACTGTGGCCGAGCGAGCAGAGCAGCTTCTGGCTGCTGGACGGGCCATCGGGGCCGGAGTGAAGATCAGCCGCCGCGAGCAAGAAGTACTGGACGGCATCCTCCAAAATCTTGCCAATAAGGAAATCGCCAGCAGGCTCAACGTGTCGGAGCGCACCGTAAAGTTCCACGTATCTTCTCTCCTGGCAAAGTTTGGCGTCACCGACCGAATCGCCTTAAGCCGGGAGGTATCTCTTGGCCGCTTGCCGACAGTCTTGTCGGGAGGTTTGCCGGAAAGGCAGCTTTCGATCCCCACTTTGTTTGGCTATCCGATTCGAGGTTGGGAAAGCAAGGTCCAGGACGCGCAGGGAGAGGACCCGTCTCCCCCCGCAGACGAAGTCCCACAGACACGCAATCGCGTCTACTCGATTTTTCCCCGCGAGCGTTACGCCACCTGAAATCAGCCGGCCATCCGCAAAATGAAAACGGCCCGTCCAGATATCGACATGGACGGGCCGTTATGTTTCGTTACATAGACCAAGCCCCGCGATTGCTTCCTCGCTGCAGCGCAGTGAATCCCGATTTCTTCCCATCTGCACAACCCTGCCAACTCGGCTGAATTACCCGAGTTGCGGCAGCCCGCGGGCCCTCGAGACAGCATTGGCGAGTCCTCGAGAGCAAGACTCAAAGCGCACCGAAGTCCGGCGACGGAGACAAAAGGCCGGATACGTTACAATATCACTGGTACCACCCCCACTAGGTGAGTATAATGGCGCGCGCTCGAAGGCATTCGGCTCTAACCCGCTGAACTGCGCCAATTTAGACCCACGCCCGTCAGGGCCAAACTCAAAGGGAGGAACGTCATGACCTATCTGAGTGGTTTGGACCAACTCTTCCGTTGGCTGCATGTGTTTGCCGGGATTACATGGATTGGGTTGCTCTATTTTTTCAACTTCGTAAATGGCCCTTTCGCAGGAACTCTGGACGCGGATTCCAAGAAGAAAGTCGTGCCGGAATTAATGCCACGCGCGCTGTTCTGGTTCCGCTGGGGCGCGGCTTGGACCTGGGTTACGGGTGTGCTGCTCATCAGTATAGTCTTCTACAGCAATCGAACCGTTTTTCTGGATAATCCGGATGAGGGCTGGGGTTTGGGCACAATCGTGATGGTGGCCGTCACGTTCCTGGCAGTGATCCTGTATGACATCCTGGCAAAATCCGGGGTGGGAAAGAACATAAAGGTGCTCGCTACCGTCGGTTTCGTCCTCGTCGGCGTAGTCCTATTCCTGATGGCTGGATGGGCTCATTTCACTTATCGCGCATACCTGATCCACACCGGAGCGATGTTCGGCACAATCATGGCCTATAACGTCTGGTTCAGGATTTGGCCAAATCAGAAGAAAATCATCACCGCAATCAAGAAAGGCGAGGCGCCTGATGCGGCAGTTGTCGCACTCGCGGGTTCGAGGTCACGGCACAACACCTACCTCTCGCTCCCGTTGATCTGGGCGATGCTCAACACCCATGCTGCGTACTTCGCCGGGGGCAACCTCGGAATTCAAGCCAGCTGGGCATGGACCACCATGCTGGTCGTGATACTTCTGGGGTGGCACATCATTTGGCAATGCTATAAGAAGGCGGGAAAGGTTAAAGGCTTCTAGCTGATGCGATCTCCCACCTGGTGACTCCGCCGGCGAGAGACCCAGCCAGCCTAGCTCGGCTGAATTACCGGCCTCCCGCCCTTATTGAATACGTGTGAGCGCCCATTGCGCATGCTCCGCGAGGATGGCGTCGTCAGCGGCAGCCAATTGCGCGAGCCGGGCGCAAATTTCTTCGTAGCGCGGCTCTCCCGGGCGCAGGCCCGAGTTCCCGAGCGCGACGCAGGCGTTCCGGACGAGGCCGTGCCACTTCGTCCGCTTCACCGGGCTAGCGCGAAACGCGTCGCGAAATTCCTCCTGGCTGAGCGAGATCAACCATTCCAAGGCCGGCGAGAAAAGTGAATGTTGCGCAACGCGGCGGGGTTCGAAACTTGCGACGGAGGTGGCCGGTGCGCGGCGATTCCAGGGGCACACGTCCTGGCAGATGTCGCAACCGAAGACCTGCCGGCCCATCGGTTCGCGAAGCTCGGCCGGAATCGCGCCGCGCAGCTCTATCGTCAAATACGAGATGCAGCGCCGAGCGTCAAGAACGTAAGGCTCGATGATGGCGCTGGTCGGACACGCTTCGATGCATAATCGGCAATTCCCGCACAGATCCGCCGCCGGGACCGGGGCCGGACCAAGCGACGCCGCGAGATCAAGCGTCGTTACGATCACGCCAAGGAATAACCAAGACCCCAATTCTTCCTGGATGAGACACGTGTTCTTTCCGAGCCACCCGAGCCCCGCGTATTTCGCCGCGACTCGCTCGACTACTGGTCCCGTATCGACATAGGCCCGCGCTTCAAATGGCTCCGGGAATTCTTTGTGCAGCGCCTCGGCCAGCGCGTCGAGTTTTTCTCCAAGGACGTCATGATAGTCGTCTCCCCAGGCATAGCGCGCGATCCATCCATGCGGGCCGTCTTGGGAAGCAATTTCATTCGGCGCCTCGGTGGAGCCGGGAAGCGAGGTGTTGTAGTTGAGCGCGCAGACAACGACGCTGCGCGCTCCCTGCACGACTTGCGAAGGCGAATGGCGACGCACGTCGTGCAGATAACGCATGTCACCCGCATACCCTCGTCCGAGCCACTCCTCCAGATGCGCGAGTTCAGGGAATTCCGCGGCGGGAGCGACGCCACAGAGATCAATTCCTAAGGCGCGTGAAATGTCGATGACCCGCCCGGTGCGATCGGCGTTCGTCATGCTTCGATTCTGCCGCAGCCGCGCACAGAACGCGAGGGGGCAGAATCAATCAATAGGTGCCCTACTCGAGGTCACCACAATGAATTATTCCCATTTCGGGTGTGGGTCGAATGGATTCTCCGCTACAACAGAAAATGATCGTATCGAGCGCCACCTCGTTACGGACGTAAGTTCTTATTCCGCGTGAAGATACGATCGACCTCAGCAGGATTGCGTCTGTTTGGACGCCGTTTGGACGTCCGGCCCTCTTCTAAAGTATTCAACGACGCTGCCGATAAAGAATACGGGGGCAGTTCTCCGGCGCGATGGGAAATTGTCGACATCCATGTACGTGCAGGAACAAGCTGCTATACCGCGAGCACGCAAACGAGGTGTGCTCATGGGCCACCGTGGATCGCGCGTCGTTCCCCTGCAAGAATAATCATCTACCGGATCGAAGATTGGATACCCACCATGACTAGAAATCGTCTCCTTGTAGTAATGCTAGTGGGGAGTGTTTGCCTGTTCTCCGCGATGCTTCTATACGCGGATTCACGAAAGGCGACCAAGACCGCGCCGCCTGCATACCCCGCCCTCGCAGCCAAGATGAGAGTAGAGGGCACGGTCAAAATAGAGGCAATCATCAACGATGAAGGAGCCGTCGAGGATGCAAAAGTCATCAGCGGCCACGCGCTCCTCGCGCCAGCTGCGGTTGAGGCCGTGAAAAAGTGGCGATACGAGCCGGGGGGCGGTAAGACCACTCAGGCCGTCAATGTCGATTTTGTGCTCCCTCACTAAGCCGAATGGGGCCATCGACGCCTGATTCATGAGTTGTGAGGCCGTCTGGCAACGATTGAGTACCGGCGCTACCTAGCGCTTAAATCGTGTCGTTTCGGCGCCGGCCGCTGAGCGTCTGTCTACCCGAAAGGGAATGGGAGCGCGGCCAGGCTCCCTAGATACTGAAATGAGCGGAGAGAAAATGCGTCTCACAATCCGCAAAAAGCTGGCCGCGGGATTCGGTGTGCTGATGGTCCTGATGCTTTTTAGCGCCACCTTTGCCTACACGAAGATGGTCAAGGCGACGGGACTGCAGGAAAAAATCCGCAATATCCGGTACCCGGCTACCGTCGATGCGGCGAGGATTCAGGCGGCTATAGGTGACGGAGGAGGGGCCCTTCGCGCATTCGTCCTGTTCGGGAGCGACCCCAAGGACGCGGCACATTTCAAAGCCGCGCGCGCCGAGGCCTGGCAGGCCGCTGACGTTGCAACGACTGACCTGACGCAGGTGACCAAAAATTTCGGGGCGGCGGCGGAATCCGAGGAAGTTTCATCCATCGCTTCCATGCTTGGGGTGTATCACCAACTCCAGAACAACATCGAACAACTCGCCATGGGCCAGGGGAACGAAGCCATGGGGCGCGCCTACGACATGCTGAAAACGGAAGCGGCCGCTCAGCAAGGTGAGCTGATGAGCCGGCTCAAGGCGCTGGTTGATGACCAGCAACAGAAGACCAACAAGGAAATCCTGGCTCTCGCCGATACCAGCCGCGCCGCGACTCTTACTCTTTGGACCACAACCCTCATCGGAATCCTGGCCGGGTTCATTACCGCATACTTCATCAGCAAACGCATGTCCGTTGCTATAGCTGAGCTTCTCGAGCGCGCCCAGGCGATTTCAGCAGGCGATCTTGGCGGACTGGAACTGGCGCGCCGTTCAGAGGATGAGATCGGTGACTTGATGGTCGCCATGAACGTGATGCAATCCAGATTACGGGAGATGATTGTGTCCGTCGCGCAAATGTCGGGAAATGTGGCGAATTCTTCCGAAGACTTGCGCGGCGTGAGCCAGCAGATGAGTGATAACGCCGAAGAGGCTTCGAACCAGTCGCGGCTCGTATCTGTCTCCGTCGAGGAAGTGAGCAAAAATCTGCAGGCGGTGGCGGCGGCAACCGAAGAAATGAGCGCCAGCATCCAGGAAATCTCCAAGAGTGCGATGGAAGCGACCAAGGTCGCGAGATCCGCGGTGAGTACCACCCAGACGACCAATGAATCCGTGCTCAAGCTCGGAAAATCGAGCGCGGAAATCGGTCAAGTGATCAAGGTGATCACTTCCATCGCACACCAGACAAACCTGCTGGCCTTGAACGCAACCATCGAAGCGTCGCGCGCCGGCGACGCTGGAAGAGGTTTCGCGGTCGTGGCCAATGAAGTAAAGGAGTTGTCGAAGGAAACGGCCAAAGCGACCGAAGAGATCAGCCGGAAGATCGAAACGATGCAGGGCGAAACGCAGACAACCACGAATGCGATCGCCGAGATTACAGCCATCATCACCCAGGTGAACAGCATTTCGAACATGATTGCGGGCGCGGTTGAGGACCAGACGGCAACCACAAACGAAATGGTGCGAAATGTAAACCACGCCGCGACGGGCAGTGCGCGAATCGTCGATAACATTAAAGCAGTAGCCGGAGCCGCAAAAAGTACAACGCAGGGTGCCAGCGAAACCCAGGCTGCGGCCCGGGAACTCTCGAGCATGGCGGCAGAGCTCCGAAAGCTCGTCGCGCAATTCAAGCACAGTGGCGCCAACGGCGCCGAACTCCCTGCGTCGAAGAAGGAAAAATCAGGAATTGCTCTGCCGGGCCGCTTGACGGCCGCGCCGAAGGGGAAATTCGAAACGACCGCCGCGGGCCCTCGCTAGATTTTCGGGCCGAAACAGTTTAGCAATCGGTGTTTATATCGCCATCGTCCACAAGTGACCGTCGAGTCGCTTCAAGTTTCAACGCACATTCCGATCCTCACAAACATCCATCAGCGCCTAAACGGAAGTACTTGCACAATGTCGCCTGCAAGGCCGATGTTCCGGAAGCTGGCCCGCAACCGAACGTTCCCGTGGCTTTTCCGCGTGTACTGCTGGCCCCGCGCGCGTGCGGCTGATACAATGTCGCACAGTGAGCGATTGGCGACAGATACAGGCGCGCATCCGCAAGGCGCGAACCAGCGCGGATCCCCCAGGTCAACTCGCGGCGTTGTACGAACGCACACGCGATGCCATGGTTGCGTTTGAACTCGCACAGATCCATGAAAAGATCGGCGCGCACTCGGAAGCGGCCCGCTGGTACACCGCTGCCGCCGAGCGCTTTCGCCGTGCGCAATGGAAACAAAAAGCGGAAGAGGCGCTTACCCGCCTCGGCGTGCCGATTCCTGTTGCGCCTGCTGCTGCCTCCGTCGCTGAACCTGGCGCGGAGCCGGCAGCTCGATTGGAGCCTATCATCGCAGAATTTTCAGAAGTTCAAGTTTCCGCACCCGCCGGCGAACCGGACGGCGTTCAGCAAGGATCGGGTTTAGAACAACCAGGTGAAGCGGCGGCCCCCGCACAATCCGCGGGTGCCGTTCCGGGCCACCGCCGCAAACGGCGCGGGCGCAGAGGAGGACGCGGACGTCACAAAGGCCCGCGCGTTGGCGCCGCTGTTGCCGCAACGCCTGCCCCGGTTCCTGCTGTGGCGCCGTCGTTCGAACACGCGGTAGTCCCGCAGCCGGCCCCTATTGTTCGTCCTTTTGTCTCCGAGGAAGTTTCCGAGCGCCGGACGCGCGAACCGGAACCGGTCAGCAGTTTCGAAACCGCTGCCGCAGGGTCATCCTTGCAGATGCGCGCTCGCGCGGGCGATCCGGCGCTTTCTTCGCGCATGGCCAAGCTCGAGTCCCAGCTCCGCCGCCTGCTGGCCTGCTCCTTGCATTCCGTGGACCAGCCTGAGGACGCCCCCGCCGGCCCTGGCGTTTTCCTCATCACCGATTCGGACCAGACCTGCTACTACTACATCGAATCCTGCCAGACGCTACGCGTTGGCATCGGGAATCTGCTGCGAAGCGGGCGCGGCAGCCGCGAAGGCGCGAATCTGAAGGAAAAGCTCGCCGAACATTTGGGCATCACCGAGGCTCGCGTCGGGAAGTATTTGAAGGACAATTGCGCCGTGCGTTGGCTGCAGCTGGATGAAGGCGCGCCGCTGCTCGCGCATTTTGCCGTTGCCGTCCTCCGCCCCGTCGCGAACGAGTAAGGCTCGATTACCTGTCCATTCCAATCGCACGTCCATGAAGCCGGAGAAAAACCCCGGGTCTGAACACCCGAGCTACAGCAATCGCACGATCCTACAGGTTGCTGTAGCCCGTCTCTTTAGAGGCGGGGTTCCTTATATATTTCCGCAGTAAATGCCCCTCCGCCATCGAGAAGACACGCGGTTCGCGAGGACCACTGAAATAGACATAATAGAAAGGCGCCGCAGCAATCTCCAGTCTGCGCCGTGGACAATCGCCGCTCCGCGCGTCTACACTCCAGCTGATCTTCGTGCCATTTGAGACTGCGGAAAGGCAAAACCTTGCGCACACAGATCGGAATCGTCGGAGCCGGGCCGGCGGGATTGCTCCTTTCGCAGGAAATACATCGAAGAGCGCATCCGCGCAGGCGTGCTCGAGCAGGGCACGGTGGATATGCTGGTCGAAACTGGCGTCGGGGAGCGCCTGAAGCGCGAAGGGCTCATCCATCACGGAATTGAGCTGCGCTTCAACCGGCGCGGCCATCGCATCAACATGTACGAACTCACTGGCGGCAAGGCGATCACGATCTACGCCCAGCACGAGGTTGTCAAGGATCTCGTGAGCGCGCGCCTTGCCGCCGGAGGCCAGATATTTTTCGAAGCCGGAGATGTGAGCGTGGACGGGTTTAATGGCACGGCGCCCTCGATTCGCTTCGTAACGGACGGCAAGCCCCGCGAATTGAGCTGCGATTTCATCGCCGGGTGCGATGGCTTCCACGGTATATGTCGGCCGAGCATCCCCTCGGGAGTCCTCACCGCATTCGATCGGACGTATCCATTTGCGTGGCTTGGCATCCTGGCTCAGGCGCCGCCGTCTTCAAATGAATTGGTCTACGCGTATCACGAGCGCGGCTTCGCTTTGCTGAGCATGCGCTCCACGGAGATCGGGCGTCTTTACTTGCAGGTTCCGCCCGACGAGGACATCAACAACTGGCCTGATGATAGAATTTGGCTCGAACTCCACTTGCGCTTTGCCGCGGATGGAGACTGGAAGCTCACCGAAGGTCCCATACTCCAGAAGGGGATTACGCCCATGCGGAGTTTCGTCGTGGAGCCCATGCAATATGGGAAACTTTATCTTGCCGGCGACGCGGCCCATATCGTTCCTGCGACCGGCGCGAAAGGCCTGAACCTCGCCGCGGCGGACGTTCGCCTGCTGGCGCAGGCCTTCGCTGACTTCTATTCCTCCGGCAGTACTCACTTGCTCGAACAGTATTCGCAACGCTGCTTGCGGCGTGTCTGGAAGGCGCAGCGCTTCTCCTGGTGGATGACGTCCATGCTCCACCGATTCGATACTGACAGTCCCTTCGATCAGCGCCGCCAGGTTGCCGAACTCGATTACCTGACAGGCTCACGCGCCGCGATGACGTCCCTCGCCGAAAACTACGTCGGCTTGCCCTGGGACTGAGCCGCGAAGGGGCTTGGACCGTTGTTGAAGTCGGAAAATTTCCTTGCAAGCTGCCCATATCATGGTGGAGGACCAAGTATCCCCCCGGGTCTGAAGACCCGGGCTACAGCACTGGCACGATCGCCAATAAATTTCTGTAGCCCGCCTCTTTAGAGGCGGGGATTTTTTCTCTTGTTGCGCATGCTTTGGCGGGCAAGCGGCGTCACGCAATCCGCATATTGATGAGCTTTTCCGCGTTGCGATGATGAATCGCCTCAAGCTGTGTTTTTTCCAGGTTGAGATGGTCGACGCCATCGCGCGTGGCGGCAACAGGCCCGAACGGTGCGTCCGTTGCGAAGACTACGTTGCCGGCGCCAAAAAAGTCCAGGCCGCACGCGAGCCCGCGCGACGCGCCAAACAACGCCGTATCGGCGTGGAACATGTGGAAGTAATCGATGAGCGGACGCTTGAGCGAAGGCAGGATGCCGGAATAATCCTCCGTCTGCGTGCGTGTGCCCAGCAGCGCCATGCCATCCTCAATCCTCTTGTCGAAGTAGGGAATCATTCCGCCCAGGTGGTGCGTGATGATCTTGAGCTTCGGATGACGGTCGAATACTCCAGAGAGCACGAGGCGCGACATCGCCACGGACGTTTCGTACGGCCAGCCGTAGCACCACCACATTTCAAATCTCGATTGTTGCTCGGAGGGATAGTCCGTCATTACTGCGGTGCGCGCGGGATGCAGCCAGATCGGAAGGTCGTACGCGTCCATCGAGGCAAAGAGCGGCTCGAATTGCGGTTCGTCGAGCGGGTGTCCATTCACGTGGGTGAAGATCTGGATTCCCCGCGCGCCCAAGGTCTCGATGGCGCGTTTCAATTCCTCCATGGCCGAATCCATGTTATGGAGGGGAAGCGCGGCGATGAAGGCAGGGAATCGGGAGGGATGGCGGCGCACCGTGTCGGCCATCGCGTCGTTCGCAATGCGCGCGAGATCGCGCCCTTGCGCGGGAGTGGTGACCGTTTCGAGCGGCGGATTCGGTATCGAAAAGATTTGCCGGTAGTCGCCAAACGCGTCCATCGCGCGAAATCGCGCGTCCAGGTCATGTAATTCGCGGATGCCCGCCATGCGCTTCACAAGTCCGGAGCTCGCCCCCAGGCTCTCCATGGATTTCAATAATCGCGGGGGCATGATGTGCGTGTAAATATCGACGATCATTCGAAAAGGCTCCTGCGTAAAATTGTGCGCTTGATTCCGCTGCCTTCGAACAGTATCAGGCCATCGGGGGCAGGTCCAGAGTGCTGGAACATCGCGCGCCCCTTTCGCGCACACAGGCATGTGGTGTAGCATCACCCGAGAATTGACACCGGGATCGTGCCTAAATCCCGCTTTTGGCGGTAGGGCTGATGCCGCCCGCGGGTGTCGAGGTCTCAGCGGGTGCCGGCT
>WNFC01009265.1_pt1 | contig 16527 bp, 10 predicted proteins | sample 5400541 | NCBI WGS metagenome assembly WNFC01 (sample SAMN13153342, study PRJNA577476) | soil metagenome | isolation source: 120 cm saprolite under Douglas fir tree site 2 hole 2 replicate 1 | place: USA:California | collected 2015-04-18
TGGCCAGGAACATAGAGAGAGTCGTTCCCGTAGGGATTGTCTGAGAACCACTGCAGGTCGTAACGGAGCCCTATGTTGAGGGTCAGGTTTGGCCTCAGCTTCCAGTCATCCTGTACAAACATCCCGTACTGGCTCGACAGGTTTCTTGTGATGTAGTTGTTCGGAGTCGGGAGTCCTGTCTGGTTGGGGTATCCCAACAGAAAGTCCGCATAGGCGTTGCCCGTGTACCGGCCGGTAAAGGCAAACGAGCCACGCTGCGGAGCTACCGCGGCGTCATTCCAGTGATTGTCCCAGAGGTAGGAGAAGCCCGTCTTGATGGTGTGTTTCGGCAGAACTTTGGTTACGGCGGTGTTGGCCTGAATTACCTGTTCGAGGTCTTTGGATCCCTGCTCCGATACAGACGTAATGTTTGTGATGGTTATTTGCGGAGCCCCCTCAATCAATTGGGCACCCAGTCCTGGAATGATCGAAGAGAAATTGACGTTTGAGTTCTGCGGCGTGCGGTAGATCGGCAGATGGAAGTAGGAGGCATAGGTGTCGATCAGCAGGGTCGGAGAAAAGGTATGGGTCCAGCCAATAATGACGTTGCTGTTGTGTTCGCCATCGCCTGAGAAGCCCCCAGCGAGGCTGGATGTTCCAACATCAGGGTTGGGACCGTAGAAGGCCCTCAGATAGGTTGCGCGGATCTGATTATGTTCGTTGATCTTATGATCGAGGCGGACGGAATAGCGCGTCGCGTGGCTGGTAAAAGGAACCAGTTCAAAGGTGTTGACGCCGGTGCCAGCTGCGGTCGGCAGTGGATAGAGAATGTTTTGCAGCTGTACATCCACAGGATTGAAAATGGTCGAGGGGATGACATTTCCCTTAAACGCCACTCCCGTCAGTGGATTGATGATGGGCGTACTGAAGGCGGAGAAGTCCCCTGCCCGTTCGGCTGCGGTCGGCTGCTGACTGTTGACGTTGGTCGCCTGCGACAGATGGAACCCTTCAAAGGCAAAGAAGAAGAAGGATTTGTCGCGGCCATCATAGAGCTTAGGGATATAGATGGGACCGGACAGATTGCCGCCGTATTCGTTCCGTTGGTATGCAGGCCGCGGCAACGCGCCTCCAAAGAAGGCCTTGGCCGAGGTGCCTCTGGAGCGGTTATATTCGAGAGCCCCTCCGTGAAGCTGGTTGGTCCCGCTCTTGCTGACTACGATCATTTGAGCAGGCTGATTGAACTCCGCAGGAGCACCGGTCGTGATGACCTTGAATTCGCCAATTGCTTCGAGCGAAGGAACCTCCCCTTCACCACGTTGAAGAGTGACCTCCTGATTCGTAACTCCGTCCAATGTGGACCCAAGGCCACCATAGGAATTGCGGGTTCCGGTGCCAATCGACGGCGTTACCCCCCTGACTGCAAGCTGGTCCTGCGCCCCCGCGCCTTGCACCCCCGGAGCGAGCGCGATAAGACCAATAACGCTGAGACGGCCATTGAGTGGCGTGTTTAGGATGGTTTGGCTGTCGATCACCAGACCGACCGAGGAATCATTCGTCTGAATGATGGGCGGGGTGCCGGTGACCACGACCGTCTCCTGCTGCGAGCCTATGCCCAACTGCGCATTGATCTGCGCCACCTGGTTAATCTCAAGCGTGATGTCATTTTGCTGAAAGGTTTTGAAACCTGACTTATCGATCTTCACACTGTAGTTGCCGGGTGCCAGTTGTGTGACAGTGTAGCTTCCGATATCGGAAGTGGTGACGATCCGGGCGGCATTGGTCTCGACCTGACGTACGGTGACGGTCGCTCCTGCAACCCCAGCCCCGCTGGCATCAGTTACCGTACCCGTGATAGACCCGGTGATACCCTGCCCGAGCGAGCTCGGAGCAAGCGCAAGCAGCAGAGCGGCAAACAAGGCGAAGCACAACGTAGACGTCTTCGCGTAAGGGCTCCCCTTCTTCGTGGTTTGTTTTGGCATCTCCAATAAAGTTTCCATCGCTTCTCCTTTTTTCTGCTTCGCCTGTCTGGCCGGACCTCTGTGGATTCTCTCGTTTGGGCTCGCGGGCGGTTGCTGTCGCGCAATTTTTGGATTCATTCATTTGGGAGCCTTAACCCCTCAAAACTTTGGCTCGGAGCATCGGCAAATTCTATTTTTCGGTTCCCAAGCACGCTGCGCTCGACCCATAACAATCGGCAAGTGAATTTACGGTGAGACATTGCCACTAACGGATACCGCGCATGTTATGTGGCTGTAAGAGATAGTCTTAACCGTTAGAAAAGCCACCGCTTCATAAAAATCAAACGTATTCCCACTTTCTGATAGACTCATTTTCTTCATAGAGGCGGCCTATGATGCGTCTTCCGGAGCCGGAGATTGATCTGTCTGAAGGTGAATTAAATGAGCGGTTGGCGCTCCTGGACCGTGTGTCTCGAAGCCCCCAGCTTCGGCGAGCCTCCCGCCTTCGCGAACTTCTTCTTTACATCGGAAAACAGACAATCGAAGAAGGGAGGACGGACCTCCACGAACAGGAGATTGGCATCTCTGTCTTCGGTCGTCCCTCTCATTACGACACCAGCCAGGACAATATAGTCCGAGTCAACGCCACGGAACTGAGGAAGAGGCTCGAGAACTACTTCGCCACGGATGGCGCTCATGAAGTATGCGTCTTGGAGATTCCGCGTGGAGGTTACAATCCGGTCTTTTCTCGAAGAGTCATATCAGTTCCCGCAACACCTGAGAGTCGCGCGCCTCAGGACATCGCTGCCCCCTCAACTCCTGCCGGAGCTCCGGCCCCTGATCCGACCAGTCCGCGATATCTTAGACCGGCCATCGGCAAACGCAGGTCTCTTCCTGTGATGGAAAGCGTCATCGCAGTGCTCTGCGTCGCCTGCGCGTTTCTGTTCTGGCAGAACCGCACATTGCTTCGGCTGATGCACGGCTGGCAGGCAACCCCAGTCCTCCGATCCTTTTGGGGAGCATTTCTTGGAAATGTCGGGGAGACCGACGTTATCCTCGCCGATACCTCTTTCGCCTTGGAGGAGGATATCTTAAAGACTTCTATCCCCCTGAGCGATTACCTCAACTATGGGTACAAGCATCTTCCACAGAGTGAAAGCATTAGTCCGGATACTAAAGCTGCGGTCGATCTCGCTCTCTCGCGGAACAATGGAAGCATTAGCGACTTCCGCGCAGCGCGAAGGATCCTGATGCTCGATCCATTCTCTTCCTCCACACAGCTTCGTTTCGCACGGGACTACACTCCCGATGCGCTCAAGCGAGACAACGTCATCCTGATCGGGAGCCGGAAGTCCAACCCATGGGTCGATTTCTTTCAGGACCAGTTGGAGTTCACGATCGGTTATGACTCCGCTCTTCACCAGAGTGGTATTCAAAATCTCCATCCGAAGCCAGGTGAACCGCAGTTTTATCCAGAACCACAAGACCCTGCAACCAATGTCGGCTACGGCATCGTAGCGTTCCTTCCGAATGTCGGACAGACTGGGAATGCGCTCATCATCGAAGGAACCGACTCGCAGGCGACCGAGGCTGCCGGCGAGTTTGTGACCAGCGAGGAGAGTATGGCAGCGTTGAAGCGTCAGCTCAATTCGAAGACGTTTCCCTACTTTGAGCTGCTACTGAAGACATCCCGGTTAAGTGGAACTCCTTTTACCGCTCAGATCGTAACGTTGAGGACGTACCCAGGACGGACGCGCTGATCAATCTTTCCGCCAAAACGACTAATGAGATGGTCCGCCGCTTGATCGACCACTGAGGAGTGAGCGATGTCGTTGGCAGGTTTTTGTTCGTTCGCCATCGCCTGTTTGGTCTTGTGCTGGTGCCCACCCCCGCTACCTCACTCGTCAAACGCTAAGCGATGGGAAAACGCATCCGCACAACCAGACCACCATCAGGCCGATTGGTTACGACAATGCTTCCACCATGCAACCGCACCGCCCGGTCGGCGATCGCAAGGCCCACGCCAAAGCCGCCGGTCTTGATTAATGCCAGCCAAGCCACTGCAAAGAATTTCCCAAGTTTCAAGTTCATTGCGCCGCTCCTCCTTTGTTGTTCGTCTTTGTGCTGGAAACTCTTGCCGGGGCGCTGGCCGTGACCGGCACTGGCCCGAACGCAGGCGGCGGTACCCGGTGGTGGGTCGTAGCCTCATAGGCCGACGACACCTTGATGACGTCGGCGTCGCTACCAGGTCCGGACCAGAACATCATGCTGATCGGCATGGGGTGCGGCAGCTTCGACTCGACGCTTCCTGTAACGTAGGTGTACCTCTTCTTGTCCGCATCCAACACAGTCTTCGGTTCATAGACAGTGCTGACGTAGCCGGCCGGCACGTCGGCCTCCGGACCACCAAGAAGAGCGGTAAAGCTCTGGCAGCAGCTTCGTGAGGGCCGATCGTCGGCATCGGGCTCCATGGGGCCGCCGAGAAGGTACGGTGGAGTCGTCTGCTCCGGATTCACAAACACGTCAATCTTGTTTTCATGCATAACTTTGAGGATGATCATGCGGAACACAGACTGCATCTCGAGATAACTCAGTCCATCCCTGGGTCGCGGATCCTGGATACGCACAGCTTTCTCCGCCCGCAACTGCGCTTCCTCTGTCTTGAATGTAGCGTTCGGCACCCAGCTCGCCCAATCCTTCACCCGCGCGTCGCCCCGCTCGGCCAGATACTTGTTCATGTTGGCCAGATTCCCCGGATTCGCAAACCTCGCTTCAGCGATAGTGCGGAGGTTGATCTTGTCGGACAGCGGAGCCTTGTGCATCTCCAGGGCCACGTCATAGTCGGAGGTCGTCACGTCCCACCCTGGAACGGCAAACGCCAGCTCGCCGGTCTTCGACTTCGTAAAGAAGTATTCAGGCACCTCGTGCGGAAGGATTTCAGAGAACGCATCCTGGAACGTGTAGGTCATGTTTGGCACCGACGGATCATCCGGGTACTGCGGATCTATCGATTCCACGATCTCGGCACCCAGTTTGTCGCGCAGCACCGTCTTGATTTCCTTGTCGAGCTGATCGCTGATCGCCACGTCGTTCTTGGTATGCTTCACCATGAACTCGCGTACGATACCGACGCGCATACCCTTAAGGGCCTTGTCCTTGACCGCCGCGTCAGGCACCACGAAGCTGGCGTACGGCTGCTTCGGGATTAAATCCTTCGGGATTGCGGTGTACTCGTCTTCCGGTTCGAAACCCTTAACCGCATCCACGACCAGCGCTGCATCCTTGACGGACTTGCAATGAATGCCCGCGCGATCTCCAGCGTTCTTGCTGAAGCCGCCGTCCATGTGGACGCCCTTGGTCGGCAGCAGATTGACCACATTGTTCCTGGACGCCGGCCCTTTGCAGGACGCCGAGGACTGTTCGCAGATCGAGCAGGTGGCCAGATTGGCCGCGACCGAGACGCCCGACCCATTGCTCGTCCCACGCGGCACACGCGCAGTGTCGTAGGGGTTGCATGGCTGGCCGCCCCAATGACTATATTGGAGATTGCCCAAGGGGAATACCTTGCTAGCCTTGGTGGCTCCCTGAGCCGACGGTCCGCCAACGCTTTCGGCCGTAGCCACCGCGTAGATGATCGCGCCTTTGTTACGCAGCGTTGCGATGTCAGGGGAGTCCACCTTGGGCGCATCCATGGCAAAGTTCACATCGTTGCCGCCCGTAGCTCGCATATCCTTGGCGTCGTACCAATCCTTGAGGGAGATGACCGAGCAATACATGGGCAGCTTGTTGAGGTCGGGATTGCGACCGTATTGCTTGTCCAGTTCGGCAGCCCGTTCCAGCGCGTCAGGCATCCTCCGAAACTCTTCACAGACCGCCGGAGCATCAGCTGGCAACGGCCCATCTGCGCCCCGCCTCGGGAATGCCGACGCGCCATCCGTACTGCAGCTGCACACTCGGATCAGAGACGGACTGGATCATTCGGCCAAGTTCAAGAGGCGGCCCGGCGTACTGATCTAAATCAGGAAATACAGTCGAAGCAGCCACCGTCTGAGTCGGATATTGGATCGGCGAACCCGCCCGAACCATGCCCGTTGCCGGAGGAATCGGCGCACCATCCTTGGTGAGGAGCGCTGTGCACACCCCGTTGTACGCCTTCGCCCGCGCGATGTAGGCCTGCACAACCTGCTTGCAGCTTGTCTGCCCGGAACGGATTGCACTCTGAATGTCTGTAATCGAGGCTTCTTCGATGTGGAACTCGCCGCTGCTCTTCTGCGCGGACGTCGTTGGGAGTACAACCATCATGTTTACTGCGAGACAAGCTACTGTCAGGGACTTGCCGAATCTTAGGTTCACTGTGCCTCTCCTGTTTTATTGTTCGCTGTCGTGACGGGGACGTTTGCCGAAGCACTGGCGTGAACTGGCAGTGGACCAAACGAAGGTGGTGGAACTCGGTGATGGGTCGCGGCCTCATAGGCCGACGCCACTTTGATGACATCGGAGTCGCTGCCGGGCCCGGACCACACCGTCAAACTGATCGGCATAGGATGCTGTAGCTTCGATTCAACCTCCCCGGTGATAGGGACGTACTCTTTCTTGTTCGCACTTAAGACGTACTTCGGGTCGTAAGTGATGGTGGTATAGCCCGCCGGCACAACGGCCTGCGGAGAGCCCAGAAGTGCAGTGAAGGCCGTGCAACAGCTGATGGAGGCGCGGTTGTTGATTTCGGGCTCAGGCGCGCCGCCCAGGAGATAGGGCGAAGTGGTTTGCTCCGGATTCACAAACACGTCGATCTTGTTTTCCTGCATCACCTTGAGGAGGATCATGCGGAAGACTGCCTGCATTTCGAGATAGCTGACACCCTCCGGGCCAGGGCGCGGATCGGTTTTGCCTACGGCGTTCTGGGCGCCGGCGCGCTCGGCGTCGGTCTTGAACTTGGCGTTAGCAAACCAACTATCCGCATCCTTGACGCGGGCGTCGCCACGATCGGCAAGATACTTGTTCATGTTGAAGAGGGGCGACGGGTTCGACAAGCCTCCCTGGCTGATGCTGCGGAGGTTGATCAGGGGCGACAGTGGGGCCTCATGGCGCGCCAGCGCAACGTCATAAGCGAGCGTGGTGACATCCCAGCCAGGGACGGCGTACATCAGCTTCCCGCTCTTGTCCTTGCGAAAGAAGTACTCTGGGACAGTATGAGGGAGGATCTCGGCCATCGCGTCCTGAAAGGTGTACTTGATTGTGGGGACAGTTGGATCGTCGGGATAAAGTGGGTCGACCGTCTCCACCAGCGCCGCGCCGAGCTTATCGCGCACGACAGCCTTGATCTCCCTGTCGATCTGGTCGCTGATGGCGACATCGTTCTTAGTGTCCTTGACCATGAACTCGCGCGCGATGGCGATACGGAGGCCCTTGAGGGGCTTGTCTTTGGCCTCGCTGTCGGTCACGACGAAGCTGGCGAACGACTCCTTGGGGACGATGCCCTTGGGCAATGCGGTGTACTCGTCCTCAGGCGAAAAGCCCTTGATCGAATCGAGCACCAGGGCGGCATCCTTGATGGTCTTGCAATGGATACCCGCGCGATCTCCGGGCTTTTTGCCGGTGATGCCGCCGTCCATGATGACGCCCTTGGTCGTTATGAGCAGAGAGATGTTATTTCTGGAAGCCGGCCCCTGGCAGGAGGCCGTGCCCTGTTCGCAGATGGAGCAGGTGGCAAGGTTGGCAGCCACAGACACACCCGAGCCGTTGCTGGTACCACGCGGAACCCGGGCGGTGTCGTACGGGTTGCAGGCCTGGCCACTCCAGGGAGCGTATTGCAGGTCAGTCTCAGGAACCACCGAGACAGGCTTGTTGGGGCCTTGCGCGGAGGCAGGGCCTACGTTGTTCGCCGAGGCGATCGCGTAGATAATGGCGCCCTTGTTGCGCAGCGTGGCGATGTCGGGGGAATCGAACTTGGGGACGTCCATCGCAAAGTTCACATCGTTGCCGCCAGTACCGCGCATGTCCTTGGCGTCGTACCAGTCCTTAAGCGAGAAGACCGCGCAGTACATGGGGAGCTTGGCGAGATCAGGGTTGCGGCCGTACTGCTTGTCCAACTCAGCGGCACGCTCGAGGGCGTCGGGCATCTTGCGGAACTCTTCGCAGACAACGGGAGCGCCAGGAGGCAGTGGGCCAGCGGAGGGAGCTTTGTCGAAATCGCCCTTGCAGGTGACGGAGCGTTCCCCGCGAATGTTCAGGGTTTCCAGAGCGCTGAGCTGGCCGGCCTCGGGAATGCCGACGCGCAAGCCGTACTGCAGTTGCACGCTAGGGTCCGAAATGGAAGTATCCATCCGGCCGAACTCAATAGAGAGACCCTCGTACTGATCGAGATCTGGAAACACTGTTGAGGCAGCCACCGTCTGCGTCGGATATTTGAGTGGCGAACCCGCCCGGGCCATGCCGGTCGATGGAGGAATCGGCGCACCGTCCTTGGTCAGCAGTGCCGTGCAGGCGCCGTTGTAGGCCTTCGCCCGTTCGAAGTAAGCCTGCACGACCTGCTTGCAGCTCGTCTGTCTGGATTTGATCGCACTCTGGATGTCTGTGATCGACTTCTCTTCGACATGGAACTGGCTTCCGGACGCGCCTTGCGCAAGCGATGAAGCCGTGCTGAGCGGTAAGGTCAGGACCATCACCGAAAAAATGATGGAGTTACGAATCTTTCGGGTCACAGTATTTCTCCTTTTGCAGCCGATACAGACTTCTCCTGCTTGTAGAGATCTCCGCCTTGATTTCATCCCGTTCTTTTGCTCCGAGTGCGATCGGTAATGGCGCGAGAAGCACGCGCATGCAGCCCGGAGGCAGATTCAGCCCTCCAGCCTGCATACGCGGTTAAAACGTCACCTTGAACCCGTATTGAATCTGCCGTGCAGCATTGCCGCCCGTGGACTTGATGATTCCGAAGGTGCTGGTAATCAGCTTTCCGTTGGCATCAAATGCGGTCGTTCCAGGCGCCGCCAGATTCGGATGATTGAGCGCGTTGAAGAACTCGAACCGGAACTGAGTGACGAAACGCTCGCCGATTTTGTCGTTCTTGATGAGCGACACATCCGCATCTTGATATCCAGGGGCCGTCAGTGAGTTGCGACCGGAGTTTCCCAGCAGCGTTCCCGCCTGGCCATTGACCGTCACAGCCGAGCTGGGGAAAGAAAAGCAACTGGTGTTGATGTAATTGGTGATACTTCCAGGATTGGTCAGCTTGCACCCGGCGACGACATTTGGCCGCTGTCCCAGAGCGTTGTCGTAGTATCCGTCTCCGTCTGGCCACGATAGGAAACCGTCGGATTGGCGGGATCTATGTGAGGCTGGTCCGCGGTGAGGAGGACGCTGAATGGAGCTCCTGTCTGGATCTTGTAGATACCGGCCAGCTCCCATCCATTGACCACGGTTTCGATCGGCTTGAACCCGAAGCGGTGATCGGGGATCACCCAGACCAGACTGATGGTTGCGTTGTGGCGGATATCGAAGTCCGATAGGCCACGATTGATCACCGGCAGGAGCGGATAAGGATTGCCAATCCCATTCGGATATCCGCTGCCTGAGGATGTCGAACCAGTCGACGAGGCGCTATCGATGCTCTTGGCCCAGGCATAGGAGCCCACCACTTGTAGGCCCTTGTCCAAATTCCGCTTTACCCTTGCATGAAACGCTGCGTAGTCGGAATCGGTGTTCCACGTAGCTGAGGTATTGATGGCGGAAAAATTAGGATTGAGTTTTTGGAGCGGGTCCGATGCCTTGACGGCCGGGTAAAACCAACCCGCCGAGGTTTTCGTAGGCCGGACGGAGTCGATATTGCGCTCCACATTGAGAAGATGAACCCCGCGGGCGCCGACGTAGCCTGCTGAGAGCATCCATTTGCCCACCTGCTGCTCGATATTCAGGTTCCACTGCATGATGTAAGAGCGTGGTGGGGCCGGATCGGCATAAGCAGTCCGAAGCGCCGCAGCCGCATTCGAACCGATTGCATAACCTCCATTTGGAAAGGATCCATAAAGAGATGTACAACCCGCAGGCACGTTTGCAGATGTGCAGGGTTTCGTCCCGGCGGGAGCCGTCAGCACCGCTTGTGCAAAGAACGGAAACGATCGAAAGAGGGGCGTGTCGTATTCGTTCAGCAGCATCAGGCTGTCGAAGACGCCCCAGCCTGCCCGAATAGCTGTCTTGCCATTATGGAAGGGATCGTAAGACAAACCGATCCGTGGCGAAACATTCTTTAGAGTTGGGTTGATGTCGTCGATCGGACCGCCAACGCGGGGCTGTGTGTCAGTGAGATGTTGCAGCAGGGCGGCCAGGCCATGCACCACACTTGGCTTATTGGTGATCTCGTAGCGGACGCCATAGTTGATCGTGAGATTGCTCTTGATCCTCCAATCGTCCTGCGCATACCCACCCATTAGCGTCAGGCGCATTCCACGTTCATCGCTGCCCGAGTAGGTATTACCATTGCCGCCCACAGCCGTCGACCAGATATACGGGGCCAGCTGCACGGCAAACGTAACCGATGGAGTCTTTGTATTGTAGGCATTTAGCTTGCCGTTTTGTTGAAAGCCGCTCAAGGTGCCCCACGTATAAGACCCGCCGCTAAGATTGGGCTGCGAGCTGTTGTACTGCATCCGGTTTACGTTCCCCCCGAACTTGAACGAATGGGTCCCCTTGGTGAAAATAAAATTGTCATAACCTTGGAAGGAGTTATAAGCGGCGAAGGCATAATCGAGAGCAGTGGGCCCGGCACTCAGGCTCGTAAGGCCGGATACGGATATGCCCCCAATGGTCTTCCCAGGAACATACCCCAGACTGACGTCATTGATTGCAGGGTTATAAACCTGTGTAACCTGCGGGCCTTGATACAGGCTGCGGGTAAATCCGAAGCGAGCGATATTCACCATTGAAGAGTTGAGCGTCCGCGTGTACTCCATGCTCACACCCTGGCGGTGGGTCAAGGTGGAATTGAGTTGATTCTTGAATGAATCTGGGGTGGACGAGGTCGCGTAGTCGATAAAGTAACTCCCGCGAACGCTATCTTTCTCAGAGAACTTGTAGTCGACCTTGCCCAGCGTATATTTTTCGTTTCCGACGGTATTCAACACGACGTTGTAGGTGCCGGTACAACCAACTCCAGTAGACGGCACGCAGGTCGCTGTAGTTGTCAACTGCGGGTACAGTTTCTGGACACGCTGAATATCTGGGTCTGCCTCCGCCCAAAAGGACGGAGTCGGAACCGTGTCTACCGCGGTGTTTCCCGACAGCAGACCGATGGCTTCGTAATCCGCAAACCAAAATGCCCTGTCCCTCTTGATAGGTCCACCTGCGCTGCCGCCGTATTGGTGCCGGCGGTATGCGGGATCAGGAAGACTGGTGACGTCAAATCGGTTAAGCGCGTCGATCGCGCTGTTACGCCCGAAATAAAATGCGGAGCCATGATATTGATTGGTTCCCGATCGCGTGATCGCGTTCACCACGCCACCGGCAGCATTGCCATATTCTGCTGGAAACGTGTCAGTTAGAAGCGTGAACTGTTCCACAGCATCGACACCCAGAGTTACGCCCAGGATGCTGCCGGGGGTATTATTGCCAGCATCGTTGAGGCTGATACCATCCTGCAGGAAATTGTTGGCCGCAGGACGTTGGCCGGAGATCGTAAGTGCCCGGCCAAGACCTGTACGCGCTGAGCCCGCTGGCGCATTATTGATCACCGACACCCCAGGCTGCAGCGTAGCGAGTGAGGTAAAGTCGCGGCCATTCAACGGAAGTTCCCGAATCGTAGGTCCCGGCACGTCATAGCTCAGTGAAGACGTCGAAAGATCGACGCTCGCCTCTGAACCTGTAACCGTAATGTTCTGATCGACGCTGGCCACCTTGAGATCGAAGTCGACGGTTAAGTCCCCGCCTACGTTCAAAGTGATGTTGGTCTTAATGCCGGTACTGAATCCTGCAATGGTGACCTTCAAATCATAGACTCCGGGCTGAAGATTCGAGCCGCGGTAGAGGCCATCATGGTTAGTCTGCACGGTTGTAGTAACGCCGGTCTTGGTATTCGTGAAGACTGCGGTTACGTCAGATATTGCACTGCCCTGCTTGTCTTTCACGGTTCCAGAGATTGACCCGCCGACTGCCTGGGCTGTTGCGCGACTAGTCGCACCAAAACAGCAACACAGACCGATAATGCCCAAGGCAGTTACACGAGGCCCGGACCTGCGCGACGATAGAAGGATCATGCGAGCTAGAAAAGAGACAAAGAGGCTCATGCAGACGAGAATCATAGGATTCCTTCCGAAGGTTCCTAGTCATAATTTCGGACAGCTAGGCAGTTACGCGAGTGCGAGTAAGAGTATGTGCTTTGCGCGCAGAGAGAGCTCCGCAAGCTGCGCGCTTTTCAGTTAGACAGGGACGGACAATCCTCCGAACTTGCTCGAAGATGTCTCTTTTGTCGTCAACTCAAGACGGCGAACGATCAACTTTTTAGTCAGTGATGAACCGAATATGCCATGAGGTGGAAGTTTGTCAAAGAACAATTTTGTAATAATTTGTAACGCTCGCTAAGATAGCGCTCTGCTGTCACATCGAACAGATTCTATGTATTCGCCTTGATTTTTCCTTATGTGAAAACTGGCTCATGGTTTATGCCGCGTCCGCTGAGACTCCTGTTCGATTTCTTTCGTTGACGCCGCGCTGCCCGTATGTTCGCCGTCGCCCATCGCGGCGTGACCGTCACCCATACCCGAGTGCACCGGCATGGAAGACGGGAAAGTGGAGTGTCGTGCCCTTCGACGTTGTCGTTGTAGAAGATTGTTTGTAACGGCTTTGTTACGAAATTTGCGCTCAGAAACTGTCGTTTTTGAACCGACATCATCATGACAGCTTGGGTAGCCAATGCGGAGAACTTAGGAAAAACGCTAGGCACCGGCGTTGCGCCTGAACTCTTTCATTACGCCAGCTGGCGGCACGTCCACAACGAGTGGAAAGCGCATCTCTACTACCAGCCCACCATCCCGCTTGTTTCGTATGCTGATGGTTCCACCATGGAGATTTACGGCACGATCTGCAATTGCGAGACCTATCCCAAAACCGTCCTGCTGCCAATGTCTCGCTTTATCCGCACGATAAAACGGCTCGAGCACTGACTCGATTTCATCCTCGGGGATACCCGGTCCGTCATCGCTTATGCGAACGACCGAGAACTGCTCACCGGATGTTTCGACGGGAAGTACTTCAACATGAATCCGGCCGTCGACAGGGGTATATCGGATAGCATTACGGAGAATATTTTCGATTGCAGAGCGGATTAGATCCTCGTCTCCTTGTACAAACAGCCCACCTGCGAGTCCCTCGTTGAATCAGTGGGGATTGAGCGGATCATGGCTCGTTGGCGCCGAGAGCGCTGTGCTTCAGGCAGCGCCCGGCAAGATTGTGTTCCGATTCCACAGCCGCGACCTACACATGGTGCTAGGTCCGGCGAAAGATGGTAAGCCCGTTCGCTTTAGGGTGAAATTGGACGGTGCCGCGCCCCGCGACGATCATGGAGTTGATTCTACCCCTGACGGCACCGGCCAAGTGCGAGAGCCCCGTATGTATCAGCTCATCCGGCAAAAGGGTCAAGTAGAAGACCGGACTTTTGAGATCGAATTCCTTGATCCCGGCATTCAGGCCTTTTCGTTCACGTTTGGTTAGGCAATTGGAGGAATGAAATCATGAACGCCAGGAGGCTTCCGTACGACTTCGGTGCTCGCGATTAATCAGGCGACTTGGGACCCGTTCTCGAAATCGAAAGGTTACTCACTTGCGTAAGCCCAATAATGGGCTCACGGAGTCAATGAGTACAGCCGCAGCCGCAATCCAGAACACCACGCCGATCCACGCTTGCCATCTATGGGGATGGTAGAACAGCATGACAATAGTCAGCCCACGATGCTTGCCGCTGCGAGCTGCTTGCCGAACACTTTCCGGCAAGCGGCTATTCATCACCGTTGCCGGAGAAAATAACCGGACCAAACAAATAAAAGAAAAGGAGGATTTGATCATGGATATGGGAAGTTTTGGTGGCACCTGTCTCTGACGTCGATCGGGCCAAGCGCTTCTACGAGAAACTGGGGTTTCGCTTGGATATCGACTTCGTCGCCAACGAGGACTACCGGGTGATACAGTTCACTCCTCCCGGTTCGGAGGCGTCGATCATCTTCGGCAAGGGGATCACTTCCGCCCAGCCGGGCTCGATCGACCGCCTAGGTCCTGGCGGTGTACGACATCGACGCGGCGCGCGGCGAACTCCTCTCGCACGGCGTCGAGGTAAGCGAGGTGTTCCACGACGCCGGCGGTGGCCTCGGCGGCGGCTTTCACGCAGGCACCGAGGCGCGCGTTCCGGGTCCAGATCCCCAAGGCCGTTCCTACGTCTCGTATGCCTCGTTCAGCGATCCCGACGGTAACGGTTGGCTGTTGCAGGAGATCAAGGAGCGGCTCCCGGAAGGGCGACGCACGAATCGCTCAACGGTAAAATGACCGACATCTTGCTTGAGGCGCTTAAGAGTGCCGCAGCCGCGCATGGAGTTCACGAGAAGGAGCTCGGTAGGCCTGATCCTGACTGGCCACAGTGGTACGCCGAGCACATGACGCGCACGCTGGGCGGCACTGGGTACCACCTCACCAGACCTTCAGCCTGATGGATTCAGAACCCCCTGGGGAAGAACGCGACCTGTGGAGGTGCGTTTGCGGGGCGCCTTTGGGGCGCCTTTAACGATCGGATGACTTTTCGGCGCTCTGGAAGTCTCAGCAAATCTGCACAGGTTCAAGCAAGTGATGGAGACAGGAAGAGTGACAGACACAACTTATTCCGTGCCAGGTAAGTTTCCTCAGCCGTGAAATGGAAACGAACTGAAGTGATGAAGCAGGGAGAGAAGAGCGCATACAGCGAATAAATAGGACGGATCAGCGATGCCTGCCAAAGGAACAAAGACGAGATTCCTACTGTACGGTGCGTACGGCTACACGGGTCGCCTGACGGCAGAACTCGCGGCAGCAAAAAACATCGACATCATTCTCGCCGGTCGCAATAGGGTTGCCCTGTCAGAATTGGGCAATCGGCTGCGTCTGCAAACGCGGGTGGTCCGGCTTGATGAGCCGACGCGACTATCTGACGCTTTGAAGGCCATCGCGTGCGTCGTTCACATGGCGGGTGCGTTCGCTGTCGCCTCCGCCCCAATGCTGAATGCGTGCTTGGCGACGCAGACGAACTACATCGATGTCACTGGTGAAATCGAAGTTTTCGAGGCCACGTGGTCACGCAAGCAGGAGCTTCGTCGAGCCGGAATTACCGTCGTGCCGGGAGCTGGCTTCGATGTTGCACCTACTGACTGCCTGGCGGGATATGTAGCCGGCAAATTAGAACGTCCGGATTCGCTGGTCCTCGCGCTGCGTGGGTTGCAGAACGCATCGCAAGGAACGTTGCGTACCGCGATTCGCCAGGTCTCGAAACCTGTGCTGTGTCGGCGGGCTGGGAAGATCGTTGCCCTCAATGACCGATCGGCTCACTGGATAGACTTCGGTTCCGGAGCCGAACCGTGTGTGCCTGTTTCGTGGGGCGATGTCGCCACTGCATTTCATAGCCCTGGAGTCGGGAATATCACCGTCTACTTTCGCCGTACGAAACTCTTCCGCTCAGCAGACTCTGGGAGACGCGAACAATACGATGTTCAATGCTGCCGCCAGCATCGATGAACTGGCGAAGTTGACGGAATGTCTCAAGCTACGGACGGGACTATTCACTCCTTTTTGGACTGGTGCATTAGGCATGCGGGATATCGGAACGCTTCCCGCCTTCGCCAGTACGAGCGCCGATTCGTAGCGGAGATAGGATTTACTCCGAAACTCTTCGCAAGGATTACACGATTCGAGATGGCGTGTCGCAGGAAATGTCTCTCAAGCGGACCGGGAGTCCGCTGCGCACTCCGTAATCTGGCGTAAGCGAAGCTAACTATATATAGATATAGAATGCTGCTAAAGGCTGAGTGCCAGAAATCATCAACGTATTGAAAATAAACCGGATACGCACTGTACCGTATTTGTACCGGATGGAATCTGCTAGGTCGTCCCCCTACTCGATGCGCCACCGTCCTGGACAGACGATGACGATGGCTTCTCTGAGGAGGCCTCCTCAAAGAAGAATCCTTGGTCAGGCCAATTCACTCATTCACCTGTCGAACATTAGCGCTAAACGCAATAGATAACGATAGGTCGGTATCTCGAAAGTTCGAATTTCCCTGCAAAAACGCTTGTCAAGCCCCCAACTCGCATTTTTCCGACCCCAAAATCCCGAACCAACCTCATAAAACCCGCGTCAATCCAGCCTTTCCGCACCTCCAGCCCCACCAAAAATAAATCTCAAAACCGTGGCATCTTTACCCCCTCCAACTCGCTAGACTGTTAATAGGAGCCTTTTCACGCGAAATCATCTCTTCGGGGCAGCGGTAAGCGCTAAGTCCTTTCACTGGGCATATTTGGCCGTAACCCCTTTGGAATGACATTTTTACGGAGAAGGTCACCCCGCAAGTTGCTGATTCTGGCTAATTTA
>WNFC01003723.1_pt1 | contig 16525 bp, 25 predicted proteins | sample 5400541 | NCBI WGS metagenome assembly WNFC01 (sample SAMN13153342, study PRJNA577476) | soil metagenome | isolation source: 120 cm saprolite under Douglas fir tree site 2 hole 2 replicate 1 | place: USA:California | collected 2015-04-18
AGGTTCGTCGAAAACGCCTACGAGCTGCTCGCCCTAATTCCGCTTCGATCACGCCCTGCTTACAGATCTTGCGCGCGCTCGCCTTGAAGGTGTTAGGTGTGGCTTTCACTTGAGCGCCGATTGATTGTGATGCCATTCGTGGGATGGACCTTTTTATTCTCAGAGATTGCGCGTCAGGTAGGGAATGGTATGTCAGATTTATCACAAGGGCCGATGTCCCGTGTTTGGGCAACCCCGACCATGATGTTCGATGGTGACGACGAATTTTGTCGGAGGTCACCCCGACAGCCTAGGGCCGCTTTTTGAATTAGACGGGGACTACCGGTATCCTGCGAGTTGGAGCATCATTGCTCACGTTGGGTTAATTCATCTTATTGTTCGAAGCGGTATTTCGTAAACTGCTGGGAAGCAAATCGTCATTACAGTTTCATTTTTGAGCCTCGACCGCACATGTGATGCCGAAATCGCCCGGCAACTTCGAAATATAACCATGCAAATCTTTGAAGAAGTATATCGAGAGATTATCAAGATGGACACAATGTCATGTGGATGGAGCTGGTTAGTGAGCGCCCTTACCCATCAAACTAACTCCGAGCCCTGGGTGTGGTCTATTCCTTGAGAAGGGTTACACGGCTATGATCGTGGCTGGTGAAATACTACATTCATACGTAAATAGCGGGAGGCTGAAGAAGGAAAGCCATTTGTGAGGATGCTTGAGTCATTCTTTTGTGTGTGAATTCTTTGTGCAAAGATGAAAGATTGTGTGTCAATGGGAATGTACATGATTATTTGATTTGGAACGATGGCCATCTAAACGTGCCTGGTGGGCAACGAACGTGGGCTCCGACGTCCCACGTCATATTGACACAGGTCCGTCCGATTCCAGGCCTCGACTACTGCCACATCTCCCCGGCTTCTGAAGCGCCGTCGGCATGAGCCGCCGATGCCCCGAGTGCCTCCCGGACAGCACTGTAGTCATTTAGGCCCGCGGCACCGTTGGCTAGCGCAAGCGCCAGCGCGGCGATGGCTTTCTCCTCCCGGGAAGACGGGGGATGCATGGGAGGTGGCGGGGCAAGTGAGAGGAGTGATGATGTGGAAGAACAAGCGGCAGTATGCGAGAGCTCCGGGGGAATAGTAGGGGTTATTTGAGGTGAGTCCAAGTCCATATCACCGAGCGAACGTGCGCGTTCCCTGGGAGGACTGGCGGAACAGGAAGAGGTGGCTCTCGTAACTGACGATGTCTCATCAGACAAGATTAGCACATCATCTTCATTATCAGAGTCGAGATCGTCGTCCTCAGACGTAGCCTCTAGGGGGCTCGACGTTCGAGGAGTAAATTCGCGTCCACGAGGAGGGCTATATGGCGGGAAAGGTGCACCGAAACGATGAGCCTGGCGTGACATTTGTGGGCGAGATGACTCCCAATCGCGCATACGCTGCACGAAACCTTCCGAGGCCTCTGTGATGCTTTGGTGGAGTTCCCAAAAGGCGTAAGAATGGAGGTCCGAAACATTTTGATCAGTTAATACAGGATGTGAATTTGGCTTGCGATGAGGTTGAGAAAGTCTTGGGTGAGAGTTGCGCGGTCTAAGATCGAAGGCGGCAGACGTGGATGGGAAAAGGGGTGTTGAGGTGACCTCCGCTGGAGCTGTCAACCCTTGGGTGGGATCAGAAGCGGCAAAAAGAGGCTTGGGGCCAAGATAAGTTTGGCCTCGAAGAGACTGCATATGTTAGTACGTACGGAGATTTGCTGAGTGCGAGGGCGTTTTCCACGTCTCCAATCGAGATCCCATTGACGAGGTAGGTCCTTGCGAGAGTGAGCGCGTTTGGCTGGAAGGTGACATAGGTCGATACAGAATTTATCCTGAAGAGCTGAAGGAGAGACAGAAAGAGACCTGCGACGTTGATTTGAAGGACGATAGGGAGACATGCAAGTGATGGAATCGATCAGAGCTCGGTTGAGGTTGACTGATGTCATTCTACTTTCTCATTTCCACTTTCCCACGATCTTAACAATTTGCCCTTTATAATACACGCACTCCATTCTCACGCTTCCACCCTTTTCAACACCCTCTCCATCCCACCCGTTCTCCAACTATAGACACGTTAACTGGGTCATGGCATTAATACAAACCACTTACAGTATGCACCAATGTTTTCCCCGCCGTCGCGAGTTGCGTCTTCAAAACAACGTGCGTCTTCGAAAGCGTGTTCTCATCTTCCTGAAGAAGTATACGAAGCTCCTTGCAGAGATCTTTAGTCCACGGAGAGCGCAAGGTCCAGGTCACTTTTATCGGAGGGAAGTCGCTGTCAACGTTTTCAACAGAGAGTCAAGAAGGGCAATGGATTACCCAAGCGATCGCCAGTCCGGTGCAGTAAGACCAACAGTGCCTCGCATAGAGTCGGGGCCACAAGAAAGCTCAGAGGAGCTTCATCCCCAAGATAATGCCCAGTAAGGATTAGGATCAGGACATCTCTCAAATAGTCCCAGATCTCGACAACTGTAGACGTGTGAAGACTTTCAACATGGTCCCGCGTCAAAACACAAGATGCAAGGCACGCTGAGCAACTCGTAAGCCACAGGCTGAGACTCTTGCTGAGGTGCACGGACTTACAAGCCACAAGAATGTCTGAACGCGGACAAGACAGAACGAGTTCCCATGATATTTTATCGAGTCCCGTACTCGTGAATTTGTTCTTTGTGATGTCACCTCGTCGGTCGCCAAGGGAAGAAACAGCAGTGAGGAAGTGACAAGAAAGACATGAGGCGTCGAGCCTAGACGCATATATTGCCATCGTAGAGAGGAGAACCGAGACCGAGACTCCGCAACAGAGACGGGGTGAAGCATTGCAACAGAGAGTCAAGAAATTCATAACCTGACACGTCGCTCGTATCACGGTTGATGTTAATGGCGTACGCGTCTTTGCAGCAGAAGAAACCTCCCTATGCGGAGCAATAGGCGAGGACTGATAGCACCGGACATATCACAACAGTGACACACCTTTCCAAACCTTCGATGGCTGAACAAGTATCAGTATCATCAGCACACAAAGGGCTGCACGCACTATTTTCCAACATCGGGAGAAACCGCGATTGCTTGTCGTGTTGCAGTGTTTGTACGGCAGCTTGGAGTTCGTCCACATCTATGTGAGTGAGGGCCTCAATCAGCGCTTCTCGGGCTATCTGATGCGTGAGATGTGCTCAGAAAGTTCGTGCGTATCTACTCTCACCCTTCAGGCTTACACCTCCAATCACGCATCTGACAAAGATACAGCACGTGGATTTGATGAGGGTCGGCGTCGCCGTCACATGCCAGGAATGGGATGGGTTGAGAAATTGGGCAGTCAGCCAGCAGGATCGATGTAGTAGATTCGACCACATTGCCGAAGTACTCTCCAACTCCTGACGCGACGACGAAGTAGCAATATGATTCATCAATTGCTTCGGTGCATCTGTTAGAGCTCGTGTATTGGTAGGAATCAATGACGTACGGTGACTACGATTGCCGCCTCGGAAGAAGATGACCTTGCGGCAGATAGGAGCAGCCTCTGCCAATCGTGATGGCGCATCGCTCGCATGCGCCGACACAGCGTATCAGCGTGACATATCCAAGAAGTTGTCTAAGCCGCAGTCGTTGTTTTTAATAAAAGTCTGGGATTAACATAGACTCACCAGCTGCGTTATCAACTCGATATCCGCAAATCTAGTATCATTCCATACCGTCCAGATCCAAGGCACGACTCGTCCCCAACAGAGAAGCACTATTTGAGCGCCATCTGGGAGAGCAAAGGGCAATAGCGTCTCTCCGAGTGTCACAGTAGCGTCAGGATGGATGATGGCATGTATGAGATACAGGGCTTCTTGAGGAAATACATATGGAAACTCGTGTGGAGTCTTCCCGACAGAGTAATTTATCCGTTTTCCCACCTATACGCGTCGTTATTTTCGCCGTTAGTGAGGTTATGTTACCTACTGAACACAGAACTAGGATCATCGCGAACGTGATCCTGTCGCAGAGGCTCCTGTCGAGGTGGGTATCGTGCCCTTTGTGGACCACAGATTCATTTAAAAATACTCTTGAAAAGTAATTTCGGATGACTTTGGCCAACCAATTCGGCGTCAATCTGTTCCTAAAGTTAACGGCCAGGGCCACTAACGGACGTTGGTTACAGACGTATCGACTCTCGGTTGTATCCCAGAAAGTTGTGGATGAAGAATATATGCGGCAAATATGAGCCGCAAGGACAGTCGGAGTAATGTACACGATGCCATGTTAGACGTGAGAAGGTCCAACATTTCGGCCCAGGCGTCTGGAGTTAATTAACAAGAGATACGCATAGGTTCAGCTCGGCTTACAGGGCAATTGGGAAGCAGCCCGGATTGCTTCATTTTCCTTTTGAGTGGCCAGTGTCCCCTCCATGCCGTCCACGTCAGCGATGCCACTGGCAATGTAGACAGAGGTCATGGCAACATTTGCGAGTATGACATCAACCCAGGATACAACGGCGCCTTTCATAGATGCTGAAAGGCTTCCAACATAATAGAATTCACGCCTATATGCGAGAAGCTTGGAAAGGAACCATTCGCTCGCTGAGCACAGAGGAGTTAAGGGCGATGCCAAATGTGACAATGCGACCCACTGATTTCCTTGAATACTTCTATGAGGTCATCACTGTCGTTCGAACTTGGCGTTGCTATTTCGCGGAGCGCACATACTATGATGCTAGACGCTCTCCGGATAGTGTTGGCGTATGTTACATCCTAGCTAATTTATACAGATTCTCTTCAAGCAGGTGTGCTGGGTTACCTTTACTAGAAGGTGCGTCTCGACAGTTTTCAAGTCTTGGAGAGCGGTATGTATATCTTCGAGATTTTGGCGCTTATCTGTCGGCGCTGATCCGAAGCTTGGTGATAGCGCCGTTCGCGTTGGATAGCGAGCCACATCAGAATAGCCCCCTTCGGAATCTGTGTCAGTTGCGCTGTCCATGGTCATAAAGCGGAGAGACAGGGATGGTGAGAAAGGCAAGTGTGTATTGATTATATAATCTACATCTGGGCCATCAAAGGCCGCGAATAGAACTCAAAAAAGTCGTTACATTTGACTGTGATTTGAGTACTTCACCACTCTGGGAGAATATTGCTTTAAATGCCTCGGCGGATCCAGCGCTCTGCAGAGCCAATATTTAGCGCGTGTGAGGGTGCAATGGCAAGTAGGGACAACTGACCTCTGGGCCATGATAAACAAGGTCTTGCCACTCCTCTTCCTCTTCGGCTCGAAGGGACATGAGCATCTCCCTTCGCATCGCGGACATCCCTCCCTGTAAATCCCGACCCCCTTTCTCCTCCGCTTTGCGGGCAGCGACCTGAACTTCTTTGGCTTCGCTAGCCGGTTTCTTCCCCTTTTTGTGAGCAGACACCGGGGAAACGTCGTCGGGGTCGGGAGGTGAACCATCGCCTGAATCGGATTCAGAATCGCCTGCACGGGACCGCCGGCTTTTGCGATTGAGAGCGTCGAGATAAGTCAGGGTTGGTCGTAGTTGATGAGTCTCGTTGAGGGGATGTAGATGTAATGTGCCTGGAAGATTATGAGCTTCACTCAGGACGGAATGAACGAGCAATTCACCATCACGCACAACACCCAGCATGTATGCGCCAACGTGGGGAATCTCCTCACTCCTGTATCGAACTTCGGATAGGCGAGGCTCTTCACCTTCCCTTAACTTGCTTCCACTAGCCTGATTCTTCTCACTGTCATCGTCCATCCTCCCGGCCCCTAGTTCCTTCGACTTTTCCACGTTCCATACTTCAGGACGAGGGTCAACTGGAACGTGAACTTCCAAGCGGCGTGTTGTAGGCTTCAAGCGAGCTCGGATACGTTTCCCGCTGATTGCGGCAGAAGGGGGAACATCCAGTGGTCGATTAAGGAGGGGAAATTGGTGTAATTGGAGGTTTGGTGCGAGATTGTTGGAGAGGCGAACAGGTAGCACGCTCACAATACGGTCATTTGTGTCCATTTTTCAGTGGGAACGAACGGGCTGGTAACGAGAAGCAAGCCCGGGCCGTCACGGTACCGCGCGGCCTCCCTAATATTATTATCAGATATCCACTAGCCTCAGTGGCTGCCAGTGCGCGTCTAACGGCGTATAATATCTAAGACTATAGCCTCACTGCTGCTTTGCTCAGGACGTAATTTCCCAAGGGTGACAAGGGCCATCTCCATCCATCGTTCTCGAAATTCGGTCGATGGTTTCTTTTGCAGACGTTCGCTCAGTACTACGGCTAGTTGGTTTCGAAGGTACTTGAGTGCCAAGTTTGTCTTTCCGCGGATGCGGAACTTGATCTTGCGGGAGTCTATGAAGGCAGCGTCTGCCACAAGCTACAAGCAGAATTAGATAATGATAGCTGAGAGGAAAATGAGCCAACCCTGAAACTGCAGTCACCGCAGAGCAAAAGCAGGGCGACATCATCCACCGGACCTGTCTCCCAGACGTATAGTTTTTTCGAATGCCTGTAAAAGCGCTCATTTAGTATATGATATATTCATGGGGACGATAACTAACATTATGGTGAAGAACGCAAGATGGTTTACCCCAAAGTCTTGCGGCCTTCTTCGGAAATTGACAGAAGAGGGATGGAAAGTAACGGCCTGAGAGTTGGTGATGGCGGATAGCTGTCCGTACGGATCTATTCTGAGTATTTTCGGATACAGACCCGCCGTCAGAGCAGCGTTGATAAGAGCGTTGTTGTCGGAATGTATATCAAGCTCCGGGGGTAATAACATGAATCTTGTCCGAGATCGATGGAATCGTGCTCTGGAGTAGATAGGGAGTGAGTGCAAACACACTGAATGAGGTAGTGCAAACATACCGTGAGAGTTGCCTCACGAAGGCCTTGTCCACTTGGATGAGCCTAGCGTCGATCAAGTACCTTGAAGACATCCAGGTCACGTTAGAGGTCAAACAAAGGGGACGCTTACGCAAGGAACTGTTGCCGAAGCTCTTCAATCTGCTGCAGGTTCTGAGGAAGGATGGTGAATGAATGTTCTGTTTGACAAACGGAAGGGCACACCTGCCGACTGAGAAAATTCGTCCTACAAAATCTCCGTTCAGTGTTTGAGTCGGAAGAGGCTCGTCGCCAACTTGCGAATACATTGTGCATCGTCAGGAAATCAGAGTTATCTGTGATGACATCAAGTCAAGTTTGAGTGCTCAAACACTGACGAACCACTCTGGAATGAGCTCTTGGCCCTATCGGCCTCCTCTTCGTGACCGAACGGTGTAAGAAATGGGGACTTCGAATTTAGGGTTGCAGCGATGGTAAGAGCCGGGTCTAGACAGCGGAATATAGTTGCCATGAGTAGGAATTTACCGATATGAACGTCAGTTGGCAGAGCGCTGAGCAGACGACCCAGAGAAGTAATCTCCTCATCAGGTGTCAGCGCACGGACCTGGTACAGCAGAATTCGAATCATGATGTGTGGCAGTTGATAGATGAACATTGATCAGGCAAACCTCAACTAGCGCAGACACTGCCCTTTGGATATTCCCCGGGGATGGTGGGTCTAGCGCCCGAGATAGTACATCCTCAATGGACGAGCCCAGATCGACCTTCAGAATTTTGATGCGAAGGGCAAGATCCGACAAGCTTAACCGCATGATTTCCGGATCAGGTTGGTCCGCCAACTGGGGAATGGATTGTCACTTTGTCGTCTGCAAAACAGGGGGCAAAATCGGCTTACTCGCGTATCATGCCGAATCTTAGTAAAGAGGTGGAAGCACAAGCCCTCCTGAACTCTGCCCGATCGACCTCTTCTTTGGGTTGCGTTGCTCTTCGCCACGTATGTCTCTACGAGACTGCTGTATTGCCGTTTCTCATGGAACCTGCGCGCGCATGAGAAGTTGTGCAGATACGCGACACAAACTTACCTCATTTCCTTGTGCTTTCCGGAGTCGATCACGCATGTGATGTCGGGGATGGTAATTCCCGTCTCAGCAATGTTCGTTGCTGAATGACACGTCAGCCGCGATCATATCTACGAGCATTTGCCAACCTAACACAATTTTGCGAATGCCAGGGGGAGGCACTTCGAAGACCGCCGCTTGATTCTCGCTTGACATAGATGAGTGCAGGACATACATCACGAAGTCATGGCTGGAGCTAAAATGAGCGTGCTCAGTTAGAAGATCGTTAAGTCGGCGTATCTCCGCTATGCCGGGGAGGAATACAAGAATGGCTGCGGAATACTTGGTGTAGGCATGCTCAAAGCACACGCTTTCCAACAAGCGGATAATCAAGTCGTATGGAATAACACGTTCATCCAGCAGATTGATGGTCGAAACCGTTTTGGGGGAATACCGCGTTTCCAGCTTGACATCCCTTGGCGCTGCCTCGTCGTCGTGATCGGAAAGGTTTGCGCCGGCGGCATCTTCAGACCATTCTTGGATATTCTTTCCCTTAAAAAATGGTTTGTCCACTGTAAAAACATCAGACCCAATCCTGGAGAGCGAAAGGCAACAACGGACAGCACTTTGCGTAGGGTGATGTTTCATTTATCGACCACTGCGTGAGTTCCACTGCGTCCTCTAGATACCTGACGTCTACAGGGAATGTTCGGCCAGGAACGTGGACCACGGGGCAATCTCCAAAATACCGAGATATTTTCTGAGAATCGGCTGTTGCAGACATAAGCACAACCCTAGAAAACGACTTCATCACATAACGTGTCAATAAGGACCGAGTGTCCTACCTCAGATCGGGCCTTTGCACGAGTAAGGTCTTCAGTACGATCAACTGAAAGTCTGATTCGATGCTTCGTTCGTGGACCTTCCATCCGTTAATGACTGAGGAGGTAAACGAATGTTGGGGGAACGCAATACCTCATCGATGATAATATGCTGGATCCAACCAAGGGTTATTCTGTCAGAACGCCAGTAATCAAGGAACGGTTTGGGCCCACCGTAATCTCCTCGAAGGCGATCCCGTTCTCGCCCTGCTTTCCGTCTCCTTCCAACATTCGAATAGCGATACCATAAGTGATGTACGCGAGCCGTGTGTTGCGTGAAATGTAACTTTCTAGGCGAACGGAATACCCCACGATGGAGGCAGGTGAGCCAACTGCTCCCGGAGACTCTCCTAACTCTTGAGATACACGATGAGCCAGAGAGATAGCGGAGATCCTTCGAGGTTCTGCACAATAGACTTTGCAGGATTTTCCACGAGAGAGATGGTCTTCGAGTATGAACGCTGGCACTTGCGTAGATTTCCCGCTGTCGGACATATCGGTCATGGAAGGAAAATTGTCACTGTTCAGACGAACTAACCATCCCGTTTCGCCGCTCAAAACAAGAACTTGAGATGTCTCAAGTTTTTGCATGATTTCGTTTCTGTACTGCGCGATGGGTAATTTGTTTCGTTGGGACTGCACTTTATTAGATAACACGCCAAGGGAAGTACAATAGCCCAAACTGACTAGCATATCCCTGTATGATGATGACGACTGTCGAGTCTCGAAGGCCTGCTTGATTTGAGCTGAAGTCTCCCTCTCTCGGAGGTGTTTTTCCCAATTGGGATTCTCGGTGCTTCGAGTTACTATTCGCGAACCCCTCTCTACAGTCTGCGCAGCTGAGCATACCACCACCGAGTTAAAACACTCTGGGACAAACCTTTCCTTGGTCGCTCCTCGCTTCGATAATCTTCTTTAATTTGGACCAGACCGCTCTATTTGTAGCATCATCGGAACTCTTTCTTATCGCTTCGAGCTCGTCCCAAAGATCACGAAAGGCTGGAGCCAGAAGCCGGAAGAATGTCTGCCCAGTTCCACGCGCAAGGTTGCCGGACGCAAAGCCCTCAGAGGAAGGGAAAGTGAGCGCATGTAGAGCAACCGTCGCTATGTATTGCTCTGATTGAGCCATGTCGTGGCAGGCCACATCCACCATCATCCATTCATCGACTTTTCCTGAATTCCACCGTACGCTGAGAGAAGCCCTTTTTGCTCGACTAGAACCAGAAATGCATTGGTATGTCGTCACCGCGAAACTATCTAACGTGTCGATCGTCCCTTGAAGAAATGCCTTGGGCGTCCGCTCATACTTTCCCTTTGGTAGAGGCATGTCTCGAACTCTGACAGTGACCCCAGTATCTGTGACCAAAGTGGAAGGCATGGCGTCAAGTATCTCGAGTAGCCCTCCGTCTTCCTCCACGTTCGAATCGAAAATGTCGTCCGGATCCTCACAGATTTCCTTAGGCGGGCGAGGCTCAGGCCCAGGCTCTGGAATTGGGGTACGAGGCTGTAAATCTGCAATACCAGGGCTGCCACGAAGGCGAGCTTGGAGGGCAGCCGCCTCTGCTCTTTGACGTTCGGACTGGTAGTGAGCCTCGGCGTCCCGCTCATCAAAAAGATAGTGAGACTTCACAGCCTGCAAGCGAGAGTGTAGATCTTCGATAAACGTATTGGTTCTTTTGCCTCTCGCATTGCGTTTCACTGAGGCTCCGTCAAGTTCTAACTTGAGGCGAGCGTAGTGTATATTTGGGTCATCATAATCATCCATAGGTTCTGGGGATGAGAAGGAGTTGATGCTGCGTCTGGGTACAGTGAAAAGACAATTTTGTCGCTCACCAATGACCCGGGTCGAACTTTGTTGTGGGGTCCGAGGGGTCGACGGTGTCAGTCCAGACGCGTGTAGACTGGTACGAGAACTGTCCACAGGAGTCGGAGGTGCTGTAGATAACTTGGGTTTTGTCGTTGGCGTCTTGCTGTCCAGAAGGACTGACTCCTGATCAATTAATTATGAAAAGGGATGCGAAGCGCCAACTCACGGGTATGCGGATGAAGATCTTCGTCGGTACAGTTCATGAAAAGCTGCGCAGGGGCTTCGTGGGTGAGTGCTGTCACGGAGATAAGATCACCTACCCATTCATGAGCTTCCTCAAGATCGACTCTGTCAACGGACTCGAGGCAGCGCGCCACGGTTTCCTCCGAATAACCTAGACGTCTCAAAACACCGTATGTAGCACCAAAACGAGTGAGGGCGTTGTCATCCGAGATATCAACACGCTTGGGGGCTGGCAAAACATGTCAGCTAGAATACCTCAAGGAACAACTACCGACGTCATACCTTTGCCACTCCCGGAATCGCGCGCCATTGACAGGATCTCATCAACAACATTCGCATCCAAGTCTAATAGTGGCAAAGTATCGGAAAATCGCCTTTCCGTTTCGATGGCCTAAAGGGAGAGACTGAATAAACCAGACCTCTTCGACGTCTCCCATGCGCGTCCTCGTACCTTGATCGTTCGGACTATTTCCTTTTCTGTCCTTTCTTGCAGCCTGTCGACCAAATCTTGCAGAGATCGCTCCTCGGCCGTTTGAGGCCTAAGAGCCTCGTCTTCCACGGGTTCATGTGTCTGAGTAATGTGCGGAACTTCGGAGGACCCGGATTCCTCCTTCGCGTCCGCGTCGGGTTGAGTGAGCGCGGGCTCTTGTGGCGCCTTTTTCGGTATGGATGTCACAGCAAACCCGCGAGGGATCGGCTTTAGCTGCGTTTTCTTCTTCTTCGGCATCTCCAGCGATAGTGGGGGTCGGCGTAGAACGAGCACAAGATATGGGCGTTACGAGAAAGCTAAAAGAACTGCTGTGACACCGGGAAACTTGACGGCGCGATTGAGAGGAGATGCTGCGCTTGTTGAGTTGGAGACAAATATGAAAACAGGGTTCGGCACTAATGCACTAATGTACTAACGACTCGATCGCGCACGTACAGTACACCACCGAGCTTCTCAGTCCGATAACAACCGCACAGGAGGATGCAACCCGTACCCACGGGAAAATTATATGACCTACGGAACGGCGTGCAATACAAGGTGTTACGTGGTACAGTACTGTAGAGTATCATCTATGACGAGCAACATATATGCGAGCGTGCGGTATACAAATTCGACGACCCAAAGCTTAGATATGGAAGTGATTACGATGAGTTGCGATTAAACAATGTCCTGTGCTCAGGAAGAGACTTGTCAAAGCGCGGAAGAGACATCCCCGCTCTCTACAGCGGTCTTTCGCCTACTTCCCCCTTTGGGAGCGGATTTGCGGCCTCGACTTCCCGAAGTTGCGCCAGCTCTGGATCTTTTCTTGCCACGTGTTGGCTTAGGCGTAGCCGTCCCATCTTCAACGTCCTTCCCCGAGTCTTGTGGGCCTGATTGCGCGGGACCTGAATGACCAAAGAAATCATCGCCTTCCTCTGTCCACAAATCTCGAGTTGGCGCCGCAGGTGCTTTCGATGTTCCTCCAGTATCTGTGGTGATCGGACCTGGTACACTGCTAGAAGAGTCTAGACTTGCGAGTTGATCTTCGTTCAGGAGGAGTTGAACAATTTCACTTGGTTTAGTTGCATCAGTGAATGTCTTGTTTCCAACAACGATATCTTGAACCTAGAAACCAACAAAGGTTACTCATGCTGGCGTTCTCCGACAAAAATAATCGACCCACGTCCTTCTTCACACGGGCAAGTTGCACAATACGTTCGTCAATTGTCCCCTTGGTGATGAGACGATACACGGTAACTTGGCGTGTCTGTCCCAAGCGATGAGCTCGATCCATTGCTTGTGCGTCGTTAGAAGGATTCCAGTCATGGTCATAGAAAATGACTGTGTCGGCGGCCGTTAGGTTGATGCCCAAACCTCCAGCCCTAGTGCTCAGAATGAAGATAAATATGTCGGACCTAAAGGTTCTCTCAGTGACAGCTCGCCAACATAAACAAGGGTATTACCGCGTCTGCCAGTCCATCACCATATCCCGACGATCCTCCAACTTTGAAGAGCCATCCAGGCGGAGATATTTGTACTGGCGATAAATCAGATATTCTTCCATGAGGTCCATCATCCGAGTCATTTGGAAATATATCAAAACACGGTGGTCCCCAGCTTTAAGCTCCTGGAGAAGGCTATCAAGGCGAGCGAGCTTCGCCGAGTCGTAAACCAAGCTCTTTGCCTCTGGGACTCGCATTTTTGGTCCTGGTACCTGATCACGGGAGGAGTTGCCTATGAGCCCCGTAGGGAGAACACCGGGAACCAACTGGGTGTACCGGGAGGACGAGTCAACACGTTCACTAAGAGCGGGGGTGAGGCCATAGAATGCCAAGGATTCAAGTGGTGCTTCGAGCAAAGATGCTTGATGTTCCACAAATGTTCGGTTGGGGCAATACAAGGTCATGGGTGGAGCTACGGCGGGTGGAACGAACGACCTTAGTACTGGACGAGACAGCAAGGAGCTGAGCCACGAAGAGGAGGCGATATCACTAGGACGTGGTAGGCAACAGACATTCGGCGAAGGTAATTGGCGATGTCTTGGCAAAATCAACCATGGACTAGAGGAACATTGCTCGTCGTCACTAATTCGCGTGCAACCGTGAGATCTCGATTAAGAAGTACCGAACAGGGCTCACATGAGGAAGTTATTGTCTATGTCCTGGGTCCGTTCCTCCTCGAGTGCAATTAGGCACCTTCGGAGGGTAGGGGATTCATACAACTCATGGGCATCCCTGGGAGACATCTTCAGGAGGGGAAGGAAAGAAAAGGCGGAAGACGCTAAGGGAACAGTCATCGCATCTCACCAAGTATAGGAGAGTGCCATATAAACTCACCATCGTCAGCGAGCGAATGTTGAATCCATTCGGACTTCCATATATTCCTTAACTTGTGCAGGACCCCCTGGTTGTGTTGTACGGCCATTCCAGGTCCATCATAGGGAACATCCTTGAGCCCACCGTCCAGATATAGCAACTCCGGGATAGAATACTCGATGGGATTCCGGGTCGAGTAAGGGGCCAGAACGAAGTCGCCTTGCCTGTTCAAGGGTCCAGACCTTCCAAACGCGGAAAACGAGTATGGGGCGACTATGTCCGCCCGCTCGAATAATTCAGGATGGTTGCAGACCTGAGAATGGTTCAGCCGCGTGTAATGTTACGTTGCTCAGATCGACAACATACCTTACGGAACTGCATCACGAGATTCATGAGGGATCTCGCGGAGTCGGCATCGCCAATGTTAGCAGCTTTCTCGAGTAAATCGGCGATAGAGACGTTTGCTTGCAATGCCTTGTACATCGCACGCTGGCGCGCACTGAGATCAACGTAAATGTCTTTCTCGATCTTCAGCAAACATGAGCATTGTACACGTCCTGAGGAGAAAGCGGCACGGTACCTTATCGCTCAACTCGTTTTGGACGTTGCGTTTGACACGGCGTAGCATGAATGGCCTGAGAATCATATGCAGACGTCGAAGCTGATGTTCGTTGAGTTTGCTGCCTTTATTTTCAGCTGCGTTCTCAATGTCTTTAGAGAACCACTCGTTGAACTCGTCGTGAGAATCAAAGAGGCTTGGCATGATGAAATGTAACAGGGCCCACAACTCTGCGCGCCAGATTTTATCAACGGACTGATCCAAAGAGTTGAAAACTGCGCACCTTGCATAGAATTCTGTATCGGCGTGCCTGTCAAGAGCAAGCGATTCCGACAGTGAAAGCCGAGCAAGGTCTTCCACCTGACGCTGGCGGCATTCTTGATATTCTGGGCTTCATCGAGTACCATGTACTGCCACTTGACCCTCTGAAAGTACTGCTGGTCTTGAGTGACCTATAAAGCCATCAGCACGCGTCATGGCTTGGATGGGTGGTGCACTAGCCAGTTGGTAGCTCGTGATTACGACATGGAAAGGAGTATCTTGATTGTATCCGATCTCCTTTTTGCTCCAGAACTTTCTCAACGTTTTACGGTCCTTGGGATTGCCCCAGTATGGCAACGCCTTTAGCTTTGGAACAAAACGGGTAAGCTCTTGTTGCCAATTATGAAGGGTCGATGCCGGCGCGACGACAAGGAAAGGGCCCCAAATATCATGGGTCTCCGCGAGGTAGGCCAATAGCGAGATAGATTGAACCGTCTTCAGGAGAGTGTGTCAATAGACGAGAGATCAGAAGTTGCGACGTTAGACATGCCTTTCCGAGACCCATCTCGTCCGCCAGAATGCCATTAATCCCTTGGTCGTACAACGTAGCCAACCAGTTGAGACCTTTCAGCTGATACTCCTTCAGCTGAGCCATCAGCATACGCGGCTGCGCGATAGTAAGGGGTCCGCTGAGCGAAGTCGGGTTTTGGAAGTTAAGTTCGTCCGAGTCCACTGTGGTCCCGCTAAGTAAAAAACGTGGACATAAAAGCAGAGAATACATACAATCCACCAAAGGTGTCTTTCCCAGCTGCGTTTGCTCTTCCTCATCGTCTCTGACGTGTGCCTGACTTTTGGCTAACTGCAAGGCCTGGTTCGTCTTCCGCTCCAGGGCGATCTGCGCGTCGAATGCCTGCACGCGCTTTTTGGCAAGCATCACAGCTTCTTGCGCGTTGTGACGGGCATGTCTATGGAGGTTGGTATGATCCGCTGCCTCGAGCTATGAGAAGAATGTTTCCAAAGCTCGTCGACCCAACGCACCATCGTCAAAATCAATTTCAGTCAAGGCAGCCGGATCAGCGACCTCCATATCGGCACCCATCGGAACCTCCGCATTTGGTTTCTCACCCTGAATCTCCGCAGCTATTCGACGGCATGAGTTTGTAAAGGAACAGAAGACTGTTTTATGGGTTGCTCACTCTTGAGTTTATTGCCCACGAAGTGGCTGTACAACTCTGTCTGACTGATGAGGAACTCGAGTTTGCGAGCTTGTCGTGCGGCTTCACGCTTCTCCTCTTCAATCTTCGCGCGATCGGCTGCTTCCTTGTTTTCACGTTTGCGAACGTCGCGTTCTTCCTTCTCATTTTTCTTCCAAAACACAAGCATCTCGCGCATGAGACGCTTGCTTTTCGCCTGCACATCTTTGGTCGCCTTGGGTGTACGGCCGTACGGTCGACGGGCCTGTAACGACGCCTGAGTGGCAACGCGCTTGGACTGGACTTGACGTTGTTGATAGCCCATTGCACAATACTTATACACCTGAGGAAATTTCCTTAGCGACGAGCAACGACTCGAGGCAAAAGACCTGCCTTGGGAATCTCTCTGCGTGCAATGTTCTTCCACACCTTTCGTTGAGACTCCTCGAGTGCTTTGATGCGCTTCAGCATTGTAGCCCCATCAACCTTCTTGGCTTTTTTCAACGGCGGGATAACCATGTCCATCTCAAAAACTGTAGCAGATGTTGCGGTAAGCGTGGGGGATGGAGGACGCGAACCGCCCGGCGTAATATCTCCGGCGATAGACGCCGGGGCTGATCCAAGTCCTAGTGTTTCCAAAGTCTGCGGTGCTAAAGCATCTAGTTTCCGTCGCGCGGAAGGCCGTTTCCGAGACGCTTTTGGAGTTGCGGACACACTGTCGACGCTCTGCTCCCGGATGCCCAACTTACCCTTCCCTTTGCCCTTTGCTTTCGTAGAGATCGATTTGTGCGCATCTTGCGCTGATGCGACGGAGCGTTGGTCTTCAGCAATGGAGCGTTCGAGGTCAGCGGTAATGTCAAAGTCCTTTCCAACCTTCCGTTTTTTGTTTGCGCGA